>JACCDV011250213.1_pt1 | contig 12502 bp, 11 predicted proteins | sample 7446131 | NCBI WGS metagenome assembly JACCDV01 (sample SAMN15323448, study PRJNA562643) | freshwater metagenome | isolation source: river surface water | place: USA:Blue River Watershed | collected 2017-08-17
ACTTTGATGCCAACGGCCTGTGCATGTCTGTGGGTGGCGGCGTCACCGCCAACGCTTCCGATACCAGCTTGCACAACGTCAGCGGATTCATCGTTGGCGCTTACCGCCTTGGCCCCAACTACCGCCTTGGCGCGTATGCCGACCAAAGTACGTCTGCGAGCCTCAGCCATCAGGTGGTCAACCTCACGCCCAAATCACCTCTGGTGGGATTCTTTGGCGCATGGAACGAACGCACAGACGGTACGGGGTTCGAAGTCAAGTTGTCCCTGGCCTATGGACAAAAGCATGTGACCGTGACTCGGCCAACGGTGGGCAACTCGGACCCTGGTTCAGGGTCATCACCATTGACTCAGCAGGGGATCCAGCTGATCGTCAAACACGGCTTTTTGGTGGCGCCCAACATGGTGATCACACCGTATGCAGGCGTTCGACAGGACCGCCACAGCATGGACGGCTACAGCGAGGCCTACTCCAACACCGTCACGGCCCCACTGAGCTACAGCGCAATCAAGGCCCAGGCAACCACCGCCCTGGTTGGAGCCGAGGGCTTTTACAGATATTCAGAAAGCCTCAGCGCCTTTGCAAGTGCCGGCCTGGAAACCCATTTCAAAACCAGCAACAGCAGCTATTCGGCAACGGGCATCAGCGGCTTAAGCCCAATTGACCTGAATGCGCCCGCCCAGAAATACAGGCCTGCAGCAACCCTGGGCGGCATCTATCGGATCAGCCATCGTGAGCGCATCACGGTGCAAGGCCTGTACCGCAAAGAATTGCAACACGCCTCTTCCAACGCTGCCGCTTGGGTTTCATACACCCGAGCGCTCTGAGCTCTTGGTCTTTGCCGGTCTTTGTCTCACTTGCCCAGCTGCGCCAGCGCCGCCTGCAGGCCGGCGAGGCCGCCCACGCGCTGGTCATTGATGAACACCTGGGGCATCTGCCGCACCGACGGACCGCACTTGGCATAAAACGCCAGGCGCTCGGCCTCATCGTCGATCTTCAGCTCTTCAAAGGCCAGACCCTTGTTCTTGAGCAACATCTTGACCGAATCGCATTGCGGGCAGGCCGACTTGGAGTAAACAACGATTTTGAGTTCCATGACGCAGAGTGTAGCGGGCCCAGAGATGGATCCCATGGTCAAGCCATGGGATGACAATGTGGGGCCACGACCATCCTCCGGCCACGCTTTCTGTCATCCTAGCCCCCTCATTCTTGTCATCCTCGGGCTCGACCCGAGGATCCACGTCACGCCTGGATGCTCCGATCTAGTCGGAGCATGACAACACTTTGGACTGTCATCCTCGGGCTTGACCCGAGGATCCACAGCGCCTGAATGCTCCGATCAAGTCGGAGCATGACAACACTTTGGACTGTCATCCTCGGGCTTGACCCGAGGATCCATGGATTCCCCGGTCAAGCCGGAGAATGACAACTGATCTCAAAACCCCATCTGCGCCGTCAGGCCCACGCGCAGATTGCTGCGCTGCAAGGCGCCGACGTCCCGCCCCTGGTCAAAGTGCAGGTAGCTCAGTTCGGGGGTCAGGGTCAGGCGCTGGCTCAAGGCCAGGGTGCGGCTGGCACTCAGGCCCCAGAGCTTGCCATGCGGGCCAACAGGCGTGGGCGCCACGCTCGGGTCGTAAGACCCCACAGTGCTCAGGGTACGGCCCTTGTGCAGCTTGAGCATCATCTGCCGCTCTGCGTCCAGCCAACCCAAGGTGTTGACCACCGCACCCGAGCCAAAGGGGCTGGCGGCCCAGCGCGCGCCGTTGGTGTAACCCTGCGGGTACACCCCGTTGATGTACCCCGGATAGCTCTTACCCGCATGCTCCAGCGGATGGCTGAAGCTGTTGGTGTTGACCCATTCGGCAAACACACGGTGGCGCCCCCCGTCCAAGGCCTTTTCTGCTCCGATCATGGTGAAGAACTTGATCGGGAACGGAATGCCCGTGGTCCGGTCATCGCCCATGCCCTGGCTGTAGAAGGCGCAGTCGCCCCAGGCCTTGGGGCAGCGCAAACGCAGCTCGTAGCCGGCAATCTGGCCGCTGCTGTCGGCAAAGGTGTCCCACGCCCATTTGTTGGTTTCCTTGCCCAGCATGGCCTTGGCATAGGTGCTCAGGCCATTGGGCCGCCCCACACCGCCCACCTGCATGCCCCGGCTCAGACCGAGCTCCAGCCAGGGCCAAGGCTTCATGGTCAGCTTCATGCCACCAAACACAAAACCCTGCGTCTGCGCAGGCACCGCCCCCGGCAGCACCAGCGGGTCTTGCGCGCGGGCCATGAAGGCCTCGAAATTCCAGGCGCCCATCCAGCGCAGCCAGGCGCTGTCCGACTCGCGCACGCTCGAACGCTGCAGGCCCACCCCGTTCCAGGCAGGCTGGTTGTTGCCATTGACCATGCTGTTTTGCCAGCCCGGACTCCACCAAAAACGCTGCGAAAAAGCCTGCACCTGCCAGCCCCCCCAGCCCAGCGCGGCGGCAGAGTCCTCCATACGTGCCTGGTAGCGGCCCTCCGTGCCCCAACCCGAGGCGCCGCTGCGCAAGGCGTTGGCCGACTCCTCGGCACGCAAGCCCAGGCGTCCAGCCACCGACACTTCGCCCCATTGCTGGCGTTTTTCTTCGGAAGTGATCTGCACACTGCTGCCGGGGGTGTAGTTTTCGCCAAAGCCCGTCACACCCTCGGCCCGCTGGCGCAGCTGCAACGTCAGCCGCGCCTCCTGGCTGCGCTGCTGCAATTCACGCTGCACTGCGGCGCGAGCGCCCTCCAGATCCACGCCAGAGGCGGGCAAATCCTGCGGCAAGCGCGAAAGCGCGTCCTCCACCGCCGCCATGGGCAAGGGCCAATGCGAGAGCGGCAAAGCCAGATCGGCATGGTCAGCCAGCAGCTGCAACTGGTGGCGCGCCAGCCAGCTGGGGGTGTAGGGAACACTGGCGGGCAGGCTCTGGGCCTGCGCAGAGCCCACCAGCAGGGCGAACAGGGAAGCGATGGTTTTTGATTTCATATTTAAATCATACAGAGGTCAGTTCTGTCACCCTGCTGCTTGCCCACAGTCACCATGGATCCCATGGTCGAGCCATGGGATGACACTGTGTAGCCATGACCATCCTCCAGCACCCCTGTCTGTCATCCTCGAGCCTCCTTGCTGTCATCCTCGGGCCTCCTTTCTGTCATCCTCGGGCTTGACCCGAGGATCCATGGATTCCCCGGTCGAGCCGCGGAATGACAAAGAAACGGGAGGCGTGACCGGAGGATCCACCCCCACAAGCGTTATCCTTCCTGACATGCTTGCCTGGTTGCCCCCCCTGTTCTTCTTTGCAGTCCTCATGGGCTCTCCCGTGCCCGGCTTCCTGGTCTTCATGCTCATCGGCGTTGCGCACGCCTGGCAAAACTGGCGACAGCCGCACAGCGCCAATGCCTTTCAGTGGACGCGACAAGACACCTGGCTGGCGCTGTGCTTCATGTCGATTCCATTGTTCAAGGCCACGACAGTTACTTGGGCAGAAGCGCCCGTCATGGCCTGGAAAAATGCCCTTCAGCACAGCTACTTTCTGTTTTGGCCCTTGGTACTGCTGGGGTTGGACAGCTGCCGCGCCCAACAGGACAAAGTGGATCGGGCCATCGCCTTAGGATTGCTGGCTTACTCGGTCTTTGCTGTGGGCATGCAAATGCGCGGCACCCCCATCAGCGAAATGGGAGGCGCAAGGCAAAACCCAGGCATCGTGGCCCAGATGATCATGGTGGTAGGCACATGGAACCTTCTGGCGCTGACACGACCCGGGCTACAGAACAAGGTCTGGCAAGCCACCTTTGCCCTGGCCTACATCAGCAGCTACCTGGTTCTGGTGTTGACCACACGCCGCCTGGAGTTGCTGGGGTTTGCGTTGTTGTCTGCTGCTGTCCTTGTCTTCCGCTTCAAGGCACATCTGACCTGGCTTCGTGCGGCCCTGGCATTGACTGGTTTCGTCATGATCATCGGACTGCTGGTTTACCTGCGTTGGGACAAATTTGCGTTGGGGTTTGAGCAAATTGCCCAATACCGCATACACGGCGCCAACACAGCAGGCTTTACCACCAACTCATGGGGCATCCGTCTGGAACTCTGGCGGGTGGGCCTGGCAGCCTTCATGGATCACCCCTGGCTGGGCATCAGTGCAGGCGCACGCCCATTCACCATGCAGGCCTGGGGTGCGCCACCACCTGAATTGTTTGGCCATAACCACTTTCATTCGCACCTGATCCAAATCCTGGTGGAGGGTGGTTTGCTGGGTCTGCTGGTCCTGAGCGTAAGTCTCATCTACAGCACTCGGCACATGATTCTGGTTCCCTTAAAAACCAGACCCGAAGCTGCACTGCTTGCTGCGGCCGTGCTTGGAGCCTATACGCTTGAAGGACTGGCCAGCGCCGCCCTGCACTACGACAAAGCCAACGCCCTTTTGGTGATTTGCTCTGCATGGTGCTGGGTGCAAACACGCAAGACCAGAAGGCTCAGCGCTTGAGCCAGTCCGGGATCTTGAACCGGACAATCATTAAATATGCACCCACATAGGTCACGGCAAACAGCACAGTAAAAAACAACAGCACCCAACTGTTGTTCCAGAAAAATACCGCCGGCGCTACAGACATCAAGCAAAAAGCCATCAGGTAAGGCGTTGTGCGGTTGTTACGCGACAACATATCGCGCACCTCATCGTCATCGAACATAACCCGTACCAGACGGCGATAAATGAGCTGATGCAAATGCAAGGCATCAGCCAAGCCCGGCGAATCGCCACGAACCCATTTGCGGTAAATGGAAAACAAGGTCTCCCATACCGGGTAAATCAGCAGCAGCACCACAAACCATGGCGAGACCGCCGGATGACGCTGAACCAGCAATATGCTGATCAAGGCAATAACCACACCCCATAGATAAGCTCCGCCGTCGCCTGCAAAAATCAAGCCTCTGGGATAGTTCCAGACCAGAAAACCGGCGGTAGTGGCCACCATGCATAAAGACAAGGCTGCCAGCTGGCGATCACCCACTTGCAATGAGATGTGCGTGAGTGCCAGTCCAATGAGCATGGCTACAGAACCCGCCAACCCGTTGTAGCCATCGATGATGTTGAAGGCATGCGTCAAGCCCATGATGGCAAACACCGCCAGGGCCATGCCCAACCAAGGCCAGCCACCCCACCAGGCATCGAGCCAAGGCCAACCCAGACGGTTGACCGAAACGCCCAGCCAGACCACAGCGACCCAGCCGGCCAATCCTGTACACAACAATCGCCAACGCACTGACACACGCTGGGTTGCATCCTCGATTGCACCGATACCTACTGCAAGCGATACCACGAGGATCAATCCGAAGTAGGTCCACCAATCCAGTTCCAGCCCGAGATAAAGACCCAGTCGAGGCAATACAGCCGCAGCCGTCAAACCGATCAGCCAGCCCATCAACATGCCGACCCCCCCTAAACGGGGAACAGCACCTCTGTGAAAACGCTGTGGCATATCCGCGCCATAGTTTTGTGCGTGCCTTCTGAACCAACGTCGGACAAACAGCACGGCAATCAAAGAGACCATGAAACTCAGAAAAGCGGTGAGCAACATGATTGGTACCTCAGTGAGCAGAAAACGGTACGGTTGGCTTCAAGTGAAGTGCCAGTTTTTCTATGCAGTGCCATGACAACCAGGCCAGCAAAACAGTCAAAAGCGTGGCAGAAAGCAGATGAGGGCCAAAGGACCAATTCGGGAAAAAATGGATCAGCGTCTGTTGGACTGGAAAAGCGTAGATGTACATACCGTAGGACAAATCACCCACCCTTGCCAGCATCTGTTGCCCCCAGGCGACCTTGTAGGCCAAAGACACCAGTAAAGCGACATGGAGCAGCAAGACCAGCCGATTCAGACCATCCACCAACAGCAGACAGAGTAGCAAACCCAACGCCACGGTAAGGCAGCCCCATCTGGAAAAAGACATCCCATGCTGTCGCTGCCAGCGCCAGTGCAGCCAGCATACGCCCCAGCCAAACAGCACCACAACTTCTAAATGCGGCTTGCTGATCCCATGTTCACCCACATACCAGGCAAGCAGACCAAGCATGACTAGCAGCAAGCCAATGACAGCAACATCCCTGTGCATTTTCAGGAAAATTCGGCCAACGGCAGCCAGTATCAGGTAGGCCAGGAACTCCGGCCCCAGAGACCAAAGAGAACCATTCACAGCATCAGCCAGAGGATTGTGGACAAAAACGCCTGGCAGACCCTTTTGATTGTTCAGCAAAAGTGTTTTGAGGTATCGCCATGTTCCCTCGGCCTGCCAGTATTCCATCCAGGTCAAGGACGTCAGAGCAGGCCCCAACACCAGCACAGACAACAACACCACAACCACCAGTGCCGGGAAAATGCGCAAACATCGCCTTGCAAAAAATCGTCCAAGGTGCGGATCGCGTTGCCAGCTGCACCAGACCAGTCCCCCACTCAAAAAGAAAAAAATACCAACGCCCAGTTCACCCCAGGAAAAACGTCCCAGCCAAAGCGGTTCATCCAAACCAAGCAGTACGAACTGGTGACTGAACAGTACCATCCATGCTGCGATCAAACGCAACAGGTCAAGTGCATTTTGGTGCCCCGCCCCTGGCCTCATGTCTTTGGCATATGGCCGCGCCACATGTACCACCAAAAAGCGCGGGAGAACCAAAGATTCAGCATGCTGACCGCGTGCCAACGCAAATGTCGCCAATTGCGGCCTGTTTGCCGCTGTGCGTCGTGCGTGACTGTGAATTCAGCACCTTGAATTTTCCAGCCCGCGAGCTGGGCGCGCAGACAAACATCAGTGTCTTCGCAATACATGAAATATCGGGGATCGAACCCCTTCAAGGATCGGTACGCTGCAGAGCGCCAAACCATGCACGCACCATTCACCCAGTCAGCCTGATCCACCGAACGTGCCACCCCCGAAGGGGACAAGTTCAGAACACGACGCAGCACCCGCCAACCCAAACCCCATGGCGTCATCAGACGCCGCGCAAAGTCCTGCCTTTGCCCAGAGGCATCGACCTGAACCGGACAAACCAGCCCCACATCGGAGGGCCATGCATCGTTTTGCAAGCTCAGCCAAAACTGGGCACCATCCACCGGCCAGAATATGTCCGGATTCATGACCACAAACCAGTCTGGATCTCCATGGTCAGTGGCATATGCAAACGCCTGGTTGTGGTTGGCGCCAAAACCCAAAGGGGTCGTGTTGTGAATCGTTTTCAGCGCAAATGGCCATTGGATGGCCTGGACCTTCGAGAGCAAATCGGGCTCATCCAAATTGAATGTCAGCCACACACATTCAGGACCCGCACCAGATCGCACTGAAGATGCAATCGAGTGCAGCGCCTCAATAACCGTGTCACCATGGCCATGCGTTACCAGTGATATGTGTACGGAGCTGGTCATCTCAAATACCTGACTTGTGACGCCACGATGCCCGCTCGATCCAAGCCAGCCAAGCGCCATTGAGCAAGAGCAGTCCACCACCGCCCGCTACGCAATAAGCCGCGGCCTGCAAACGGCTGGCGGGCTCAAAAGCCAACCACATGAAAAAACAAAGGCCAAGCAGAACCGGCCAATTCATGAGCGCCACGTCCATGGTCAGCCAACGCAAATGCTGGCCTGGGATCAAACGCTGGTGCACCGCGCCACCCCACACCAGCAAATAAAAACTGGCCAGGCCCAGCCAAACCCAACCCACCCCAAGCCCTCCTGCCAAGCGTGCAGCCAACACAACGGCAGGCAACTGTACACAAGTCAAAACCAGACAACCCCAAAAATACAGCACCAGCTTTCCACTGGCCGCCTCCAGATAATAGGGAAAGTAGGCCAATGCCAGACACCCATAGCCCAAGGCATAACAAGACAAAACTGGCCAGTATCCGGCCGCCAGTTCAGTATTGCCGGTCCAGGCCAGCAAGACAGGCTCTGCAAAAAAGGCCAGCACGATGGCGCCGCCCCCGCCAATGGCGCTGGTCAGACGCGTGCCGAGTCGATAAAGCGACTGCAACTCCCCGTGCTTGCCCTGCGCAAACAGCCTGGACATTCTGGGCAATATGACCGAGCTGATAGGCACACTCACCACCATCACGCTGGTAGCCACCAACACCACCAACGAGTAGTTCCCGTAATCAGAAAGAGGAAGCAACCCAGACAGCAACAAACGGTCCATCTGCACGTAAAGCACATTGAGCACTGCAGCCAAGGCACCCACCAGACCAAACTGCAACAGAGAGCGCAGCGGCTTGAAGGTCCACATGCCAGCAGTTTGCTGCGGCAGCAGACTGTAGGCTTTGGCCGCCAACACAAGGGCTTCCAGCAGCGCCACGACCAACTGAAAAACAAAAAACACCTCGATGGTGAACCCCAGCCACCACATGCAGGCCAGAACCCCCGCAAACCTGAAGGTCGCCACCACGGCATTGAAGCCAGCGAGCCACACCATTTTTTCGCTACCTGAAACCACCCCTCGGTACAAGCCGCACAACCACCGCAGGCCCACGGACATCGCCATCTGCACCACAACTGCGCTGACCAGCGCCGGATCCAGATTTTCAATGCGAAACCATTGCTCAGCCAGCCATGAGCCTGAGATCGATAGGCCCAGCACGCCCAAGGTACCCAAAGTCCAGAAAATCACCGATACCGCCCGAAAGAGCTGGCGATATTCGAGCGCACTCAAGGCCCCTGCCTGGTACCTGGCCGTCTCACGTTGCACCAGCAACGCAAGACCAAAGTCCAGCAAGAAAAACAAGGTGAACAAGGTGGAATAAAAACCCACCAGGCCGTAGGCCTCTGAGCCCATGTAACGCTGATAGACAGGCACGACAGCCAGATTGATCAGCGTCATGTAGATCTGACTGGCGTAATTGGCAAGGAACTGGATTCGCAGCTTCAAAAGGGCATCCTGTCAATACAGTTTCATCCGCACGCTGCGCGCGAATCTGTATGCCCATCGGTACAGCATCTTCGACCAGCCCACTTGAGTTTCGACCCAAGCGGCCCATTCGTCCATTCGAGGCCTGAAGCCTTCTGCCAAGTCTGGCACTGCAATCTCTGTCTCACCGGGTGAAGCCAGGAAAGCCTGCAAGGCCACTGCCGAGTGGTATTTCTCGTAATGTGCACGGGCCAGTTGCCTTTCGGCGCGCAAGCGCTCAGGCGTGAGGCCAACCAGATGGTTCATCAACAAAGCCGGATCAGACCAGCTGAACGCCTCGGGATAGGCCAGCTCCAGACTGCTGAGCACCCTGGAGTAGATGTGCTGATGCATGATCACCGGCACACCCGCCCCCATGACCTCGATCAGCGTCAACCCTGCGCCATACGGAAAGGAGGCCAGATACACATCCACTTTGTGCTCTTGCATCGACCGCCAGACACTCGGCGTCCAATCCAGATAGACCAGCCGATCCGGCGGCACTCCCAGCTTGTGCATGATCGAACGCATGCGGCGCAAGGCCCAGGGCGTCAGCTTGCCAATGTGAATGTGTCGCCCCCCGGTCTGCTTGAGGATCTGTGGAATCACCTCCAGATAACTGACGTAATAAGGAATCTCGATCTTGTTGGAGCGGGCCACTGTCGCCGTGGTCAACACACCCCGCGATTCGAATTCGGAATCCCATTGCACCAGGCCCTGGTCCCTGAAGGTCAGGGGCAAGTAGCGGTTGTCAATGCCCAATTCGTCCCGGCAACAGTGGTAGCCCATGGGGTGCAAGTCCACATGGGCCAGGTGAGGCATGTGAACGCCGAGAGAAAGATGGTGGTCGCCATGGTGCCAGAAGCTGCCGGCAAGCCCGAGTTCAGGCACCAAAGCAGCCACTGCCACCGAGTCCTGATGGTGGTTGAGCAAATGAACATGCTCTGCCCGACTGCCGATCAAGACACTCTGCACCCAAGCCAGCTTGCCCGCCAGGTCTGCCCTGGGGGCACAAACAAAACGGACACTGCCCGAACCGTCCATCAGCTCCTGAAAGTACCCCACATCGGAACGCCCCGAAAGCCCTGTGGCGAGCACCAGATGCAGCTTGTCTGGCTGCGCCTTGATGAAATCCAGCACCAGCCTGGAATGCCCGCCTGAGCGCTGCCATTTGGTGAGCAAATACACCACCAGCGGACGATCTGGCCGATCCGGCCAAGGATCTTTTATCCGGCTCGATTGCAGTTGTGCAAATGCCAGTTTTCCAATCCGCATGCACAGCGCATCAAAGTCCCTGGAGGCCAGCACCTGCGAAGTACAAAGAGGCTGCGTGATCACACGCTCGACAAAATCATGGGCAATGCGCAAGGCACTATCAAGCCGCCCTTGCGACAAAGCACGGTCTGCGCTCTCGATCTGAAAACGAACCGACCGGCTCGCCAATGAACTCAAAAGCATGCCCCAGCTTTCAACAAGACCACTGTCGCACCGCATCCACGACCGCACCCACTTCTGCATTTGACAAGTCGGGCGCCATGGGCAAGCTCAATACCTCGGCCGCCAGCTGGTCGGCCAGCGGCAGATGATGACTCGCAAAGCCGCTGTAGCTAGATTGCCGGTGTGGGGGGATCGGGTAGTGGATCACCGTTCCAATCTGATGCTCGGTCAGATGTGCCTGCAAACGTGAGCGTTCTGTGCACCTCACCACAAAAAGATGCCACACCGGGTCCATCCCTTCAGGCACAAAAGGCAGTTGCACTGCACACCCAGCAAGGCCTGCCAGGTATTTTTGGGCAACCTGCTGCCTGCGGGCATTCCAGTCGTCCAGCACCTTCAGCTTGACACGCAGGAATGCTGCCTGCATTTCGTCCAGGCGGCTGTTGGCACCGGCCAGTTCATGGTGGTACTTGACCCTGGAGCCATAGTTTCGCAAACGGCGAACCTTGTCAGCCACAGCGTCGTCGTTGGTCAGCACCGCGCCGCCATCGCCCAAGGCCCCCAGATTTTTGCCAGGGTAAAAACTCGTAGCGGCAGCATGACCCAGCGAACCCGCTCGACGCCCCTGAAAGCGAGCGCCCTGGGCCTGTGCAGCATCTTCAATCACAACCAGTCCGTGCTTTGCAGCCACCCGGTTGATCGCATCCATATCGGCCGGCTGACCGTAGAGATGCACCGGCATGATGGCCTTCGTCCTGCTTGTTATGGCTTGCTCCAAGCGGGCCGGATCCATGTTGTGAGTGCGAACGTCAGGCTCCACCGCCACAGGACTGGCGCCGCACTGGCTCACCGCCAACCAGGTGGCAATGAAGGTGTTGGAAGGCACGAGCACCTCGTCACCGGGGCCGATCCCATAAGCCAGCAACAACAAATGCAAGGCCTCCAGACCATTGCCTACACCCACGCAGTGTTTGACTTCGCTGTAATGCGCGAACTCGCTCTCGAAAGCCTCGAGCTCAGGTCCGATGATGAACCAGCCCGAATCCATCACACGGTGGTAGGCGGCGTCCAGCTCGCTGCGGATGGGACGGTGCAAGCGCCCTAGGTCAAGAAATGGCACCTTCATGTTGTCAATGACTTTCGTGCGTCCTCCAGGAACTGCGCATAGTCGCGGTAGTAGTCGGACTCGTCGTAAAAGTCCGAGGCCAGCACCATGCACACAGCACCCGATGAGAAATTGTCAATCTCCCGCCAGATCATGGGGCATACGTACAAGCCCGTGTAGCTGCGGTTGAGATGAATGGTTTTGCGGCCAAAGCCGTCATCGAGGTGGATGTCAAAAGACCCCGACATGGCGATGATCATTTGATGCAGTGCCTTATGCGCATGCCCTCCCCGCTCAGCCCCTCCAGGCACATCGTAGAGGTAATAAACCCTGCGAATATCGAATGGGATATGCCGATTCGACTCCACAAAAGTCAGATTGCCGCGAGGATCCTGAATGCGCGGAAGCGTGTGGATCTGACATTTTTCTAGCGGTGTGCTCATGGCTGCTGGATCTTTTTGACAACGGCAGGATTACCCGCCACGACGGCAAAATCTGGGACATCTCTGGTCACGACGCTGCCCGCAGCCACCATGGCTTTTTGGCCGATCACCACACCGGGCAGGATGGTGGCATTGGCCCCGATCGAAGCCCCGCGCTTGACCAGCGTCCTCAAAAATGCTTGCGGATACTGTTTGGACCTGGGGTAGAGGTCATTGGTAAAACACGCATTTGGCCCCACAAACACGTCATCTTCCAGTGTCACGCCGTCCCAGAGCTGCACCCCAGACTTGATAGTCACGCGGTCACCTACAAGCACATCATTTTCAATGAAACAGTGTGAACACACGTTGCAATCCGAACCTATTTGCGCTCCAGGCAGGATCACCACAAACTGCCAGACATTTGTACCTGCCCCAATGCGGGTGGACTGCACATCACTGCTGGGATGAATCATGACGTTGCTAAGCACTTTCAAATGAAAAAACTGGCATGGCCTGCGGACCATTACCAGTATTCATTATCTGTGATCGTCCAGCCATGCCAGACCCCTCCACCCGGTCATCCTCCGCCCCCCCCACTCATCATCC
>JACCDV010009061.1_pt1 | contig 12500 bp, 5 predicted proteins | sample 7446131 | NCBI WGS metagenome assembly JACCDV01 (sample SAMN15323448, study PRJNA562643) | freshwater metagenome | isolation source: river surface water | place: USA:Blue River Watershed | collected 2017-08-17
CACTATCCAAATAAAATAAAGGTGGCTATATTTGACCATATAATATCTGTCCCAGGCTTAATTTGTCCTGTAGAAACACTTCAAAGATTTTTTAGTAAGAAAGGAATTTAGCTCATTATTGATGGAGCCCATGCAATCAATCACATTGATGTGAACATTGGTAAAATAAACCCATCGGCTTATTTTTCTAATTTTCACAAATGGGCATTTACACCTAAAAATGCAGCTTTTCTTTATGTCTGTGACTAGTATTTGTCGACTGTTAAGCCTGTTATCACAAGCTATCTTTATGGATAAGGTCTGGCGAAATAATTTTTCTGGACTGGAACTCGTGATTTCTCCAGCTGTTTGTCGATAAAAAAGGCTCTTGAGTACTCTGACTCATTTGGAGAGAATTAGGTTCAAAATTACAATCACCATTTAGTGATTAAAGCTTCCAAAAGAGTAGCCGAAATATGGAAGACAAGCCTCCTGACGGAAGACGAGCGATGCATTGGAAACCTAGCGAATATTTAAATTCCATGCAATGACTTAGCTTTAGCATCTGAAATTTCAATTAAGATGCTAAAAAATGATAATTGCTACCCAATGGTCTTCTAGTTCGATGGAAAAATATGGGTTAGAATAGCAGCACAGATATATAACGAACTTTCAGACTATGAATTTATGGCAAACACTTTTTTGGCCTATTTACAAACATAATCCCAATCCAAATAAAATAAGCTTTAATGATAAAATCTTTAAAAATCCAAATAAGGTATGACGTGTAATACGGGTGATAAGTAAAAAATATTGTTATTTAATTTTGTTTTTCGATGATTATTGTATTATCTAATGATGTTCTAATGGAAAAATATTTAGCTATCCTCCGAGGATTACTAAAACTACGTTAATAATGAAGACTAAGCGCAAATGAAGATCAACAACTCAAATATTACCGAAATTTAGTGGTCGAGTCTTTACAGAAAGATACAGTAAATCAGCCATAAATAAGATAGAGATCTCTCAACAATAAAATTATTAAGAAATCCGTCCTTGCCTATGAAAATAGCATTAAGAAGTTATTAGCAGTCACCAAAAATACCATGGCAGCAAAGTAATTACTTACAATGTATGGCAAACATAATAATGAACTAAAATTGCAACTCATGGGTAGATAGATTTTTATTTAGAGATTTACGATCAGCTTGGTTTGCTTCATCTTAAGAACATTTCTACAACTGTATAATTTAGCATTTCAAGGCTACTAAGTCTGTAGGAATAATTGATTAAAGCTATTTACTTGAAGCAAAAGACAATTGAAGAGTTGCAGTAGGCAAACAACGGACTTTAGCTGGCTAAAAATTCATTGTATTGTGTATCATGTCACGAATAGATGTAGAAGAATAGAAATAAGTTCATGATTAAGCAGATTATGGCTGTTAGACAATCTTCTTCCGAACTCTAAGAAATGTAAGCTAAAGTTTTGACTGAGCCGGAAAAAATATAAAAGAAATTGAAAGAGCAGCAAAAGCATGAATAACATTAATACTAAATCAAAAGATTTTATTACTTGAACTCAGTTTAATAGGTTCTTAGAAATAGAGATAAAGCCTTGAAATGCAACAGTGCCCCTCTTCAAAATTTGCTTTCAGAGTATTTGACTCAGATTTTATAAATGTTATAAGGAAACAAATTTGCATTTACCCAAAAAAACCTTAAAGAATATGACCATGTCAATAGATCTTATTAAAGCTTAGATGATATGAAATCACTCATCAATACATAATAGTTCTACAAAAATGTCTCTCTTTTAATTGAAAAGCCTTATCAAAACTTAGTATAAAACATTTAGAAGTTTGTTAACAAATCACAAATTAAGAATAAGCCAAAAACTACAGTGCAAACTCAAACTGTTTACTTAACCTAATTCAACCAAATCGCAATTTTATAAAAGCGGGTAAAAGAGTTAAAAAACTAACTTGAAGTCCTAAAGCAATCAAAGAATAAAAATTAAAATGATTTATTGGTTAATCTTCAAGCCCTTCATAAAATATAGATCAAACATATGGAGACAGTGCATCGTAACAAAAACCTATAAGCTGATAATAAAAAACAGTAAAATATTATAAATGAACTGAAGAGCCAAATTTTATTCTTATAGCGGAACCATAAATTATAGTAAAGCAAAATGATCGATACAAATTTAACTGAAAAAGCTATACTTCATAGACAAATCAAAATGTTGTAATGTAAAATATAAAAAAATCCACCACTTATGCTTACATTCAAAGAGGAAAAATAAATACAAACAGATGTATGTTAAGAGAAGTAAAAGATGTTTAAAGAAATGCCTTCTACTGATCGATCCCATAAAAGAAACATATAAAAAAGATTTGATAGAAAATAAAATAAAAAGATATCACTTAAACTCTAATAATTTAAAATGATTAAATCTTCACAAACTCAACTACGGAAGCAATCCCCATAAAATCGCTAGACAAGTGAGTAGACAATTTTACGATCTCGGGACAACTAGTTACTCGATGTCAACAAAATGAAGCCAAATGACATCTTTAAGAAATCATTAAAAATATTTACAATTAATCCTTTGTCCCAAGGAAATAGTGGATAATTCATACACAGGATGTCGAAGAAATCAACTACGAAGATAAATGATTCTATATTTAAAACATAAGCTCAATCAGCTCTTAGAATATAGACTCCGCTCAATAGTAGAAGAGGAATAAAGAAGTTCACAGATTTTAAGATGAGGCATGCTTATCATAACTCTGAACAAATATAGCTTAATAGTCAATAAAATTATCATTCTAAACCCAAACAATAAGCATCTAAGCTTTCTCTCATAACAGGTACAAAGATTGTTCGTAAAAACTCAGTTCAAATGTCAAGTATTGAGCGTGCATAGTAATAGCATCAATAAAAATATTTTTCCAATATGCATTCTAAGTAATAAATTTTTTCCAAAGAGTAACTATTCCAATGTCTTGAAAGCTAAAATTAAAAATATGTTGTAACTATTAGCCAGCCAAATAATCTATCAAAGCCTCATTCTTAGCAATAGCTTCTCTCTGTGTTACTAGAAAACTAATAATCCATTTTAAAACCAAGATAAAAAGAGTAATTAAGTAAATTAGTAAAGTTTTCTATGGCTAATTTTTAGAACCTTCTCAAGCAAAATGTCTTCGGAATGATTTGTGACATGAAATTCGATAGAAAGCTTAATATAAGCAGATCAAACTCATAATCCTAGGAAAGACTTTGTAAATAAATATAATAGGGCTAGCCGAAAATTGACGTTGAATGTTCTAAAATAGGCCGAAAATGCATTGAGATATTTTTCAATTTATAATAGGCTTAAAAATATGAAAAGAAAATAGGAATATGGAAAGAAATAGATTCCTTTATCATGATTGATAATAATTTCTCTCACTAGTGTGAAAAGATACAATCGTACTTTAATCGTCTTAAGAAATTCAAACCCATGTTTTATCAATAATCCATCCTCTTTTTAGAAAAACCTTTTTATTTCTGTCAAGAAATATAAGGGAAAGACTATGAAACTATCCAAATCACTATATTCCGATAAAGCTTACGAAGTTTCGAGCTCTAAAAAGATTGGATAAAAAAGCTATTTAGAAAATTATTAAGACTACACAAATTAATGCATAAAAATTGTAACCACATTCAAAAATTTTTATCATTAATTGGATTCTATCAATCATGATATTTACTATATTTTCATCTAATCACTTATGAAAGAAATCAAAGAAGGTTTGAATAGATTTCCATGACTATTAAGTTAAACAATTTTTCATAATATACTGTGCATAAACTTTGCAGTTAGCTTTAAAAACATTGTATTTTAAAGATATCTGTGATAGATGTTGTGCAAATACTCTCACTTCTTTTATATCCTCAATTATAAATGAGTTAGACTCATACATAACTTAAGGGTGCCAGTTTTATCTCAAGCCAAACCACTTAAATCCCATTTATTTTGCTCTATTTTTACCCAAACATTTATCTCGAACATCAGAAAGCAGAACACTTGACTGCACAATCAACCTTTTACTATCTTTTTCAAAAGACCAATATGAATTCTAGCATTAAACCACTAAATATTGATGCTGCAGTATGAGATTTGTCAATTGGAGCTGACTCAATGGAAATTTATAAATTTTCATATTTCTCACCTTATCTTTTTGTACGTATCCGTCTCCTGATTATAGATATTTATATATAATAACCGATAATTATCCAGTCCTATCTGGCTCTTCTATTTTGAATTATAATAATTTATATTTGTTTGGCTCTTACTAAACCTTTATTTCTTATTCCTTTCGATAGTTCCATTATTGGATTTACCAATATCTGCCAGTGCACTTGAAACAAATTTACTAATGCTTTTGTATTAAGGGGAAAATATGATTAGAGAGATAGGTTTTTGTAATATCGAGGAGGTTGTTTTAAAAATTGTTATCGTTTTAAAACTATGGGTCTATCTTGTGTATCTTCTATTGTATAAGGAGTATTCTTTATGTGCAGTTATACTTCTTTTCTTGCTATTATTTGAATCTTTATAGCTATGGGATGATTCGAGATCCTTTCCTTTCAAATCTATAATCCTCCTTTTGAGGCTATCTTTCATGAAGATTCAAATTGTTATCTTATTGCTTTTAACGACCCATATCGTATGACTCAGATACTGGTTTTTCAATTTAGGTAGTTTGTGCTCCCATTCTTTTACTAATTAAATATAAGCATTTAAAGCAAATATAGTATTGAATTATCTTATTTGTATAATCATCAATTAAATGATATTTAATTCCATTATTTATCTCGGACCACGCCTTTTCCAACTTTGACATAGATTTTAGATTTTTTGAGAGCTAAGATCTCAAAGTTTGTGTTCTTTGGAATTCTAATCCAAGACTATGTTTACAGCTAAACGTTTTAAACCTTTATCAACCCATTGATAACGAATATTTCAGTTATATCTTTTTTTTCAGCATTCTTGAAGACAGCTCCATAAGCCAAATAATAAAGATATACTGACTCGTAGGGAGATTCATATAATATGAGCTATTAGATCCCTTCAGATATCTCCTTATAGTCAAGAATATTTGTGTTCAGGCGTAGATATTCGCTTTAGTTCGTTGGCATTTGACCTAGCTTAACGAATATTTTGGTTCCTTTTTTGCTGAAGGGAGCGTGGGAGGATTTGACAGGATTTCGGACATACCATCCTAATGAGTAATCACCAGATTAATCGGAAAAGGTTCCATCAAGGACATAGAATTATTATCCATATTTGTGAGTGTGCGCGGTGAAAGATGATTAGGGTGCGTACGTTACAACACTTGTGGCTCTTCTTGCGACCTCATCTCCTCTTCTTTATAAAATCATCCTTTCCACTCCTTTCATTGGGGAGGGCGAAAGCGGGGTCTAACTCTACTTTATGTAGACTAGCTAATCAAAATTTTGATTGAATTAGATATATTCTTGATCTTTTGTTTGCATTCTTGAAGTAATAGGAATTTTTAAGGAATTATAATAATTCTTGATGGCATTCCCATGCAAATTTTAAATAAGTGATTTGTTTAAAAATAGCCAAAAAATGTATTTATTTTAGTAATAAATAATAACTACTCTAAGGGAGTACATAATGAATTTGGCTGTCTTCTTGCATAATAGCAAATAGCAAAAAGATTCTATTCTACCTCTCCCTCTATCCCCACTTTATGTTCTGCCTCATCAGAAATGGTACTTTAGTTCTAAACATTTGACTCCTCTAAGAAAACGCAAAGAAAATACATCTCTTTTCAAATACTTATTCGATGATTAAACTCTTTCTCAAAGATAAGTCAATAATAGCTTAGACTTGGCTCACTGCACCCAAGAAATATTTGTTGTTTATGAGAAGAATGATTACTTCGACAATAAAATGAAACATATTTTTGATGTCGTTTATGGTCATTATTTGAGCAGAGGAGACAATAACTAAAAATGCTCATGTTAATGCAAATAAATTATTGATTAAAGCTCATCAAGATACTTTATAACAAGCGGATAGACACTAAACAAATGTTTCAATATTTCCAAAAAGAATGCAAAAAATAGGAATACTATAAGCAAGTAAGAAAATATAAATTGGTATGAATTCACTAAGAATCTAATACGCTAATAGCTCAATATTTAAAGCCACTCCATTCCATAATAAGCCTTATATCTTTATAAGCTACCTGAAGGAAAAGATACCAATTCTATCTTCAATGTGCTATGGAATGATAACTACGTTATCTTTAACAATGGAAATAAGTTAGAAATTAGTCAAAATATGAAATCGAAAGCGGCATAATTATGCTAATATATTAGTAAGAAGCTTAATTAGTTTATTTGGAAGAAAATTGAAACGTATATACCATTTATAGCTTAGGAGTTGCTTAATCACTAAATTTTTAATACCCACTTAAAGAATAAAGTTAAAATATACACATTTAGAGTATGGTTTTGCAAGGATGATACAAATAATCTTATATACTTATTGAATCTAAGTCATATCACCTTAAAGGGAGTTTAGTGTGCTCTTTATCATGAGTTCAATGTGAAGATGTAAACTGTCAATCATTAAGCTACTAATAATAAATCGATAAGCAATAAATTTTCATTAAGAGGTTCAAAAAAATCATTTATTAATAAACAAAAATCCTTTTCAGTTTGTGACAAATCATATACAATTGTAAGGAGACTGCTTGAATCTACCGAGCTTAAAAAAGTAAAAAATAAGAGAGATTAAAAAGATAGTGCTTTCCTAAATAAAGAAAAGATACATATTGAGTAAGAATAACCGAATGGAATCCAATGTCAATGCTGTGAAAATCTATTAACTTCCGAAGAATGGGGTAATTAAATTACTGCAAATCACTTAGAATAGACTAGATACTTGAGGCAAATCAAGATAGGGAAGATTTAATGCAATCCTTATTAATTTGTCAAGGTATGTACATTGTGCTATAAGACATATCTACAGAATCATAGACGTAATTCAATGAATCAACAAAAAAGATCTTAATCAGCAAGGAGGAGTTAGAATAAAAATAGCCGTAACCTGAAAGATAAACCTAGCAATAACTATACTCACTACAAATCTAAATAAAATTCAGTAAATAACTCAAGAAATCGTTTGCTTTTATCCGAGCAATCCAAAGAAAGGGCCAAAAGTTAACTAAACCATTCTAAATAGCAAGCTTTATTTTTCAATAAAGAGGAAAAAAGGATGGCTCGAGATCGTTCCACATCACTAAGACCTCCCTTCAATGGCAAGCCCAAGCATAAGAAAGTACATACAATGAATACAACGAACACATAGAAGACAATAATCAAAAGATAGTTTGTTGACTTTACTCTAATTCCTCGAACTAAAACCCAGTAATAACCTCGTAACAATAATCCTATTCAGCTATGCCTAACCAAAGCATAATTAAATTCAGAAATCATCTGCCAAGTAAGACACACAATCTAATAAACAAAATAATCACGAATAGCACATAATACAAGAGGAGCAATATAGATTAACAGACAGAGGCTGTTAGGATGGTTAACAATAAAATTATTCGGAATGCAGTTGAAGAGTATTAGAAAATAGACAGATTGAGCTTCAAGAAACTGATATCAAAGAATCATAAAAATTATATCATTAAATAGCCTCCTTAGTAATACTCATAAAGTCCTGACAAGTCAATAATATGCAAGAAGCCATTAAAATCATATTTTCTAAATAGCTGATTGTTTATGCTCAACATTTGATTTGCAATCGTATAATTATATGAATAGGCAAATAAGCCAAAAGGAGGCAATCTTCAGATTTTCCAGAGCATTCCTGGGGCAATATTTATCAACAATGCGTAAGTTTGTAGTAAGACTAGACAACTTCAACTCTTTTCAAGAAGACGCTATCAACATGATGACCAATTATTTCATCCAAGGTAAGTTTGGCTTGATCAAGTCATCAGAAGTCTAGCAGTTAAAGTGATGAATATACTCAGGCTTCAAGGAAGAACCATTCCCAATAGTCTGCATTTACTTGTGGTAATCGACCAGCTAGAATTAATGGATTTCTAATAACTGCATGCTTTCATTATCAATCGAAAAGAAGTATCGGTCGATACGAAAAGTTTAGATATCATCGAAAGTATTTTAGTGGGGTATTTTAGAGGTTGGTAAGAAGTTGTTTGAGAATGATTTATAAACTATCAATAACTATCCCAAGGAAAAGATAAGTCCAAATATTAGATATGTGCCTCCTGCCTTTGTGGCTGATCTCAACAAAATAGCTCTTCCATACAAACGTAAAATCTTTGTAATGTAGACAGTATTGATACTGCTTTTGAAATGCCACCTGAAAGAACCTACAGGCAGACCAAAGAGAAGATCGTCAAATAAAAGAAAAACATTGAGTTCCTATCTGCTTATACTAAGCGTTAGAATAAAATTGCTCTCAATGCTCGCATGATTGATAATCAAAAGGACAAACATAAAAGTCATTCAAAGGAGAATAAGGACAATATTAATGAGGTAGAGGAAATATATGGGCGGCTACCTGAAAAGAAGTTGAAGTTTTCTACTGTAGAATATATTTGATTGTTTTGAGATAAACCCGACTTATTAATTGCAGTATAAAAGTAAATAAAATAAGTCAAATTTGAATAAAATGTCTGAGTTACAACCCAATCATCGTTGCCAAATCGATTGCACAAATCACGATGAAGTCATAACTACCCTATAGCTTAAATCAAAGGATTTATATTATTTTTGGGTAGTTTTCTAATGATTAAGCGCAACTACGAATGGCTCTATGCCAGCCTTAAGTTATTAAATAGATTGAGAAGGTGAAGGAAAACCATGACAAGTGCAATAAGGGAAAATATAGGATTTGTAGAATACAAATTAAAAGCTTGCAAAAGAGAACAAAAAACTCAAAATCGATTTGTAGAGCTGTAAAAAGCAGATATTCTAGCTCTAAAATAACAATAAGTACTAAGCAGTATAATTAAATTAGCAAACTCAAAAAACACAATAAAAAGTATGTAGGAATAGTGGTAAGCCTAAAAAGCCAAAAAGAAAATAAGAGACTGACTCAAACAATTATCTAACTCCAGCAATCAATCGATGAATTGCGAAATCGTCCAAAGAATCAAATCAGTACATCAGTAATCCACAAACAATAAGGACCAACTCTGCTTTAGATCTAATAGTAAATTTCTCTTCATTCAGATTTAAAAGTAAACAGACAAGCATCCTTACAATTAAACTAAGAAATCTTTCACAAGATGCCGAAAATTTAATCTTACAGGAATGCAAATCGATGAGAAAATAGTTTGAACAAAAATTCTAGGATTTATTTTATTCTTTGACTGCAGCAGAGTTCCAATCCATAATCCAAGTGAGGTAATAATGATAATGATATGCCACCACTATTATTTTTTTAATAACAACTATAATATTAATGAATTTTCTCACTGCATAATCCCGCCATCTGTGCCGAGACATCCTTCCTGATATGGCTCAAATACTCACAAGTCGAACCATCAATTATTTGTCCTTTTATAATTCGTTCAATGGCAATCATCAGTATTACTCTCCCCATCTCTATTCACATTAGTATCTTCAAAAACACTTCTCGCAGATATCGAAAGAAGTTACTAATAAATATAGCTATGATCATTTACTCGCGAAGACGCTTATGGGCATTAATTTTCATGAGAACGTCATGGACGAGAAAGGAACATATAGATTTGTCTCAGATTTATATGAGTTAAATGTAATTGAAAAGAAGGTAAATACGATCTTAGCAAGGATATTGTATAATCTTTACTTAAGATTAAATGCCAAGAAATATATGAAGGCTAAATTATCGAGCCTAAAGGAAATCTACTTCCTGCCTAAAAACGAAGAAATATTTATGTTTCTTATGGAAGACTCATTCCTCAGTAATAATAACTTACAAGGCTAATTACTTTGAATCCTTTTTATCAAATTCCAAACATCAACAAGATAATGGTATTTACAGGAAATCCGAACAACACCCTCCATCTATCTAAGGATCTTTAATAATTTTGTCACACTCATAGTATAAAGATAAAACTTTTCGATAACTCATCAAAAATTTAAACAATACTATAGTTTCTTTATCGTAAGAATAAGAATAAAATACTAATCCATGAAAATATTAATTACTAAAAGACAATATACAACCTGTAAACTCCAAAGTAGGAGCAAAAAATATTCAACAAAAAAGTGATCAATCCACTTAATATGAGGTTGATGCCTCAATAAATCATAATAATGACTCAAAGACTCCCACTCCAATCTTTAGCCACAAGATAAAATGAACAATAAATCCTATTGAAGATGAAGCATCTCTTAGGAATTGAATAATCGTAGAGCCTGATCGATCCAATAAAAAGAATTGCAATGGAAACCATATAAGTAACTATACATTAAGCTAGGTAATTGAAATAATATAAAGACTAACTATAAATATGAATAAAAAAGCAGATTTGTCTAATCTAAATTCGGTTTCTTTATGCGTCGATTTATCACAGAATAGCTCTACAAATTCCACAGAAAGTAGAATAGTCTTAAATTAGATCATAAATCAATACAATCTTTACAAATCCACGCCAGGAGCGATCTTCTTCATGATATTCAATAAGCTATTAATCAGATTCATTATGTTTCATATTAATGGCTTATAATTTTATTAAATCCTTAAATAAAGTAGGGAGATGCTGAACCTTTCGGCAAGACAATAAAGGCGTTTGGGAGCTGAGTAAATCTTCACACAATCAATGGCTGAAATGTCAATGCGTAAAAATCGAATGCTTGCTTCAACAGGATTCTCCAATGCAAACAGGTCAATGTATGCAACCAGATTGCCAGAGCTGTCTCGCTCTGTCTCTTCCTCTAAGTCCACCAAGCTTAAGCTAACTACAATTGAAGCCACTCTTTGTACAATTTAGCAACAACTGCATGAGTTAAGACTAGATACAAGAGTAATATATAGGTTAGTTAGGAATCGAGGAGGTATTGCAATTTTTTGAAGGATGAACTTGGAGAGAACCAGCTTGGTCTCCTAAAGCTTGATCTATCGACCACAATTAATAAGTTTGAGAAGGCGTTCAAAATATCGAAGAAGAACGATGAGGATAGAAGTTCAGCTTTGAACTTAGATTGCTAAAAGCTAAGGGAGAGTTCAGCTCATCTTAAGAATCAGACTTAAATAATCAGGCAAAAGATAGATAAGTGTTAATAAGTTATGGGATTGTATAGTGGCAAATAGAAACATAAAATTTGATTTATTCTCCATAAACAACACATTAATTTATCTAAATTACTGATAATAAGAAGACAATAATAGTTTATTCCATCATAGACTTTTATTTTTTTCTCAATCAGATTACCTTCAATACTGGTTTTTACAATTTTTATTAAATAAAATCAATGTCCATCCTCAATAATAAATATTGATCAATGAAAAACCACACCATATTACTACTGGTCTTCATTTTAGCTGTCAATTCGCAACTTTTCCCCTCGCCATCATCGTCAACCCCAAATACTCAACAACAATATGCTGCTACTCCTTCCTTTAATAATCCTTCCAATAATGTTCCACCTCCAAATGCAAGCCTATCCTTCGTTGCAAATTCTATGTCTGATTAGGCTAAGATAAATCTTTCGGGCGGCAACTCGTTTACTGCGGCAGCACTGCCACCAAATGCAACAACATTCAACGCTGCTAATAATGTGTTTGCCTACATGCAAAAAAACTTAGGTGGAGGATGCTGTAGTAATTGTAATAAAATTTGTGGATTCGCAATCAGTATATACAACTCAAGTTACTATCTGACAAATATGGGTCAGTTTCTTATCTTTCAACAAACAACCAGCATTCAACCCAACCATATTTTTCAGTTAAGCCAAAATTTCGACTGTACCTGGTCCATCCTCTCAAATACAGGAGGATACTTAAGTGCATCGTCGACCTTCCAAGGTCCGTGGGTGGGAGTGAGTCAAACATTAGGAGTGAACGAAAGATGGTATATATAGCGTAATACTAATTACGTTGAGGTGCAAAGTGCATCTAAGCAATACAGCTATTGGCGTGGAAGTAGTGCATCTCCGTATTATCTGGGATATAGTTATGGATATAGTACAAGGTTTGTATTCTAATTTTATCCTTGTAATGTAGCCTATGGATGGAATTGGTGATTTAACGATCATAATTTATATGAAAAATATAAAAATTAAAAGTAATTGATATATTATTAATTTTATTTTCTTGAGAAGAAACAAATATAATTGGAGATAAGGAAAGATAATTCTTCAATAATTAAAATCTAAATAATAATCGTTGTTTTTAAATATTAGATGAGTAATAGATATTATAGAGTATATATTGATCCTAATTAGAAAGGGGTTGGGGTTGGGGTTGG
>JACCDV011015907.1_pt1 | contig 12497 bp, 8 predicted proteins | sample 7446131 | NCBI WGS metagenome assembly JACCDV01 (sample SAMN15323448, study PRJNA562643) | freshwater metagenome | isolation source: river surface water | place: USA:Blue River Watershed | collected 2017-08-17
TCGAAGTATGAGTGAAGGATAAGATGAAGGACTCATAAAAATTAATTTTTGCACTCAATCACCACCCAAAAGGGCCTAAGCATCAATAATATTCAAAATAATGATGTAATTCAAATCAAATTAACTCTTTTGCTTGCCCAGGCATATTTGCCTCAATCTTTAAAATTAAGATTTAAATTTGAATTAACAAATCATGATGATGATAATATTGGCGCTCTTTTGCTTACTAAACTACTTTAAGGGAAAGTTATTTTCAAAAAGGTCCCAATAAGGCAAGGCTAGCTTTTTAATGAATTTATCCATCCATTTTTAATATCAACAATTATATCGATTTAGGAGTTAATACCAGAGGAACCAGCCAATAGACCTGTCCATTTGGAAGAGAAGTTAAAGAGGAGACAGTATTTTGTAGGGAGTGTTCGGTGGTGCATCAAAAGTAAGGCTGCATGCAATGGGAAGAACAATTTAATTAAAGTATTATAAAGATGCATAGTGAATGACTTCTTGACACAAAAAAATAGACAGTTTTTTTTAGTATCATTTTCAGTACAAAATGCCGCACTCTTAATTTAGAATGATCGCAAAAACTTTGTATTATTTAGCATTTATAATTGAATACAGTTAATGGAAGGGTAAGTCCAAGTTGAAGAGAAATGTGGGGAGGATGTGCAATGGGAAGACCCTCGCCTCAAATAGGGCGATCAAAACCCAAATGGGCTATCATCAACACCCATAGATGAGCCCTAAGAGGACCGTCCAAAGGGTTCTCATAGCTAATAGGGGGTGGCTATTGGTCATTCGACTGCTGCCCAGCTCCCTTTAAATTCTTCTTATGTATCTGCTTAATAGAATTTGTCAGCTAAGGTATGTTAGGAAGATTAATAAAATGAGGTCAAAAGTTAACTACAAAATAAGATTTGCAGATAATAAATAAAAAATAGCCTTAGTCCTGACAGCGATTAATAGAATAATGATGAACTAGAGCCTTCTGAAAAATCCAAAAGCAAGTGTTAAATTATTTAAGAGAAGAATAATTTTAAAAATGCAATAAAGAAAAAGAGAAAGAATCAAAGGAATTACTACTATGATTAATAGGATAACTCTTAAGCTGTCTAAACATTCAAATTCCCCTTTATGAATGAGTATCTTAAGGAGCACAGTGCAGAATATCTCAATACTTTATAAAAATTTGATAGGGCCAAAGAAGTACAAGGGAAAATCGTTAGCGATACCTTTATTAACTGCGACGTTCGCTACTTTAATTGGAAGCTCTTTGTTGAAGAAGTTGGCAAATTTGAAGTTGTTCTAATTGATCCTCCATGGAGAATCAAAGGTGCCCAGCAGAATGATTCACAGTTTATGTTCTCAAACTGTAAGTTCTCTTTGTAATACAATACAATGGCCAATAGTGAAATTGGTAGAATTCCTTTGCATCTACTGACAGACTAAGGTTTCATCTTCGTGTGGATACTAAATAGTCAGCTTGATGCCTCGATCGAAATAATGGAGGGTTGGGGATATGAGCTTGTCTAGTAAATCGTATGGGTCAAGCTCAAAGATTAGAAGATTAACTTAACACATGGCTACTATTTCATGCATTCCTACGAGGTCTGCTTAGTTGGATACAAATGCAAAAAGGGTAAGGATCCCAGTTAAAAGGTAAAGGTTAGGCACGGCATAAGTTGGAATGCTATCTTTGCTTAGGTTAGGTAAAAATCTCAAAAGCCCTAAGATTTATACGCCTTAGTTGATATCATGTTCAAAGACAGTAAGAAGATTGAGATCTTTGCTAGGAATCATAACCTTAGGTTTGGTATTTTCAGCATGGGGAATGAGCTTGGATAATCTTATGATAAATGGTTATTAAGGCTATCTTGTGATGAATGTGGTGATATGCTAAGGTCAGGAGTAAGAAGATTTAAGTCCAAGATAAAGCCAAACTATGACCTATGCCAAAAATGTATTAACCTAAAGGATAAATCAACCTTCTTTGAACTAGTCAACGATGTAGATTAAAATGTAAGGCATGAATATGTCTCCTGTAATCATTGTGGAAGCGAACCTATTTGGGGAATAAGATTTCAATGTATTACCTGTCAAGACTTTGACTTATGCTAAAGTAAATTTCTCCCTATTCAGATTGCTTTGATAAAAACATGCATCCATAAAGTAATTTTCATGCTTTGAGCCACGAGTATCTCTTTTTGTAAGTTCCTGTCTTTGGGAATGGTTTTCATATCCATGAGTCCAAATGTTCTTCATGCTATCAGAATCCAATAATCGGCATTTACTTTAGCTGTTCTTCTTGCAAAAACTTCAAATTATGTACTTATCACTCGATATAGGTCAGAAGTGTTACTTTGAAAGGCCAGCTGGGTCTTACACTACCTTTGCCAAGAGACACAAGCCCTAGCATCAACTCTAAGTTATTTTTGATTCTCAAATGCAAGTGGATAAGAAGTATGAATGTTTTGGATGCAAGAGGGAGATACTTGAGAACTGTTGGATGTGTGAAAATTGCTACAATTTTTTCTTTTGCGAAAAATGTTTTGACAATAAAAATGACTTTAAAAGTCTATATGCGAATACCCATAAAAAATATCATGTGATGACCAAAATTTTTTGATCTTTATAATCAAATTATCAGCAAGTGGCATAAATGAGAATAAATCTTTGTCTAAATTAATAAAAATATCAATTCTTTTTCGCCATCTTACTCTTTATGGTTTACAAGAGAGCTGCGGAGTCATGCTCGCCTTTGTTTTTATCGCCTTTCTTTTTTTATTTCTTATTATAAAGTGTCTTTTCCAGTTTTTGATTATTTTTCTCCTTATTTTTAAGCTATTAGTCTTTTCTTTTATTCGTACTATCGTTTGTTTTTAATTTATCTTTGCCTTTTTTAACGCTTTCGGTCAAATAGTTTTTGTCGTAATCTTTATTTGGGCTTTATTGAAGCTTTGATTTACTTTTCTTTTTGAAGTCTTGTCGATTAGTATTGTTTTCTAGGCCGTTGTTTCTTAGGATTGGCGCTTATTACTACTCTTAACTTTAACTGCTGCTAATGAGATCAGTGATGGATTTGATGACTTTGGGAAAAGTGTATAGCTTATTGGCAATGGAGAGTTTAAATCTTTATTAAATTTCTCTTTTGAACTATCTGATCTAATTTTAATTTTATCTTTCGAGCTCGCTTTACCTTTCGGAAGCCTCACAGTTCATCCTACGCCTGCTGTTGACAAGGGACAGTTCTTCAGAAGAGTAGTTTTCAAGGCATTGCAACTAGTCCTACCTCCCCTCTTTAAATTACATATAATAATGATTCAAATCAAATGTTATTCAGTTTAGTTATTGTCTAATATTCATCACATCAAGAATTAAATATATTCTCCTTGCTTTATCAACGTTCAATATTTATTATCAATGCAGAATACGCCATTCTATATTGCTAAAGAGTTCATCGCTGAAATAAAAGGAGAGGAGATAATCGATCGATATCCTGCAGTAGACGTCTATATCGAGTACAAGTATGCTAATACAGTGAGATGAAGATAGTCGGAATGAATTTGTAAGTCACAACTCATCGTCTTGTCTTTCGCTCCAACTCATCACAATGTCTCCTTATCAAAGGATAAATCATTCAATAGGTTTCAATCAGTGTACATATGCCCATATAAAGGAATCTGGCTTTTTCAGCAAAGAATATTTTGTTAAATTTCATACTCAATTGGGCAAAGTAAAACTTTCACTGAAGAGTTACAACTAAGCAAAGATAACAATTGAGGGTATGGTGAAAAGAAAGGCTTGGACTATTCCTTACGTATAAAAAAAACAATAGAGCACTATGTACACTGGAATTTTCAGCAAGATACAGCAATAAAACCAGGCAATTAAATCTCAAAGCCAAGCTGTTAATAATTCTTTTGAGAGTTTCGATAACTTATTTGGCAACCTGAAATAGATAAAGAGGATAATGAATAGTATGAAGGATTCTTCTGGACAAAATGATGGGGACAATCCTGAGGTCAACAAAATACTCAAAGATATGGGATTTGTGTCGGTCATTTCTAAAGACGAGGCAGGGAAAGATTATTATAGGCAATTAGCAAGAGATATTTTCCAAGTCTGCCAAGGTTCACTCTTCAAGAATTATGGAGGAATGGTTGCCCTGCTTGACCTGTTTTATTTTTACAATAAGAAGAGGCAGCTAAATTTGCTTTCTCCTGAGTAAGTTTTGAAAGCATGCTAACTCTTCGAAAGTCTGGGGCTTCAAGCCAAAATAGTGAAATATCCTAACAATATTATACTAATCTAATCCACTACATTTGATCCCATTGCTGACTATGAGTAAAACTACGCGAGATTCTTCACATCCTTCACTCAGGGTTTTTCATCTGAGGAAATTTCAAGGAGGAAAGGGCTTCCTGTCGCTATCGTCGATATCAAACTAAGAAATGCGTGTAAGTTGGGCAAGCTTGCAGTTTCAGACCGAATAGAAGGAGTGAAGTATTACAAAAACTTATTATTAACCATATGATCAACATCAAATACTTTGCTTATTTACTCTATATGTGAGGATAGGAATGTTTTATTTGGGATGAGTTTTATCAATATTAATAATTTTTATTTATCATCAATTTGAATGATAAGATTGGACTCAATACTAATCTTCCTCTTACTGACCACCAGCATCGTCTCGCTTCACTTGCTCAGCATCCCCAACACTCATCAAAGCGCTTAGTCCTAACTCTAAGTCCTTAGGGCTCAGCAGTTGAGTTTCGAATATCAAGTGAATACTCTTATCGGTAATATCAGTGAGTTGGACTCCAAGGTGAAGAGTTCTCAAAACACATCGTAGAAGGTGATCCTCCTTGAAAATGCCATCATATCCGAGAGGGAGAAGGTGTTTGATATTTCAAACTCCCTTATTCCGCCATTTAATCTTTCGAAAACTGCCTGCAAGTAGCTAACCAACCAACAGAAGATCAATCTGCTCGACCAAGTCAGTGCTGCCAGGAAATCGGTCGCAGATATGAAGGCTCTTTCTTCCACCATCCCTCCCTGCAAAGAAGTATAAATGATCAACACTGATCTGCATAAGCAAACCGTTCTGTTAGACAGCATCGAAAAAGCAATCTACACTAAATGCGACTCCTCAATCATATTGAGCGCAACCATTTTCCAAAGCAATATCTATGCTCCTAATTGGATTTTGGGAAATCAGACCATTGATGATTTGATTGAAGAGTACTATCAGAGAAGTGTTCAATATGACAATATCACAAACTGTCCTTTAGAGTTCCCCTTCTTTGATGGAAACCAATGCATTCAATGCAAAGATAATCTTCCGATCTTCAACATGCTTAAAAAGACATGTGATGTTTGCCCCTATGATACTCAACTCAATCAAGGCCTTAGGAAATGCTAGCAAATTCCACACTATAGTGATTACAGCAAAGCCAATAACTACAATTTAGATGGAGCCAGTGGCCTTCCAGCACCTGATTCCACTCTCACACCTTGCCCAGCAAAGACACCTTTCTGGAATGGAGCATGCATTAACTGTCCTAATGGTAAATGGTGGAGTGTTAAAGATAACGTCTGTAAATCATGCACAGTTGGATAGGCATTTGATGTTAACCTAAAGAGCTGCGTTAAACCTTCAGGAACAAATTTTCTTACAATACTCTAAGGAACTCAATGGGTAACTTCACCAGGAAACTTTACTCAAGTACTAAAGGAAAGAGCTGATTTACTCAACAACAATAAGAATGCAGTCCAGTACTGTTCTTCTGATTCTCCTTACTTTGATGGACTCCAGTGTATCAAATGTGATAATCAATTTGACCTCAACACAAAGACATGCGTCAGTGCTCCACCCAATAGTGCCTACGATGCCAATATTCATGCCTTTGCCCTATCTTAGAGCAATAAGGAAACTAACAGTAAAGCTCCTAATGTTCTAGCCTCAGCACCATTAACTGATGATCCCAAAATACCCAATTGTGATATATCTAAGCCATACTATGACGGAATCGCTTGCATCTCCTGTCCATAGCCTTTTATCCTGTTTGATACTTCAAGTAAAAAATGTGTAGTATGCGAGGCAGGTGAAATTTACAATAACAAAACGCTGAAATGCTAGCCAAGAGCAAAGGTCTTGATTTCAACAAACTTCAACAGGTTATTAGCCACTCCAAGCCAATCTGTTGAATAATACAAGAAATAGTTGCTTGATAAGGTATAAAACAACAAAGATGAGATTGTAGATAGATGCACCAATGCAAACGATTACAGTAATTTCTCAGCCTGCTTCCCCTGCAGTGACTCTGAGTATTTCAATGTCTAAACTAAAGCTTGTGTGACTTGTAATGGAACTTACAATGCTACTTCTGCAAGATGTGTACCCAAAAATACATTCATCACGAACCTCTCCACACCCAGCCTTCTCCTCTCAACCAAGAAGACAATTAGTGACTATCAGAAAGAGCAGGGTTAAATACTTGGTCCAGTCTTAGTTTGCCCCTCCGCAACTCCTTATGCTGTTGGAGGTCTTTCATGTATAGCTTGCAGCAGTCCTACAGCCTACTTCGATCTATAATTGAATAAATGCGTGGCCTGCCCTGAAAATTCATTCTACAATAGCAAGTCTCTTATATGTGAGAAAGGTTAGTTTGTCTCTAATCTTACTGCGATAACCAAATACATCGAAGTAGACAATTACACCATTGCTAATATTCAAAAACAAATTGATGAGATCGCTAAGACAAAGCCAATAATCAAATGCGGCTCATCCACTCCTTTCTTCGATGGAACCAAATGCAACTCATGCCCAAACAATACATATGTGAACTTAAAGAACTTTTCTTGTATTTCTTCAGTGGAAGTTGCTAACACTGCTGTCTTGAGTGGCCTTAAGAACGTATTCGAGCAAGACAATCACACAGTTGCCAACCTAGCCAACTAGATAAAGAGTATGAAGGTGCCAACTGTGACTTGCAACACAGCCACTCCAGCCTTCAACGGAAAGGAGTGCTACAGCTGCCCAACTGATAAATACTACAAGCTTAAGACCAATTAGTGCGTAAGCAGTGTTACTGCCAGTAATATTGCATAACTCAAAAAGCTCAATAATCTTAAAGAAACTGATAACTATACCTTAGCCAATATCGAAAAGCAGGAGAAGGCTTCTTAATTCCCTGTAGTTCCTTGCAATAGCTTAGACCCATTATTTGACGGCAACAGTTGCATTAGCTGTGATTCTTATGGAGAATACGATTTGAAAACATTAAAATGCATTCCACCTCAGTTATATACAAATACAACTGCCTTAAAGACATTAAAATATATTGAGACAGCCAATCATACTCTTCTTACAATAGATGCAGCTGATGCTAAGATTCCTCTTCCTAAGAAGCCATGTCCTGCAGAAGCGCCTTTGTTCAACACAAAGCAGTGTATTGCTTGCGCTAATGGCACCTTTTATAATTTGGAAACATTCCAATGCATTAATGCAGTAACAGTCACCAATGTTGATGCTTTGAAGAAGTCTAATACTTTCCTTGAAGTTGATAACTACACCATTGCCAACATTCAAAAGGAAATTCAAGGCAGTAAATTGCCAACAGTTCCTTGTGATGCATCCAAGCCTCTCTACGATGGAAAGACTTGCCTTGCGTGCCCATCTTCACTTTATAACTTGAAGCTCAACTCCTGTGTGAACTGCAGCATTACAGACCAATACGACTCTAAAACAAATAAATGTGTCCCTAAGCCAAACTATTATCCCAACCTATCAAACAACAATTGGGTCGTTAATGATGCTTCAGGAGTTGATAGACTTATTAACTTCACACTTTCCCGAAAGAATCTTGATAAGTCTCTCCCATGTCCTTAGGGTAAATAGTTCTTCAATAATAAAACATACGATTGCCAGTCCTGCCCAAAAGGCCAATAATTTAACTATGACTCCTTTGCTTGCGTTGCTTGTGCTGCAGGCCAGTAAGTGGATCCCAACACTCATGTGTGCTCCACTAAGATGGCTGAAGGGTTATTCCAAACGAACTTGAATAGTCCAGACCTGATTTACAACGGAGTTTCCTCAGGATAGCTTCAATAAAACTACGATAATAACAAGTCCAAGTATCCAAATATAAAAGATTGCCCAGCAGACAAGCCGAACTTTGATGGATATGCCTGCATCAAGTGCCATCCATACATCCAATATTTCAATGTGGGAACAAAGATATGCCAGAATTGTGGGTCAGATGGGGCCACTTATAGCAGCGAGCTTCATGATTGCGTAAAGGAAAGATAGGTTATCAATACCTCTCCCAACCCTGCAAAGATGTATAGTTCGATCTTCTGAGAATGATGGATAAGGTTCATTTTTAAGTAATTTTAGTATAGATAATGCCTTATTAATTAGTCCTAAGAACAAAATATTTTGATAGGAGGACTACTTTATAAAACTAGTTCATGCGATGCAATTGATACTCAATCATTAAAACAAGTCCATCAAAAAACTAGCTATTTCTTATTTCTCTTACTGCTTGTTAGGCAAATCTTCCTCAACTTCGTTATTCTTTTTGCCAGTCTTTTTTTTATTGTTTTTCTGCTTATCGACCTGTTCTAAATGAGCGCCACTTCCTTGCTGAATCATTTTCCTTGCGATGTTAAACCGATCACCAACTTTAAGGGAATCGTCATTATTGATAGCCCTCGATATTAAGCTCCCTTTATTAATATTTTAGTTAATTCTTTCTTCAACTTCGTCATCAACTGCGGGCTTTAAGTTTATTTCAACCTTGCTTTTATGCCTCTTTGATTAGGATGTTGAGTGCAGCAAGCATTAATACTCAACGTGTGATTCAAGCAATTCCAGTTCGCCCTACATAGCAAACAGTGTACCTTCCAAGGGCATTCCTCGTAAATGCAAAAAACTTATAGCTCATTTATGATATTGTAAGCAAGTATGTCCTTCCCACTTTTCTTGGGATTAACTTCTGTTCTGCACATTGGGCAATTAGGTCCGCTTTTGAGGCAGCTGTCCAGGCAATCATAGCAAAAAGTATGCCTAAATTACTATTGTGTTTACCCGCAAAATAACCTTGTTGGGACATAGAAGACTTCCATGCAAATTGAGCACTTCAATATGGTTGAGATGGATGATGGCTTAACAAATCGTCTTTCGGTCTTATCTATCACTACCTTGGCTTTCATAAAACCTTAATAATTACTAATTATAGTCAGAGTTCATAGTAAATTAAAAGAATAAATAGGATTAACACATTTATTATAATTCATTAGGTGATCATCAATAAATGGGTAATTGCGAGGGCGAATAAATTATACACGATACGCATGTTCCAGTCCTTGGAAGATTAGGCAGCGTGCTCGATCTGTACTCGATGATTCATTTAGTAAAATAGTGAACTGCGTGTGGCAAAAAGACTATCAAGGATTGTTCGATTATGAGTCCAAGGATATCAAGCAATATACTTATCATGTTAAAGCAAGAAGCCTTGTAATGTACGATAAGTAGAAGAAAATAATAAAAGAAATTAACGAATCTCCCAACTAATAGGTAGCATAATGGATTAAAGTAGACTCTGAAATCTGCAGCCTTTGAAGTACTAAAAAAGTCGAATTACTATCAAATCCAACCAATTTTCATATAAAGCGAGCAGTATACTATCCAAAAATTACTCTGGCTGATTGTGAAGTCAGTTCCACATCACGTAGAATTTGCTTAATGCAGCGCTATCCCCTCAAAGAAAAAGATATAATTAAATTTGGAAAGCAAAAGGTAAAGGTAAGAGAAATTGTTCACAATGACTTAAATCATCATTCATCGCATGACCAGAATTCCATTAAGACAAATAAGAAAGTGTATGATGATCTCAAATTCAAGCTCCAGCAATAAGTTCATCAAAATAACACCTCAAAGTAAGACCTTGTTCAGTAAATCCAGTCAGTAGCCACTTAAAACGAACAAACTTGCAGAATTTGTTTGTAACCAGGATAATTTACGAATCCATTAATTTGTGCTTGTAAGTGCTTAGGATCGGTTCGCTATATTCACTTGAACTGTCTAAGAACTTGGCTGGGAAAACGTTTAAATGTGTCCAAATATAAATTTAACTATGTGATAAAGTGGACTCCTTTGATTTGCTAAGTCTGCAAAAAGCATTTCAAATATAGAATATTTTTGGATAACAAAAAATTCTATACAGTGGATATTCCAAAGCCTAAGAAACCTTACGTGGTTTTAGAATTGATGAAGAAAAGCACATAGTTTTGTAAAATATTTCATTTTGTGTCCCTCGCAGAAACAAGTAAGGTCTCAATCGGCCGAAGAAAAGATATAGACATAAAGATATCTGAAGATGTATCAGTTTCAAGGCATCATGCAAATCTTATCTATGATTTCGAAGGCAAAAGATTTCTACTCTAAGATAATAAATCCAAATTTGGAACATTAGTTCTTGTTAGTAAAAACTTGCTGATAAATCCTTTTCAAAGAGGCATTTCTTTTCAGATGGGTGGCGAAGTATTCATATTCGATACTCAAAGAGGGCCAGGGTCTATCCCTGACTATTACGACGAGGTCGAATACTTGAATGTACGCAAAGTGGAAGAAAAGGTAGACGATGAATAAGAGAGCGATGAAAATAATGAGGATGAGGACATGTAGGAGAATGATGAAGAATAAGAGTAATAAGAGGAAGCTCGCCCAACAAATATTAATCTTAACATTCCTGCTTCTCACAACAATAGCCAAATCAATAGCTCGTCCATCATCATACAGAGTAGCCAGTCAATCAATAATTCGCCAATCATTGTAAGCAGTAGCCCAGCATTAGTAAGCAATGCCCATCCTTAGTAGGCAGAAATACTTGATGCATGAGCGAGCTCTTCATAATAATGATTCTCATAAAATTGTCATTTAAATTAAAAGGTGCTAAATTCATGATATTTTCAAGGGAATGGAAATTTATATTAGAATAATTAAGTCTATAGAAAATATTTTTTAGATTTTATTTTTATCTGCTCTTTGGCTAGTTCAAAAGCTAAGTATTCTAATCTGTTAAAAAATCATCTTTATCAATTTATTATGAGCAAGATTAACCTATTCGTGATGAAATATCAACATTATTATTATCATCGAGCTGCGTTTCTGTTATGCAAATAAGAAACCACTCCTATCAAAGTTCCCAAGCATCTTGGATACATCACGTGTTTTCGAGCCGCCACTGCGCATAGCAGTCCAACAATAAATGAGTAAAAAACATTTAAAAACTTGGTGATTTTGGAAGATTAATGGCTGTTGATTTGCTTAGCGAAGGGGTCTTCTTTATTGGGATGCTGCTCTATGATGGATTTGATTTTGTCTTCTGTTGGGTAAGACATGCGAGAATATTCCTTGGTTATCTAATTAATTTTGAAGATAGTGATATTATGTATGGTTCAAATATGATTTAATGACGGTTCTGCCACCAACTTATATGTTAAGTTAAATTTGAAACGGATTATTACTTTCAATCAATAAGCAATACTCCCAGATAACTTATATGCTGCTGGCCTATCTTTCTTATCTTAAAGCACATACTTACCTTGCGATAAGCCCATACTTACCTTGCGATAAATCGATTGATTATTTTTTGATTTGCTAGTTAGCATAGTCCCATGCATTTCTTATTTTAAATAACCTAGAGCAGATGTGACCCAACAGAGTATTTAGTTTAAAATGGTTGATGTTAATGATTAAGTGAGTTATAATCAACGATTTCCTTTTGCCACCTTCTCGATTTCCTCTTTCTTCTTGAGAGCATAGGAGGATTGAATGTTTCCTTTTTCGACATTGATGATTTAATCGGCTAATATTTCAGCAATACTCTTTTGCGACCTAAAAGCATGCTCTCGGGTTCCTTGGGTAATCAGGTAGATGGCCTGGTTGACTCTTCTTAGTGGCGAAACATCAACTGCTTGCTTTCTAACAACACCTCCAGCTCCAATTCTAGTTGAATCCTCTCTGGGACCTGCAAGGACCAAAGCTCCCACCAATACTTCCAAGGGATTTCTTCCAGTCAATAAGTTGATGATTTCGAAGGCATGTCTAACGATTCTGATGGCCTTGACCTTTTTACCAGTATTCCTTCCGTGGAACTGAAGGGATCCAACTAATCTTTCAACGATAGGGCAAAGTGCCTTTCTAAACTTTTTGGATTGATATCTTCCAGCAGTGTGTGGGACGAATACTTGAGCCTTAGTTGATGCTGCGGCGATGTAGTCAATGAAGCATGGGTCAGTGATCTGCTGTTATCAGAGTGGTACTTTGATATCATCGTATGACCATTTGGAGAAAAGCTTGGGGGCATTTTCGAAACCAGCTTTTCCACCTTTGCCTTCCTCGAGGGTGACTTTCTAATGCTTTTGAACAGCTTTGGACATGTGGCTGTGTATAAATATAATATTTATATTAAATTCACAATTAATCA
>JACCDV010855682.1_pt1 | contig 12496 bp, 12 predicted proteins | sample 7446131 | NCBI WGS metagenome assembly JACCDV01 (sample SAMN15323448, study PRJNA562643) | freshwater metagenome | isolation source: river surface water | place: USA:Blue River Watershed | collected 2017-08-17
CAGGAAGGAGTTGGCGCGCTTGGCGGGGTTGAGCTTCTTGAAGGTGCCTGCATCAACCAGCTGTTGGCACAGGCGGTCGTATTCTTCTTGCGAGCCGTCGGCCCAATAGATGTTGTCAGGCTTGCACAGGGCGGCCATTTCGGCGACCCAGGCGATCAGCTTGGCGTTCTTGACATAGGCCGGTGTGTTCAGGTCGAGACCTTGCATCACGGGTGAGTTCATGGGAAAAGCTCCAAAGTTTGAAATCGTCTTTCCACAGGCCAGGCGGTGTTTTCGGTGGTCTTTGGAAAGGCGACAGCCGGGGCTGACATACTGCGGTCATGGGACGTGTGTAACGGTCCGGTAACCGGCAGGAACCCGATTTTAGGGAGGCCTCCTCTTTTGTGCCTGTCATCAGGCTGAAAAACTATGCAAAACATGCATGACTTTATGCGGGCTCTGAAACGCGGCCTTCCTCAACGCCTGACGGCTGTCCTGCTGCTGGCCGTGTTCTGGGTCGCGCCGGTGCAAGCCCAGGCTTTGCGGGTGGCGGCCGCCAGCAATTTGAAGTTTGTGCTTGCTGACCTGGAAGCCCAATACAGGCAACAGACAGGGCGAAAAACGGAATTCAGTTTTGGGGCGTCGGTCCAGCTGGCCCGGCAGATCCAGCAGGGTTTGCCGGTTCAGCTGTTCATTTCTGCCGATGAGGAACAAGTGGCTTGGCTGGCCCAGGCAGGGCTCACCCGCGATGCGGGCCAGCGATACGCCTTGGGTCGTCTAGCACTGATCAGCCCGAAGGGGTCGGGTGTGCCTGTGGCCGAGGGCTTGGAGGCCGCGCTCAAGGCGCTCAGACCCTCGGACAAACTGGCCATTGCCAATCCGCAGTTGGCCCCCTACGGGCGCGCTGCGCAGGACATGCTGCAAAAGAGCAGCGCATGGTCTACCGTGCAAAAGCAGTTGGTGCTGGGTGACCACATCGGCCAGGCCACGCAGTTTGTGCTCACAGGCGCTGCGCCGCTGGGCATCACGGCGTATTCATTGGCACTGGTGCCCGAGGCGGCCGAGAAGCTGCAGGTCTGGCCTGTGCCTGCAGCACTTCATGCCCCTTTGCCGCAGAGGCTGGTCCTGCTAAAGAACGCAGATACGCAGGCCGAGGCATTTCGGGATTTTCTGCTCTCCCCGGCCAGCCGGGGGGTTTGGCTGCGGCACGGCTATGCCCTGCCACAATGAGCGGCATCTTCTGATCCGATCGAACGCATGGACTGGTCCGCCCTTCACGTCTCGCTGCTGCTGGCTGCGCTGACCACCGCGCTGCTGCTGCCGGTGGGTCTGTGGCTGGCGCGCTGGCTGGCGGTCACACCCTGGGCCGGTCGGCCGATGGTGGAGGCCTTGCTCTTGCTGCCCCTGCTGCTGCCGCCTACGGTGATCGGCTTTTACTTTCTCATGGTCTTTGGTCAGGGCAGCCCGCTGGGCGCCTGGCTGGCGGACACTCTGGGGCTGCGCTTGGTGTTCAGCCTGCAGGGCTTGCTGGCCGTGAGTTTGCTGGTCAATTTGCCCTTCATGGTTCAGCCGATCCAGCGGGCTTTTGCGGCAGTGCCCCACAGTTTGCGTGAGGCGGCCTGGGTGTCGGGCCTGTCCGCCTGGCGTACTTTCTGGCGGGTGGAGTTGCCGCTGGCCTGGCCGGGCATCCTCGCGGGCATGGCGTTGACCGCAGCACACACGCTCGGCGAGTTTGGCGTGGTGCTGATGGTGGGCGGCAACATTCCGGGCGAGACGCGCACACTCTCGATCGCCCTCTACGACAAGGTGCAGGGCATGGAGCTGCAGTCTGCCCATGTGCTGGCGTTGGCCCTGGTGGCGGTGTCGGTGCTGGCGCTGGCGGTGGTGCTGGCTTTTGACCGGGTGGGCGTGCGCGGCCGCGCCCTGCAGGAGCGCTGATGGCGGGTCTTGAGGTTCGGCTCCAGGCGACCGGTCCAATACGGATGGAAGCCGCATTCGACTGCGGCCCGGGTGAGTTGGTGGCCCTCGTCGGCCCTTCGGGCAGTGGCAAAACCAGCATGCTGCGCGCGGTGGCTGGCCTGTGGACGCCGCATCGGCTGCAAGGGCGCATCGCCTGTGGTGACGTGGTCTGGCTCGACACCGCGCAGGGTGTGCAGCTGCCCCCCCAGCAGCGCCGCGTGGGGCTGGTGTTCCAGCATTACGCCCTGTTTCCGCACATGGATGTGCTGGCCAATGTGGCGCTGGCTGCCGGGCCCGATTGGCCCATGACGGCCGTTCGGGCATTGCTCGAGCGTGTCGGGCTGGGCGAGCTGTTGCAACGTCGTCCCGCCCAGCTTTCGGGCGGGCAGCAGCAGCGGGTGGCACTGGCGCGGGCCTTGGTGCGTGTGATGCCTGCACCGCAGCAGGCGGCAGCACATGCGCAAGGGGTGCTCCTGCTGGACGAGCCGTTTTCAGCGGTGGACGCGCCCACGCGCCAGAGTCTGTACCGTGAGCTGGCCGCCTGGCGCCAGCAGGTGGCGGTGCCGATGTTGCTGGTCACGCACGATCTGCAGGAAGCGCGGCGCCTGGCCGCCCGGGTGGCGGAACTGGTGGGCATTCAAAACCATTTTCGGGGCCGCTTTCACAAGGACCGGCCGGGTTGGGCGCGTTTGCAGTGGCTGGGTGCGCAAGCCAGTGTCGAGCTGCAGGTCACCGACAAGAACCGCATCGACGAAGGCACGGCCGTGACCTGGGTGCTCAACGGCGAAGGTGTCGATGTCCTGCCCGACGCGGCGGGACAAGAGGAAGCCAACTTGCTGCGGTGCCGCCTGCAGGAGGTGTTGCCGCTGGGGGAGATCAGCCTGTGCACCCTGGCGCCCGAGGCCTTGCCTGACCAGCGCATCACGCTCAACCTGACCGGGCGGTTGCTGCATGTGCTCGGTGCCGGGCCGGGCCAATGGGTGTGCCTGCGGCTGGCGCCCGAGGCGCTGCACATCATGCCCGTCAAGTGAGGCGAGGGCGAAAAAAAACCCGCCAGTGGCGGGTTGGTCGCAGGCGCTGAAGCGGGTCAGGCCATGAACACGGCGATGAACGCCAGCAGAAAAATCAGCAGGCCGCCCACCACGGGGATGACGACCGGAATGTGCTTGACCACGGCTTCGGCCGGGTCGACGGGGTGTTGTTCGTTGTGAGCCGACATGGGGGTTCTCCAAACTCAGATATGGCCGCTATTGTAGCGAAGACCGTCCGGCCCGGGGCTGACCCGCCGGGCGAAACAGGATGAAGGTCATTCAGCCGTGATCTTGCGTTCCCGGATGATGCGCCCCCACATGGCGGTTTCGCTGGCCATGTAGCGCGCCAGTTCCTCGCGGCTGCCGGGCATCGGGGTCAGGCCGTGCTTGTTGAGTTGTTCCACCACATCGGGCGTGGTGAGCACTTTCACCAGCTCCTGGTTCCAGCGGTCCAGCACGGGTTTGGGCACCTTGGCCGAAGCCATGAACGCGTACCAGTTGGTCGCATTGAAGCCCGGATAGCCCGACTCCGCAATGGTGGGGATTTTGGGCAAGGAGGCCACCCGCTGCGCACCGGTGCTGGCCAATGGGACCAGCTTGCCCGCCTCGATGTGCGGGGCTGCCGTGGCCATGGTGGCGTACCAGCCGGTGACCCGACCGGACAAGACATCCTGCAAGGCTGCAGCGCCACCTTTGTACGGGACGTGCAGCGTGTCAATGCCGGCCATGTCGTTGAGCAGCTCGCCTGCGAGGTGCGATGCCGAGCCCACCCCGGTCGAGGCAAAGTCCAGCTTGCCCGGATTTTTTTTGGCGGCGGCGATGAACTCGGCAAATGTCTTGATGCCGGTGCCCGGGTGAACCACCAGCACATTCGGGAAGTTGACCGCCATGGTCAGCGGTGCGAGGTCTTTGACCGGGTCGTAGCCCACCTTCATCATGTGGGGCGCGATGGTCAGGGGGCCGACCGAGCCCAGCAGCAAAACGCTGCCATCGGCTGGACCGCTGGCGGTCTGCTGGTGCGCGATGTTGCCGCCAGCGCCCGCTTTGTTTTCGACCGTCACCGACACCCCCAGGTTCTCACCCAGGCGCTTGGCGATGATCCGGGCGCCGGTATCGGCTGCACCGCCGGCCACGAACCCCACCACCATGGTGATGCTTTTCTTGGGCGGAAATTCCTGCGCGTTGGCAGCGCTGACCAGCACGCACAGTCCGCCGATCAGGCCGAGCAGACTGCTGGCCAGGTGACGGCGGTGAATGGAGCGTTCATGCGGTGTCCGTGTTGTCATGTGCTTGTCTCCTGTTAATACGAGTTGCAGCGGATCATGCCTGTGAAAACAAGCGGGAACAGTCACATCAGTGCATACGTGGTGCTGGCCCTGAAAACACTTTTGCCGTCCAGGGCGCCGCGCAGTTCCATCTCGCCAAAGGCCATGTTTTTGCCGGCGCGCAGCACCCTGGCCGTGACGAGCGCATCCTGACCCGAGAGCGGTTTGAGGAAGGTGCTCGAAAGCTGCACCGTGCTGCACGGGCGGAACTGCCCAAAGTGGCTGATCAGCGCCAGCACCATGGCCGTGTCGGCGGCGGCCATCATCGCCTGACCGCACAGCATGCCGCCCACGCGCGAGAGCTGGTCGCTTTGGGGCAGGCGCAGGGTGACTTCACCTGGGGCGAAGGACTCGACCTGCAGGTCCAGAGCCTGGACCCAGGGCGCAAACAGATCGGCCAGGGCCTGCTGCAGCGATTCGCGGCTGACGGTGTGATCGGACATTGTGGTCTCCGGATGGGGGTGTGGTGATTTTCACCTCTGTTACAAAAAAAGGGCTTTGCAGCGAAGGCGTGCTCGGTTATGGTCCGCCCGAAACGGGTTTGACGGATCAGGAGTCCCGCATGGTCAGACGCATCGCGCAGGAAAGCCGGACCGGGCAGGTCATGCTGCCACCGGGGCTGGCGGCTGCGCCCGTGCTTGACCTCATGTGCACCCGCTTTGTCTTGTCCCTGACCCAGCAGCAGGGCGCGCAGTTCAGTCTGCGGCGCGATCTGGCCGGTTTGCTCCCCCTGTGCGGGCGGCACCTGGTCTGGCCGGTCGGCGTGCTGGGCCGCCTGCGGCGCTGGCTCGCGCCCAGGGTGGCTGCGCACGAGGCCTGGACAGACCATGGGTGTCTGGCCAACCGCGAGTTCCTCGACCGCTTTGCCCTCTGGCGCGGCCCCTACGACGAATCCACGCTTTTCTTTTACCTTGACGACTTCGCGCGTGAAGCGCCCAAGGACCTGATGGGTGTGCTCGCTGCCACCGCCCAGTGGCTGGCGCATGCGCTCAAGAAGCAATCGACCCGCGTCCAGAAGAACATCGACGTGCTGGCCGGCCTGCTGCAGCTCAATGCGGCCGAGCAGGCGGTGTTGTTGTACGGCACGCTGGCGCGCTACCAGCGCGAACTGCGCAGTCTGCTGGTGGAATTCAAGGTCAGCAACGCGCCCGAAGCCTATGCGGCGCTGGCCGAGGTGGCGGGCGTGAATGCGACCGACCTGGCCGAGGCGCTGCGCACCGGTTCGCGCCTGGAACGCGTGGGTCTGGTGGACAACCTCCTGTCCGAGCACGCCATCACCGATCTGTCGGACCTGATGAAGGTCAGCGACAAGCTGCCGCCGGTGCTGATGCGCGAATACAGCGACACGGCCGAGCTGATGGCGGTCTTCACTCGACCCAGCCCCAGCAGCGCCCTGACGGAAAACGACTTTGCCTACGTGGCTGAAGATGCCCGCATGTTGCGTCAGTTGTTGGCGTCTGCCGTGGCCCGTGGCGAGACGGGTGTGAACATCCTGCTCTACGGCCCGCCCGGCACCGGCAAGACCGAGCTGGCGCGCGTGGTCGCGCAGGCGGCGGGTCTGAAACTGTTCGAGGTCGAGCATGCCGACCGTGAGGGCCATTCACTCTCGGGCCGCGACCGCTACCGCTCGTTGCAGATCGCGCAGGCTTTCCTCAAGGGCAGCGCGCAGGCCGCGCTGCTGTTCGACGAGGTGGAAGACGTGTTCCCGCCGTTGTCGATGGAAGCCAGCCACCTCATGGCGCGTGCCGAGCAGGTGATCGGGCGGAGCAGCCAGTCGGTGAGCGGCAAGGCCTGGGTGAACCAGATCCTGGAGACCAACCCGGTGCCCACGATCTGGGTCACCAACCGCATCGAACAAATCGACCCCGCATTCCGTCGCCGCTTTGCCTACCACCTGGAGCTGACCAGCCCGCCTCCCGGGGCCCGCGAGCAACTGGTTCGCAAGGCCCTGGCGGGACAGGCGGTCAGCCAGGCGCTGCTGGGCCGCCTGAGTGCCCGACAGGACCTGACACCCGCGCAGATCCACACCGCCGTGCGCTTTGCCGCCCTGGCCCAGACCGAGGGCGAGCCGCTGGACACCTTGATCGAGCGGCAACTCGCCCATGCCGATCACGCCTTGGGCCGCTCGCGCACCCAGCCCCAGGCCCTGCCGCCGGTCACGCAATATAGCCTGGACCTGCTCAACGTCGAGAGCCGACACGACATCCCTCGCATCGTGCAGGCCCTGCAGGCGCGGGGCCACGGCACGCTCTGCTTTCATGGCGCACCCGGCTCGGGCAAGAGCGCGCTGGCCGCGCACATCGCGCAGGCGCTGGGCAAACCTTTGCGCATCCGCCAGGCCAGCGACCTGATGAGCAAATACGTGGGCGAGACCGAGCAGAACATGGCCGCCATGTTTGCTGAGGCCGAACGCGAAGGCGCGGTGTTGCTGCTCGACGAGGCCGACAGCTTTTTGCAGGACCGCCGCGGCGCGCAGCGCCACTACGAGGTGACTGAGGTCAACGAAATGCTGCAGGGCATGGAGCGCTTTCGGGGCGTGTTCATCTGCACCACCAATCTGATGGACCAGCTGGATGCGGCGGCGCTGCGCCGCTTTGCCTTCAAGGTGAAATTTTTGCCGCTGCGCCGCGAGCAACGCGAAGCCATGTTCATGGCCGAAGCGCTGGGCGGCGATGCAAAGGCGCTCACGCCCGCGCTGGTCGAGCGCCTGGTGCAGCTCGACCAGCTGTGCCTGGGTGACTTTGCGGCTGTGCAGCGCCAGGCGCAAATCCTGTGCGAAACGCTGGATCCCGAAGCCTTCATGGCTCAGCTCGAAGCCGAACACCGCATCAAGCCCGAGGTGCGCGAGCGGCGCCGCATGGGCTTCACCCAGTGACCATGCGGGTCGTTGAAGTGTGCTTGCGCCACCGGGGCTACAGCCGCTCCGCGCACTCGGGTTGAACGCCATGGCCGGACGCATCCGACGCAAATTGCTGGCGCAGAAGTTGGCTCCGATCACGACCACACAGGCGCCGCTGCCTGTCTGTCCCTTGTGCTGCAGGTCAGTGCCGCCCGCGCAGCAGGATGCGCACCACCTGGTGCCGCGTTCCGAAGGTGGAAGGGAAACGGTGATCCTGCACCGCATCTGCCATCGGCAGGTCCATGCGCTCTTCACCGAGGCTGAACTGGCTCGGCAATACGCCACGCCGCAGGCCCTGCTGGCGCATCCGCGCATGCAGGCTTTCGTGCAGTGGGTACGCCGCAAGCCGGACGACTTTTACGAGCGCACACGCAAATCACGCACGCGCGGGTAAGTCCTGGTCGCTTTCGGCCGTTTGCTGCATCTGGGTCGTACCTCAGTCATGCCGTACGCATGCGGGTTTTTCCGCCCCATCGCTGAATACATTACAACCATAATGTGATTTCAGGCCTCACCATGACCCTTAACCTCCATCAGCTCAAAAGCGAACAGACCCGCGAGCGTCTGCTGGACGCTGCAGTGACACTGATGCAGGCCAAGGGCCATGGCCAGTTGTCCGTGCACGAGGTGGCCCGCGCTGCGGGCATGACGGCAGGCGCTGTTCAGCACCATTTCAGCTCCAAAGCCGCCTTGATGCTGGAAGTGATCACGCGACTGATCGGGCAGCTCGAAGACGCCAGCGATTTTTGGCCCCCAGTGCACTGGCGCCTCAAGCGCAGGGCCGATCATTTTGTGCAGCAGGCCTGGGCGCAGCTGTATGGACAGCCTCGGTTCACCGTGGCCTGGTCGGCCTACCTGGCGGCACGCGAAGATGCCCTGATGGTGGCCCACATCATCGAACGTCGCAGCCTGCTGTCGTCCAGGCTGCAGCAGCGTATGGCGCAGAGCTTTCCCGAGATGTGCCACGGACCACAGGCGCGTGCGAGAGTCCATTTTGTGTTGTCTGCCTTGCGTGGCATGGGCTTGCAGGCGCCCTTTGCGCAAGCAGATGCCATCTCCCCGCAGCTGCAAGTGCTTTCCCGATTCATCCAGTCATTCAACCCAGAGGAACCCTGACATGAAAAAGACTTTTCTGGCCGCTTGCCTGTGCGGCATGAGCTTGTGGGCCCAGGCCGCTTTTCCTGAAAAGCCGATCACGGTCGTGGTGCCTTACCCGCCTGGTGGCGCTACCGACATCCTGGCGCGCAAGCTGGCAGGCCCGATGGGCCAGCGCCTGGGTCAGCCCGTCATCGTCGAAAACAAGGCGGGTGCTGGCACCGCCATCGGGGCGGCCTTTGTGGCCAAGTCGGCGCCCGATGGCTACACCTTGCTGATCTCGTCCAACACCACCTTCACCGTCAACGCAGCGCTCAAGAACAGCCTGCCTTACGACCCGCAAAAGGATTTTGAATCGGTGGGTCTGATCGGCAGCTCACCCCTGGTGCTGCTGGCCCACCCCAAGGTGCCTGCCAACACGGTCAAGGAACTGATCGCCTTGTCCCACAAGGACGGCAAGGGCCTGAACTTCGGCTCGTTTGGCGTAGGCACGACCGCGCATATGGCTGGCGAAATGTTCAAGGTCATGACCAGTGCCAACATGGTGCATGTGGCTTACCGGGGCAGCGCCCCCGCCATGACCGATCTGATCGGCGGGCAGATCCCGCTCACCTTTGACACCAACGTGGCCGCCATGCCGCAGATGGCCACTGGCAAGGTCAAAGCGATTGCCGTGACCAGCCGCCAACGCTCGCCCCAGATGCCGCAGGTGCCCACCGTCGCCGAGGCCGGGTTCCCCGACTATGAAATGGTGCCCTGGATTGGCTACGTGGGTCGGCGTGGCATGCCTGCCGAGGTGAGTGCCCGCCTGAGCAAGGCTCTCAAGGATTGCCTGAGCGATCCGGCCGTCAAGGCCGAACTGCAGAAAGTCGGTCTGGATGTGCTGTTCGAGCCCGGCAGCGTGTACGACAAGCGGGTTGCACAAGAGCTGCCGCTGCTGCGCGCCTATGTGCACCGCGCCAACATCCCGGTGGAGTGATCGATATGGCGTTGGTGGAACTGAGCGCGGTCGAACTGCGCCGCCAGATCGGCGAGAAAAAAGTCTCGCCGGTCGAGCTGATGCAGGCCTGCATCGACCACATCGAAACCTACAACCCGGCGGTCAACGCCATCTGCGCCACCGACTACGAGCGCGCTCTGGCCAGTGCCCGTGCGGCCGAGGCCCAGGTCATCCGTGGCGACACCTTGCCCGCACTGCACGGTTTGCCGCTGGGCGTGAAGGACCTGCAGGCCACCGCCGGGCTGCTGACCACCAGCGGCAATGTGCGCCTGCGCGGGCATGTGCCCGACAAGGACGTGTCCTATGTCGCGCGCCTGCGCGAGGCGGGGGCCATCGTCACCGCCAAAACCAACACGCCCGACATGGGCGCGGGCGCCAACAGCCGCAACCCGGTCTGGGGTGCCACGGGCAACCCCTTCAACCCGGCGCTCAATGCGGGCGGGTCATCCGGCGGCTCGGCCGCAGCACTGGCCTGCGACATGCTGCCTTTGTGCACCGGCTCGGACACGGGCGGCTCGCTGCGGATTCCGGCGGCGCTGTGCGGCGTGGTGGGGCTGCGGCCTTCGCCCGGGCTGGTGGCCAACGACATGCGCCCGCTGGGCTGGTCGGCGATTTCGGTGCTCGGCCCCATGGGCCGCGATGTGAACGACACCGCCTTCATGATGCAGGCCAGTGTGGGCCCGCACCCGATGGACCCGCTGAGCCTGGGCGTGCAGCACGACGCTTTCTGGCCGGTGCGCCCGGCTGATCTGCGCAAGCTGCGTGTGGCCTACACCGAAGACTTTGGTGCGTGTGCGGTGGACCCGATGATCCGCCGCACTTTCCGCGAACGGGTGCAGGCCCTCTCGCGCGAAGTCGCCGTGTGCGAGCCTTTGCCGTGGGACCTGAGCGACGGCCACCGCTGCTTTGACGTGATCCGTGCCGAAAGCTTTTTTGCGGCGTTTGAAGAGGTGTACCGCACCCAGCCCGACACGCTGGGGCCGAACGTGCGCGCCAATGTGGAGATGGCCGCCAACATCCGGCTGGCTGACCGCGCCTGGGCCCACCTGGTGCAGACGCGCATCAACCGGCAGTTCCAGGCGGCGTTCGAGCAGTACGACCTGATCCTGGCGCCGACCACACCGCTGTCGCCATTCCCCTGGACCGAGCTCTACGCCGAAGTGGTCGACGGCCAAAAACAGCGCAACTATTACGAATGGCTGAGCCTGACCTACCTGGTCACGCTGGCCACCAACCCTGCGGTGTCTTTGCCGTGTGGGCGTGACGAAGCAGGCATGCCCTTTGGCCTCCAGATGGTCGGGCCGCTGCACCAGGATGCCCGCCTGCTGGGCATGGCGTCTGCGCTGGAGCAGTGGGGCCAGTCACAACCCGGCTGGGGCCGCCCGCGCCCTGACATGGCAGCCCTGGCCACGCCACGGCCCGAGCTCAAGAGCATTGTCACGCACCCGCCGCTGCTGGCGGGCGGCGCGTCACTCGACGCCCGCAACGCGGTCTGACACGCCATGGCCGCCTCCATCCTCGTTCTGGGCGCCGGCATGGTCGGCACCTGCACGGCCCTGCACCTGCAGCAGCGCGGCTTCGAAGTCACCCTGGTGGACCGGCGTGCGCCGGGGCAGGAGACCTCGTTTGGCAATGCCGGTCTGATCCAGCGCGAAGCGGTGGAGCCGTATGCCTTTCCGCGTCAAGCGGGCTTTGTGCTCAACGCGGCGCTGGGGCGCGGTGCCGATGTGCATTGGCACGCCCGCGGGCTGTGGCAGATGGCCGGGTCGCTGCTGAAGTATTTCAACAACTCCCACCCCGCCGCGCATGCCCGGGCCACCGAAGCCTACAGCCGACTGATTGCCCACGCCACCGAAGAACACGGCCTGCTGATCACCGCCGCCGGTGCCGAAGAACTGGTGCGGCGCGAGGGTTTCCGGTTCATGTTCCGCACGCCGCAGGGGCTCGATGAAGCGGTGCAGCGGGCGGCCTCATTGCAGTCGCGTTTTGGGGTGCGCTACCACGCCGAGAGCCCTGCCCAGCTGGCCCAGGCCGAGCCCGCGCTGCGCCAGGCCATGGCAGGCGCCGTGCACTGGCTGGACCCTTGGGCCGTCAACGACCCGGGCGCACTGGTGCAGCGCTACGCAGACCTGTTCGTGGCGCGTGGTGGCCGCGCGCTGGTGGGCGATGCCGCCAGCCTGCAAGCCGATGGCGCAGGCTGGTCGGTACAGACCGCGCCAGGCCGCGTGCAGGCCGAACAAGCCGTACTGGCGCTCGGCCCCTGGGCCGATGGGGCCATCCGCTCGCTGGGTTACCGCTTTCCGCTGTTCATCAAGCGAGGCTACCACCAGCATTACCAAACCGATGCGGTGCTCAACCAGCCCCTGCTCGACGCCGAGCGCGGCTATGTGCTCGCCCCCATGCAACGCGGCCTGCGCCTGACCACGGGGGCGGAGTTCGCACCCCTCGACGCGCCGCCCACGCCCGTGCAGCTGGCCCAGACCGAAGCCATTGCGCGGCAATTGCTCGACCTGGGCCAGCCCTTGCCCGAAGCGCCCTGGCTGGGCGCCCGCCCCTGCACGGCCGACATGCTGCCGGTCAGGGGCCCTGCGCCGCGGCACAAGGGCTGGTGGTTCAATTTCGGGCATGCGCACCAGGGCTTCACGCTCGGGCCCGTGGCGGGTCGCTTGCTGGCCGAGATGATCCAGGGTGAGCACACCTGGATTGACCCGGCGCCCTATCTGCCTTCACGATTTGTCTGAACCCATGACCCTGACCCAAAGTCTTCTGACCTTCACCGTAGCGGCCGCTTTGCTCGCGGCCACCCCAGGGGTAGACACCGCACTGGTGTTGCGGGCACTGGTCACATCGGGGGCTCTGCGTGCGCTGCAGGCGGCGCTGGGCATTGCGGCCGGTTGCCTGGTCTGGGGCGCGGTGGTGGCGCTCGGTCTGGGCGCCTTGCTCACGGCTTCCACGCTCGCATTCCATGTGCTCAAGGTGGCCGGTGCGGTCTACCTGTTGTGGCAAGGCCTGAAGCTGCTGCGGCGCAAGGGCACGCCAGCCCAGGCTTTGACAGCCGGACCGGCACCCTCGGCTTCAGCTTTCTGGACGGGGTTCCTGACGAATGTGCTCAACCCCAAGGTGGGGGTGTTCTACGTCACGCTGCTGCCGCAGTTCATGGTGGCCGATGTGCCTGCAGGGCCCTACATCTTTGCGCTGGCCGGCATCC
>JACCDV010964985.1_pt1 | contig 12494 bp, 2 predicted proteins | sample 7446131 | NCBI WGS metagenome assembly JACCDV01 (sample SAMN15323448, study PRJNA562643) | freshwater metagenome | isolation source: river surface water | place: USA:Blue River Watershed | collected 2017-08-17
CCAACAGCCTGGGACTTCGGTGGCGACGCAGAAATCGGCGTTCGCGGCGCGCAGAACATCAATGTTTCGATGAACAACCAAGCGTACTTACAAAACAACAGTTGTGTGCATTTCTACTACGTGAACTGCCCGAACCCTGTTGCTTTAACAACCTCTTATTTATTCCCTAACGAAGCAGCCTTTACGTGGACGGCAAGTGCAGCAGGTGAAACATCTTGGACGGTAGTTTACGGCCCAGCAGGTTTTGACCCACTTACAAGCGGCACCACTTTAACAGTCACTGCAGCTTCAGTTCAACTTTTGAACCTCATTCCACTTGGCAACTACGATATGTACATTTATTCTGAATGTGCAGGTGGTTTAGAAAGCGCAGGTTTGTTCTACAACTTCCAAACCCCACCAATTTGTTCCAACCCAACTGCCTTTACAAGCGCAGCAGGCGTGGATAGTCTTATGAGCAGCTGGAGCTGGAGCCCATATACGAGCTTCTATCCATCCACTGGCTTCAACTTGCAGGTTGTGGCGCAAGATTCTGCGTTGTACACCGGAACAGTTTATGCTTTGGATAACAACTTTACAGATACCACCACTAACGCGGCATGGTACCCAGGCCAAGCGGTTCAGGTGTATGTTCAAGCCGTTTGTGGCCAAGATACTTCTGCTTATGTAGGCCCAATTAGCTTAATTATGCCAATCAGCAACGACAACGCTTGTGGAGCGCACCCAATTACAGTTGGCGCCCCAGGTTTGTTGTACAACAACACCGGCGCCACGGTAAGCGCCGAAGAATTAGGCATTGTACCACCAGTTACAGGTGCACAAACTACAACTGGCTGGGCTAACAACAACCTTAGCCACACCACATGGTTCAAGTTCACAGCACCAGCATCTGGTAATGTGCGCATCGATGCCACGGGAGTTGAATACAACGGCCAAATTGGTGTGTACTTTGGTGCAGACTGCAGCATTTTGCCAAGCTTTACTTTAGAAGGCGCCAACGACAACGAAATCGACGGCACTTCAGAAGCACCAAACTTCACGGTATGTGGCCTTACGCCAGGTGCTGAGTACTACCTCATGCACGACGGTTCAGGAACTGCAGGTAACTACACTATTGAAATCAGCGAAGTAAGCGTTTACGCAGGGGTAGAGGGCGAGGTGCTCGAGATCTGCTACGGCGAAAGCGTGAACTTGTTCTTAGGCATCGCCAATTACAGTTTAGGCGGCGAGTGGATCGCAAGCTCACCAGCAGTAGTATTACAAGGCAACACCTTCAACTCAACTGACTACGCTTCACAGGCTTATACGTTCAACTATCAAGTAAGCGACGGTTGTGCGGTAGATCAAGCAACGTCAACCGTTATTGTTTATGCCGCGCCAAGCGCTGGCGAAGATGGTAGCATTACGGTTTGCTTAAATGAGCCTTTCGATTTATTGATGGGGATTGGTGGCAACGTAGATTTAGGTGGAACTTGGTATAATCCGAGCAACCAAGCAATGGGATCTAATTTAGACACCTCAAGCAATTTAGGTGGCCAATACAATTACGACTATGTAGTTACAAGTACAGTTTGTGCTAACGATACCTCCAATGTAATTGTTATTGTAGATGGTTCTTGCGACTACACTGCTGCTATCAATGAACTTGCTGCTCAGTGGGAAATTTATCCTAACCCAACATCGACAATTCTTTCAGTAGCCAATCATTCAGGCTTAAAGGTTTTAGATCTAGAGGTCGTGGATATCAATGGAAAAGTCATATTAACTTCAAATTCAGTGCATCAAGTTCAAAACGATATAGATGTCACCCAGCTTCAAACGGGCATGTATATCGTTAGAATGAAATTCGAAGATCAAACAGTAAACAAACGTTTTATTAAACAATAATTCATTTGTAAAATTCATATTGTTCATAAAGGGAGGCAGCGCCTCCCTTTTTTGTTTGATAAAAAATCTTACATTTGGGTTGTCTAAAACTATAAATTCTTAACTATGATGAGAAAACTTTACCTCAAACTGTACTTTCTCGTATTTTCAGCTCTTGGCACCAGTGCAGTTGCGCAGTATTGTGCGCCAACATTTGGTACGGGGTGTACTGTCGGAGACCAAATCGTGAATTTCTATACCACGGGAGGTGCGACTAACATCACCAACAACGCCTCAGGCTGTAGCCCTGGTAGTTATCAGTACTTTGCAGGCCAGTCTGTCAGCCAGCTTCAAGGGCAAGATGTTACGCTCAATATGCAGGCGGGCCCAGTTTATTCTCAAGGATTTAAAGTTTGGGTTGACTGGAATAACAACAACTCTTTTGCAGATGCAGGCGAGTTGGTTTATACCTCTCCTGGCTTTGGTATTACTTTGTACAGCGGCGCTATTACAGTTCCTTTTTCAGCAACGGCCGGTACTAAGCGCATGCGCGTCTTATGTAATTATGTTGCCGTTCCTGTAACGAATGATGGCTGCCCAGTGAACCAAACCTATGGCGAGTGCGAAGATTACGATTTCGTTGTATTGGCTTCTGCTTCTTGTTCAGGTATGCCCACTGCTGGCACTGCTGTTTCCTCGGTTTCTTCGGTTTGCCCTAGCGTAAACTACACACTATCTTTAACAGGCGCAACATTAGCTGCTGGACTTACTTATCAGTGGCAATCTGCTCCAAGTGCCACTGGCCCTTGGACAAATATTCCGACAGGGACAACGCCTAGTTTTAATACTTCTCAAACTGTCAATACTTGGTATCAATGTATTGTGACTTGTTCTGGTCAGAGTGCTACCTCATCTGTTGTTGGTGTTACTACAAATAGCTTCTTGAACTGCTACTGTACAAGTGCAGCAACTTACAACTCCTACGGAGATATTCAACGCGTTGAATTGAATACCATCGACAACAGCTCAACATCGTGTACGGGTACCTATTCTGATTACACAAGTATTTCTACTTTATTGTCTCCAGGGGTAAGTTACCCAATGGAGTTGGACTTAATCAATTGTGCATCTTTCGGTCCGTATTTTTACGGAACACGTGTTTGGATAGATACTGACCAAAACGGGCAATTCGATACTTATGAATTGTTACACGATTCTTACAATTCTTTGCCTTCACTTACAACGGTGAATGTTCCTTTCAATATTACCATTCCGTCAACTGCACTTCCTGGCCTCACCCGTATGCGTATCGTAATTGCTGAGTCCATCATGGCGCCTTCGCCTTGCGGTCCTTATAACTGGGGCGAGACCGAAGACTACATGGTGAATATCTCCGCACCGCCAACATGTCCGCAACCTACTAACTTTTCTTTGATTCAAGCCAACAATTCTACTGCACAATTAGAGTGGGTAGCAGGGGGTTCTGAAACGCAATGGCAAATTGAATACGGACCACAAGGTTTTACACCGGGCACAGGAACAAACGTCATCGTAACAACAAACCCTTATACGATTACAGGTCTAAATACCAACTCATTCTACCAAGCTTACATTCAAGGTATTTGTACACCTGGAGACACCTCTTTTATGACGCCCCCAGTTTCTTGGAACACGTACAACCAAGGTCAGTTTGTCGATTGGGACAACGCTTGCCCTACAAATGGCTTTGAAGACATCTCTGGTTTTGCAACCAACGCTAACTTAACTGATGATGCAGAGGTAGGCGTTACCTTGCCATTTACATTCTTGTATCAAGGTAGCTTGATGAACACCATGACCATTGGTGATAACGGAGGTGTAATTCTCGGCACTACAACTGGTCAGGTTGGCTATGCTATGCCAGCATCAGGAAACGGCTTGTTTCCTTATAATCAAGATCTCTGGACAGGTTCAAACGGTGGTGCAGCAGCAGTATTCTATGGCCAGGTAGGCAATGCGCCAACAGCTAAGTTTATTGTTCAGTGGAATAACGTACCACACTATGGCTTCCCAGCTCCAACCAATGGGTCAACTTTCCAATTGGTTATTGACCAAGCGACTAATGAAATTTATTATGTATACGACGACGTTGAAATGGGCAATGCTGCTTGGGACAACGGCGCCGATGCAGAAATTGGTTTGCGTGGCCCGAACAACGTTAATGTTTCTATGAATAACACGGCTTATTTACAAGACAACAGCTGTGTTCACTTCTACTACACGAACTGTCCGAAGCCAACAACATTTGCAACAAGCTATGTTGCGCCAGACGAAGCGATGCTGACCTGGACAGCAGGTGCGGCTGCCGAAACCAACTGGACCATCATCTACGGACCAGCAGGTTTTAACCCAGCTACAGGTGGCACAACTGTAAACTCAACAACCAATTCTGTTGTCTTGACTGGTCTTGACCAATTGACAGCTTACGATGTTTATATCTACGCAGATTGCGCAGTTGGTTTACAAAGTTTAGGTTTGGAAGGTAGTTTTACAACACCTCCATTTTGTGCCAACCCTACCAACTTGCTAGCAAGCACTGAGGTAGACAGTCTTATCTCTTCATGGTCTTGGACGCAATATTCAGCGCAGTATCCTTCCACTAGCTTCAATCTTCAGTTGACGCTTCCAGGAGCCCCACTATACAGCGGTACAATCTATAATCTAGACAACAACCTTACAGATACAACTTACGACAGCGAATTCATGGCGGGTCAAACATTTGATGTTTATGTTCAGGCAGTATGTGGTCAAGACACATCTTTCTATGTTGGTCCAGTCAATGTGGTATTCCCACTTACCAATGATACAATCTGTGGTGCGCAAACAATTCCTGTAAATGGCCAAACGTATGTGTTCAATAATACAGGTGCAGGTTTTGACCTCAATGAAGTTTCTATCGTACCGCCATCAACAGGTGCTCAAACTACTTCAGGTTGGGCTAATCAAAATCTAGAACTTTCTACTTGGTTTAAGTTTGTGGCACCGCCATCAGGCGATATTCGGATTAATTGTACAGGTGTTGCATACAATGGCCAGGCCGCAGTTTATAGCGCAACCTCTTGTAACAATATTCCATCGTTCCAATTGATGGCTGCTAATGACGACGACCTCGGAAACGTCAACCAAGCCCCTAACTTCACAGTTTGTGGCCTCACGCCAGGTGTTGAGTATTACATGATGCACGATGCATTTAACTTCACGCCGGGGAACTACGGAATTTCTATTTACGAAATCGTTCTTGATGCCGGGGTTGAGGGTGAATTACTAGAGGTATGTTACGGAGACACCGTTAACTTATTCTTAGGTATTGCCAACTACCAACTGGAAGGAACTTGGTCTGAAACAACACCAACTTTAGGCTTGAATGACAACCTATTCAACACAAACGGCTTGGCTTCAACAATGTATGAGTTTACCTATACCGTTCAAGATGGTTGTGCATCAGACGCTTCTAACGCGTATCTTCAGATCTATTCTGCACCTAACCCAGGTGAAGGAGGAACAATCAATGTATGTTTGAATGAGCCATTCAACTTGGTTTCTGGCATCAGTGGTTTGGTTGATTTAGATGGTGTTTGGTACAACAACGCTTCTATGGAAACGCTACCTAGCTCAGTAGATACTTCAGGTACTACAGGCGGAAACTTTACGTATACATACACAGCGAGCAATGGCGTTTGCCCAGATGAATCTACAACTGTTACTGTTGTTGTTAATAGCGGTTGTGATTTCACTGCTGGCATAGAAGAACTTGCAACTTCTTTTGAAATGGTTCCTAACCCAACAAATGGTCAAGTAAATATCACATGGTCGGCAAATGCAACAGGAGCAATTTTGATCAAAGATTTGAACGGAAAAGTATTGCAAACAATTCAAACAGTTGGCCAACAAACCACTGTTGACTTGAGCAACTATACTCCGGGTGTATACCTTGTGACACTTCGAGTGGGTGAGCAAGTCAATACACAACGCATCATCAAACAATAATATTCTGCTTAATCGCAATCATATGAAAACAAAAATTCAATCTATCATAGCAGTACTGTTCCTTCTTTCGGGGGCAGTATCTGCACAGTATTGTACCCCAACATTTGTAGACGGTTGTAATTTTGCCGACCAAATTGTCAATTTTAATACCACCGGCGGGATCAGCAACATTACTAATAATAACTCAGGTTGTAGCCCAGGAGCTTATCAGTATTTCAGCGGCCAATCTGTAACTCAGTTGCAAGGCCAAGACGTTACCATCAATATGCAGGCTGGCCCAACCTGGGGTCAGGGTTTCAAGCTTTGGATCGACTGGAACAACAACAACTCTTTTGCAGATGCCGGCGAGCTTGTTTACACTTCTCCAGGTTCAAGTGTGGCTGTTTATTCTGCAATAGTTACGGTTCCATTTTCAGCAACACCAGGCACTAAGCGAATGCGTGCACTTTGCAACTATGCAGGTGTTCCCGTCACAATGGATGGCTGCCCAGTAAGTCAACAATTTGGCGAGTGCGAAGATTACGATTTTGTAGTTTTAGGAACTGCATCTTGTACTGGAACGCCAGTTGCTGGAACAGCCGCTAGTTCAGTTAGTACAGTTTGCCCTACAGTAAGTTACACGTTGTCGCTCACGGGTTCCACTTTAGCCGCAGGCCTTACTTATCAATGGCAATCAGCTACAGCTGCAACTGGCCCTTGGACAAATATTCCTACCGGAACAACACCAAGTTTCATTACTTCACAGACAGTAGATACTTGGTATCAATGCATTGTAACCTGTTCGGGTGCAAGTGCAACATCTTCTGTAGTAGCTGTTACTACCAATTCATTCATGAATTGCTATTGCGCCTCTGTAGCAACCGTTCCTACTATTGATGAAGAAATATTTAACGTAACAGTAAATGGCGCCTCCACTGACCCGCTGTATGCAAATGCCAATAGTTGCAGTACACTTGCTCCTGGCCCAGGTTCAGTTGTAGGAGGTTATTCTAATTTTATACCTTTAGGACCTCTTACTACCCTTACAACAGGTCAGACCGTTGCTTTCTCTATTAACCAAAATGAGTGTGATGTTGCACCGTATTATGCAAACGGAATCGGTGTTTGGATTGACTTCGACCATAGCGGTACTTTTGATAGCCCTGCTGAGTTACTTTACATGGACCCAACAACTGTAATGGGTCCGCGTACTGTAAATGGTTCATTTTTGATACCGACCACGGCTACTACTGGAAATACAGTGATGCGTGTCGTGTGTGCTGAAAGTTATGCTGCTACCGGCTTTAACATTCTTACACCTTGTGTTACTTATGGCTATGGCGAAACCGAAGATTACCTTATCAATATTATTGCTGCTAACCCTTGTGCTGGCACCCCTGATGCAGGTACAGCACTGGCATCTGCAACAACTGTTTGCCCAACAACACCCGTGAACATGTCGCTAAACAACGCAACTGTGGCATCCGGCATTACTTACCAATGGGTGAGTGCTACAAGTGCATCAGGCCCTTGGACAGCAATAGCTGGTGCAAACATTGCAACCTATAGCACTACAGTTGCTGCTGACACATACTTTGCTTGTATACTTACTTGTACAAATTCAGGAGCTGTCGATACATCAACTGCAGTTCAAGTATTGTCTACACCATTCTATCAGTGTTATTGCAATACTGTGAATGCAGGTGGTGCAGGTTCATTGATGGACAACGTCGCTTTTGCTTTTGGAGGCGCGGGTTTCTGGAACAACAACACGGCAACTACGCAACCTACAGCAAGCCCTTATTACAGTGCCTTTACTACTGGACCTGCTGTTATTCAAGGAATGGAATATGGAGTAGGTGTAACTGTTCAAGCTCCTTCATTGTATACAGGTGCAATCGTATCGGTTTGGATTGACTACGACCACAGCGGTTCTTATGAGCCTACTGAATGGACACAAGTTGGCACGAACATTCCTGGAAACACTACAGGTACGGTGAACATTACCATTCCAATGACCGCTTTAACGGGTAACACCGGAATGCGCGTACGTTCTAGAGGCGCTCTGAATCAAAATGGTGCAGGTGATGCCTGTACGAATATGGGTTCTGGTGAAACAGAAGACTACGTTATCAATATCTTACCAGCACCAGATTGTGCCAATCCAACTAATATTACAGCTACTTCAGGTGTAGATAGCATCATCACAAACTGGAATTGGACTCAAACTTTATTACCAATTACAGGCTACAACTATCAATTGGTTGAGGCTGGAATGCCATTCTCAAGTGGTACGACATACGTTATTGACGGCAATACAAACGATGTACTTGTTGATCCTTCATTTATTGCAGGGCAGTCTTTTGAAGTGTATCTTCAGGCTGTTTGTGGTCAAGACACCTCTTATTTTATCGGACCAGTACCAGTGGTATTGCCTATGACCAACGACATGATGTGTAACGCGGCAGAAATTCCTGTTGACGGACATGCCTATATTTTCAACAACACTGGCGCAACTATTGACCCAACAGAAGTTGCGGTTGTTCCGCCAGCAACTGGTGCACAAACCACTACAGGTTGGTCTAATCAAAACTTAAACCTGACCACATGGTTTACTTTTGTTGCCCCTCCTTCAGGGAATGTCCGTATCAACTCAACTGCAGTTAACTACAATGGTCAGATTGCAGTTTATGCCGCAACAGATTGTGCAATTACTGGTTCATTCACCATGCAGGCTGCCAATGACGATGACCTCGACGGTGTAAATGCTGCACCGAACTTCACTATTTGTGGTTTAAACCCTGGCGATACTTACTATCTCCTTAACGACGCATTCAACAACACAGCAGGTAACTATGCAATTGCTATTTCTGAAATTGACCTAAATGCTGGTGTTGAAGGAGAGGTGCTTGAAGCATGTTACGGAGACACCGTTAACTTGTTTAATGGTATTGCTAACTACCAAACGGGTGGTACTTGGACGCAAACAATTCCTACATTAGGCTTACAAGGATCCAACTTTGTAACCACTGGTTTAGCTACTGTATTCTTTGAGTTTACTTATGCTTTGGTAGATGGCTGTGCTTCTGATGACGTAAATGCTTACGTAGACGTATACCCTGCCTCTAGCGCTGGAACAAATGGTACATTCACAGTTTGTAAAAACGAGCCATTCAACTTACTTGCAGGCTTAACAGGCACCGTAGACATGGGTGGTTATTGGCTTGATCCAAGCAATAATCCAATAACTGGAAACATCGATACCGCATCGAATATCCCAGGAAACTTCAACTACGATTACATCGTTACTAATGGCGTTTGTCCTGCAGATACCGCTACAGTACTTGTAGTTGTAGATGGTAGTTGTGATTTTACAGCTGGCATGGAAACACTGGCAGGCAGCTTTGCAGTGTATCCGAATCCTTCTTCTGATGTTCTAAACATTGAGAATAGTTTAGGCTTGGTAATTGATCAAATTGAATTACTCGACATGAGTGGAAGAGTGGTGTTTGTAGCTCAAAAAGGTGCGTTTAACAATGAGTTGGCGCAAATTAACGTGATGAACCTCACCACGGGTGTTTACACGTTAAAAATGACTGCTGGCGTTCAAACTTTCACCAACCGTATCATTAAGCAATAATAAACTTTATATGAATTGAAAAGGCGCGCCGTGAGGCGCGCCTTTTTTTGTGTCTTGTAGGTAATTTTCAGGAATTGAATAATAGTTTGGATTCTTTTATTTTGCAAATCACATTCTTTTGCCTACATTTGGTTCTTAATTATATTAGATTTATTGTGTTGAAATACAAGCAATTTTATCCAATATAAAGCCTTTTTGTCAGCCTAAAACACTGATAAACAGTCTTTTTGTATATTAATTTGGCATTAAATTTCAACGTTTTAACCTAAACTAGTGAGAATGAATTTCGAGATAAACAACATGAACTCAAACGAAAAAAACAACATTTGTTACATGAATCATCAAGAATTCTCAGGTTCTTCTTACTTAAAAACCGACTTTAATCGATCACTTATGAATAGATCTTTATTTGCTACTAATTTAAAAAATTGGTTTGTTACTGGCTCCATATTTTTAATGGTCATCTTAGCCTCTGGCTTAGATGTCTTTGCTCAAAACGTATCGCTTACCTACACAGGTGCAACTACATGGATTGTGCCAGCTGGTGTTACGAGCATTACGGTTAAGGCGAAAGGCGCAGCTGGTGGCACTGGTGGTCTAGACGGATCGGGCAATACGCCTACTTCGCCTGGAAGTTTAGGTTTTGTAAATGCTGTTTATTCAGTATCTCCGGGTGATGCTATTGGTATTTATCCAGGTTTTAAAGGGGGTAATGGAGGAACAGGAACCAATTGTTGTGGAGGTGCAGGAGGTGCATCAACCTTTGGTAATTACGGCGGTGGTAATGGAGGTAACGCATCTTTCAATGGATCATCTGGCGGCGGCGGCGGCGGCGGCGCAGCTACTATTGTTACAAGAAATAGTTCAGTAATTGCGATTGCAGCTGGCGGTCCTGGTGGTGGCGGTCATGGTAACTGTTTAAACAGCGGTTATGCTGGAGCCACATGGATAGCAGCGGGATCAACCACGAATGGCACAAATGGTGCTTATGGAAATACTTGTGGTTCCACTGATGGCGGCGGCGGCGGCGGCGGCGGCGGCGGCGCTTTGGGTGGCCTTGGTGGCTGGACACACGTAACTTCTTGTGGTGGTGAGTGTGCTGGAGATGGAGGTTACATCGGCACCAATGGCGTATACAGTGCTGCATCAATTACTGATAATACAATAATTGGAAATACCAACGCAAATGGCGATGTTATTATTGAATATACAGCTGTAGCAGGATCAGCTTCTTCAGATCAAACGATCTGTTCTGGAAACAACCCAGCTAACCTAACTCTTTCTGGCTTTATTGGTGTTATCCAATGGCAATTCTCAACCGACAACGTCAACTTTTCAAATATTTCAGGTGCTACAGGTGCAACCTTATCATCTGCTCAAATGGGCGTGTTAACTGCCACAAGATACTACCGTGCAGTAGTATCAGGTGTTGTAACATCCAATGTTGTTACTGTAACAGTGAACCCTACTCCGGTAATTTCCATGACTAATAGCTTGTGTTCAACTAATACATTGCAATGGATGACCATGAATAATATATCTGCGGCTTCTGCTTCAGGGGTTGGTCAGAATGGAATAACGGTTGCAATTACGCAGTCGGGTTCTGGTATGTTGAGTGTTCCTGGAATGTATCAAGCAACTCAGTTCCCTGCCCAATATAACGTGCCTGCTTCAGGCCCTACAATTGCCAATCAATATTCAGGAAATTTTCAAGCTTGTTTTAGCCAACCTGTAGTAAATCCGGTTGTGGCTTTCTCTAGTATTGGGAATCCAAGCAATTGCGTGCCAATTATCGTTTCTCAACCTTACTCAGTAATTTGGAACGGACAAGGTATGACCTATACATCTCCAACACAAATGACAGGTTGTGAGGGGAAAACAATTATTCGCCTAGATGGCACCGTTACTTGCGTGAACTTTAACTACACACAAAGTGAGTATTACAGTACGATTGCTTTCGGTTTTGAAAACCAAAACTGTTATTCTCCTACTGTTTGTTCTGGTAGCAGTGTAACTCTCAATGCCTCTGGTGCTGCAAATTATGCTTGGACACCATCTACAGGTTTGAATACGGCTTCTGGCGCAAGTGTAATTGCCACACCTTCAGCAACAACTACCTATACTGTTTCAGATCCAACAGATATTTGTGCGGCGCCTTTAAGCATTACGGTAAATGTCAATCCTACTCCAGTTGTAACTGTCCCTTCAAACATTGTTGAAATGACAGGCACAACTATTCCGGCTCAAACTTTCACTTCTACAGTTGCTGGTTCAACATTCGCTTGGACCAACTCTGCAGCTTCTATTGGTTTGGCAGCTTCTGGTGCTGGATCAACACCTAGCTTTGTTGCTACAAATACTACTGCTTCACCAGTAACAGGAACAATCAATGTTACACCAACAGCGCCTAACACATGTGTTGGTGCTGCACAGGCATTCACAATTACTGTTGATCCAACTCCAAATGTGAATCAACCTGCAAATGTTACCAACTGTGAAGGCACGCTCACTGCTGTAGATTTCACCGGTACAACTGCCAATACTAATTACCTCTGGACAAACTCAAATACATCAATTGGTTTAGCAGCCTCAGGTTCGAATGATCTTTCATTTACCACCCAAAACCCAACAAATGTTGCCCAAACGGCAACAGTAACAGTAACGCCACAGGCTTACGTTACTCAGGGTTATGTTTGGGGTTCGGTGAATGAGAATGGAACATTAACGTTAAATGCACCTGCTGGTAAAGTGTTTACAAACGTAGCTTTTGCAAGCTATGGTACACCTTCAACACCTGTAAATGGTAATTATACGCTAGGTGCTTGTAACGCCGCAACGTCTAATTCAGTTATTTCAGGCTTGGCAATTGGAAACAGTACCATGAGTGTTGTTGCCAATAATGCGACCTTCGGCGATCCTTGTGTTACTTCTTCTAAGGCACTTGCTGTAAAACTGGGTTATGGTGTATCTGTAACTGGTGTTC
>JACCDV011186613.1_pt1 | contig 12492 bp, 7 predicted proteins | sample 7446131 | NCBI WGS metagenome assembly JACCDV01 (sample SAMN15323448, study PRJNA562643) | freshwater metagenome | isolation source: river surface water | place: USA:Blue River Watershed | collected 2017-08-17
AGTAAAAGATTTTATTCGTATCAGATTTACCTAAAGGAAAACTATACTGACTTCAAGTGGAGACAGGGAATAGAAGTTTTAGTGAGCCACTAAGATCCAAAATGCACTTCTTTTACTCTGGAGGAGCAAAGGTTTTATAACAAAGTTTGCAGAATCTTAATAAGTATGTATCTGTAGCGAATATGCTTGCTATAGGTGCTGAATCATACTAAGATTAGCAAGAGCTACATCGAGGACCACTTAAAGGTGATTCGCTATTTGAAGGAGTGTGTTAAGAGCAAGCTTAGGTCTAAAATAACAATCAAATACCAATGATAAAGTATATATCAAACACACTTTAATTTTGATATTGATCCCACTGAAGCATCATTTCCTTCATTCAAACTCTCAAAACATTATAACAAGAAAAGAAACACTACAATTATTTATTCCATGTTTTATTCTTTCTATTAAAAGCATTAAGGAGGCATTAGTATATATTAATTAACATTGTAGTTGCTTTAAACCAGTCATTAATTGTTAAAGCTTTTGTAAAAGTTTGAAGTTTTAATCGTTTCAATATTTTGGTGAATAAACCTGAAAAAATATTGTAAACATCTAATTCAGAGAGGTAGGTAAGCTAAATCAACAATTATCTCAATAGTTCTTTAATATTTAAATTCTCATTATATTGTTTTAGTTCATTGATGTAATAATTTAAGGCTTAAGTAAGCATCATAAGCCACCCTTATTGGATGAGCGAAAATTACTACTATTTCATACTTAGCCTCCCATAAAAACACTATTTATCAATAAACTAATATTAATTAAGATGGAAGAAAGGCCTCTACAGGCCAACAAACTTAAAAGTAGCTTCATATTAACAATCGCTTTAGAAAGAATTATTTTATTATATTCCTAAGAGCTTATTCCAAATCATTCTATTTAGAAATGCGAGATTAATTCTAGTGGACGGCAAACAGAGGCTATATTCAACACATCGAAGCACTCAAGAAAATCAACTCACGCCAAATACCCATCCATAAACATCACAACTCCTTAAGGCATAGGATTACTGAGCCATTGAGCAATCTTCCCCAAAATATGGGGAGCGAGAGTAAGTTAGTCCGCAACTGCGAAAGTTCAACCATCCGAGAGAAAAAAATTCTGTGGTAGAACTATCTGTTGGGGAAGAGGATAATCTAGACTCATCCTGTGATATGCAAGAAAAAGTTGGATGAAGATTTCCGCGAGCATAAAAGAATACTCGATTGCATGACGTCTTCCAGCACAAGAAAACTAAAGAATAATTAGTTTCGTATCAAAAGTAATTCTATTATAAAGCAGAGCTGCAAGAGTACAAAGAGGAGATAGATCATAATGAAGGAATAGTTCAGGCCATACCTAACTCCAACCTAGTCAAAATTGCCATCAATAGTAATACTGCATTTATTCAGCTATTGCTTTTTATCGTCATAGGCCAGCCTTGGATAATCTCAGTCTCCACTTTTCCTATCTAAAAAAGAATAATAAAAATCATGTGCAGGCCAGTGAAAAAATTCCAGTATAATAGATTTACTAAAAGCCATTCTTGTTTGCAATACCAAAAAGACTGGCAACTGACAGATATGCATTGACCATATAGATGCGCAATGTGAAAGGATTGAACTAGTATTCGATTGGATACTTTTCTTTTCCTTCCTGTGAGGCCTTGGATAAACATGAGTGTGAGTTATTTCATGCTGGTAAGCCCATCGGAGAAGTGCTGGTCTCTACAACCTATACTCACAAGAGTAATAGTGGGTTGAAGACTGTTTAGTGAGTTTGAGAAACCAGCTACGCATTTTATTAACTAATTGATATTAGTTACGTCTTTTCTTATTATTCAATATTCAATTATTGCCCTCTGTATTTGATGAATCTCAAGCTATTATTAATAATTATTTTTTTCAGCCTTCAATGCCTCATCCAAATATCGTATCCATCTTAACATCAATCGTACTCCTTTATTTGCTGAATGGAGAAATAGTTAAATTCCCGCCTATCACTAATCCTACCAGTTCTGTAAGTCCATCCAAAAGAAACAAAACAAATGAGACCCAACCCCCCAGTGAAAAAGACAAAACTCATCTCGATTTAAGCTTAATTACAAACGACTACGCATTTATTTCTTACGCTAATGAAATTTATCTGCCAGACTCAACCACAATCGAGTTTGGAACCTAGTCTCCCTCAAAAGTTCAAAAACCAAATCAAAGCTTAGCAAATATTCTGCCTGATACAAGCGACGATTTTGAAAAGTTCATTTCGATTATTGACACAACGAACTCGGATCCTCTTGAAAGTTTTTTTATTGATAACTATACTAATAAGCTTCTAGCCAATACACAAATAAGCACCATATTGCCCAAACTCAATAATGCAAGCTACTTTGACCTCAATCTTGAAGAGTTTCAGAACCCCTCCAACAAAACCAAAAACTAAACAGTGAATACCAGCAAATGATGTATTTATTACTTATAGTAAATAATATGGGTAGATATTTAGTGACGATGAATCATTTAATAGATTCTCTATATTATTTGAGTGAGTGAAGCTTGCCCTTTATGATCTAAATGTACGGCTTGAGGTCTTTGCCCTCACTAACTTATTTCTGTAGTTCTTTTAAAAATTACTCACTCTCTATTATCACGCTTATTATTTTCTTACCAAATGCTTTCCAGCTGAGCTCTTTTTTGGTTTATCTTTCCTAAAGCTAGGCTATTTTGAGGGCCATCGATTAAATTTTCAATTAATTACTGCTCAATTTTATCTTTTTTATGTCAAGCTAAGCCTATAGGTCAGTAATCATCAAATTTAATCTTCTTATTTCTTTCTCATGAATCTATTTGTCTGTTTTTGTATTAACATGGGATTTCCTTACCATTTCTTCATTATAATGATGTCGTGAGTAAATATTGTTGGGCGATTGATGAATGAGTGGAGGAGGCAGTGAGTTCTCAATCTTCTAGTATGAGCTATATGATTACTCAATGAATAGCAGCCACTTGTAGAAAGCGTTTCTAAGTTAGAAATAATCGTTTTGGCTAAAATTCACCTCTCCTTTTGATCCACATTCTAGGATCCTTGTCCATATCTTCATTTACTTCATTATATCATCTTTCTGCTGCTCAATCTCTCTCATCATGGCTTCAAAGTCCTCTCTATTCTCATGCTAGGACTTATGTTTAAATTCATTTATATTTTTATGCCTGAGAATATCAACAGTATTTTGGTCCTTAAATAGCCTGTATAGGCTCTCAGTTTCATCTTTAGTGAAAGGGTTTCTATGCGTATGATGGTCCAAGGGCTCTTTGGGATGCAGTTTCGGAAGTACGACATTGTGTTAAGAATGGTGCCCTATTGGAGTTCCATGCTGATGGTTTCTCTCTTTATTTTAATTAAGATTATGTCCGTGATGCATTTGTATGATAGCTAATTATAATATTTGGATCATGAATCAACAATTATCTTCCTTTTTCTGTTTGCTCAAGTGATTTTTGAACTCGTGGATCTTGGCAAGCTGACTCTATATCTTTTAAGGGTAATCCTTCAGCTTCTCAGGTTACTTCAAGTCAACAAGCAGATTATTGTGAAATCCTTAAACTTCATTGAGGATCTAGCTCAAGCCAAGCTCCACCTTGCTTAATTGTTGCGTGTGGGTCCTCTCCTTTTATTCATGCGTTTTGTTAAGATTCTCCAAATCATGAATCTGCTTAGAAATGGTCTTGTCCTTATTTTGATATATATGCAGTTGTTTTTACAAGTGAGCAACACGATTTTACAAAAATTCCATCCTTTCTTTATTGAGAAGATGGGGAAGTTTCACTTAGTGAGTCTTGTGTTAAATCTTAGGAGTGAGCAATACTTCGAAAGGTTCTTCAACATTCCTTTCTGATTTATGCTAATGACTATCTATATTGTGAATAGAAGTCTGAGTCTTTAAAGAATTTTCATAGTGGCGAAAGAGCTCTTCCATAAAGAGCATCCACTTGTAGAAGCCAGTGTGCTGAGCATGCAACTCCTCCTCACTAAATTTATGCTCGCCTTTCAAGCACTTCTCAACAATCTTGCTCCATCTCCTCATCTCCGCAGAAATCTACTATTTCTCATCTTATAATCTCTGCTCACGATGGCCCTAACCTTATTAGTTCCTTGTATGGCTGATGTGCTCTAATAATTTTTTGTGGGCCAGGCCTTCCTTTTATTCATGCTGTCCATGGTGCTTGCATTTTTAATGGACAGTCTCCTTATAGTGATAAGGGTTATGCTTTTCTGTCTTTTAGAGAGGGGGGGAGGAAACTTTGTCTTAAAGTTATTTGTTGAGCTCTTCTCGAGCTGTGGCCACTAATTGTGCTGAATAGAGTGACATATTTAAATATTTATATCTATAATCATGTATTTCTATTAAAGCTCACTTGCTCTCCCTTCAAAGATGCATTATTTTCATCTTTCTACGGATTGTGATGAATTGTGGCACTTTCCTTTGTAAATTTATCCCTATTGGCAAAACTACTAAAATATACTACTCCCAAAAGAATGCAGATAGAGCAAAATATGTGATGGTATATTCCATCAAGATGAGCACTTTAGCTGTGCTAAGCAATCACCTTTGGATTTTCGTCTATCTATTTTACTTATTATACTACAACCACGTTTTATAAACTCTGTTTATCTTATTTGGGTTTTTATTCTGCTTTTGGCAAATCCTTAGGAATGGGTTGTTAATCTTAATGAGTGCTAAGGCTATTGTGATTCGTTTATTTCAACTATTAGCATGCTTTTTCAATATCCTAAAAGTATTGCTTCACAACTGGATAAGGGTAAAAACCTACAATTCGGTTTTAAATCTCACCCTTAGGGTTGAATACCCCCATAAATGGATATGAGCTGATCTGTAGTGAATTGCATAGGGCGGGATACCAAGCACAGTTCACATCATAAATTTAGAATGGCCATTTCTTCTCAGCCTTCAAGTCGTCAATCACACTCTTCAAATACCTACAGTAGACGCAGTGAGGAGTGAAAAATTTAACCAACTTATATGTCCTCGCATCATTCTATATCTTCTACTTGAATTCAACATCGCTAATCATCCTCGAATTGGGAATGTACCATTCCTCACAGGCAGCCAGGCATATCAGAAGAAGACATATCGTCCATCGTCGAGCATTACTTATGCGCATCAATATTAATTATATTGTATATGAATAAGAGATAGGATCAAGGGTACTGTCTTCTTCCCCACCTTGCCTCAATCAACTTGTTCTATGTCGATAGTTCTTATCTGCTCTTCTATCGAGCTCTCTTCCGCTCATTGCTTTTTTATTTGAATTCAACTGACCTTTGGCCTATGCTCTTGTTCATGCGACTTATTTGCTGCTTTAAGCTTTCGATCTATCTTAGTTGGTCTGAGGATTAGGGCTCCTCGCTTATTTTGCTTTACAATCTACTGTATGCTTGCTTCTCTTCAATCTACTTTAACTTTTCAGATAGTAATTTGTTCTATGATTCAACAAGCCTCATTTTTTATCGTTCTTTCTGGTATTTTTGCTAGGCTTCTTGCAGTTGTTTTGTTAATCTTTAAACCTAGGCCCTTGTCTTGGAGGGGACTTAGTGAGCACTAATGCCTTTATCTTATAGCAATTTTCTATATAAGATGTCAAGTCCTTCAAATTTTTTAACCTATAGGGCCATCTACCTTCGATGCCTCTTCTTCATGTCTCCCATCTCCTACAGAATTTTATTCTTCTCGGTTATCTCAGTGAGCACTCTATGCCTCATAACATCCAGATCACTTTGCAACAATTAATTTTTGATTTGATAGCCTTAACGGCTCTATTCATCATACTTGCTATTTTGATAATAGTTTTCCTTATTTTTACTTACGTGATGTCCAAATGACTCATATACGTCTCTTTGTCTGATACTATTGGGCTTTTAGATGGTTTCCTTAAGATTTATGATTGTCCTCTCCTGGTCTTTGCAGATGTCTATTTGCCTGAGAAGCTTGGTATGGATTTCCCTAAGTTTTTCCTGAAGAAGAGAGATTTCTTCTTGGCAGGCACAGTTTGAGCTCTAATAGTTAGGGTTGAATTAATAGGAGTAGTTCATTATCAGTTAAGATTAATAATATAGTGAATATATAGATGAAGTCATAATAACAACCAAAGGAGGAGCAAGACGACTATGAAGAAGCCTATAAGCTTTATACGTCGCTGTCCTACCTATCTTTGCCCATTTAATAAGATATTGTTTAGATTGCCCACCTGCTAATTACGGCTCAAGAGCTATTCGTTTCTAATTCTTTCAGCCGAGTCATCTTGCGGTTATGTTTACAATTGCATCTAAGCTAACTTATGTGAGAAAACTCTCAAAAATGTAGGATTTTTCATATTAAATGCCTTACTTTTTGCAGCCAGGTTCTTCCTTATTGCTTCGCTATCATTGCGACAGCCGTGGCTAGGCTAGTCGCTGTACATAAAGCTTATAGTTGCAAGGGTGAGAGTTCTGACGTTCCAGGCAGCAGTCCAAGTTTATTGATGAAAGTTAGTGAAGCTAGTACAGATGGGAGTATTGGTTTCAAACCTGCCTGAAGGAGTAAAGAAGATGAGCTTGGGAGCGCGAAGAGGGTAGTCCTCGTGCAGCTAGAGTAATCCATGGTAAACCCCTCCTGAATATGGAGGATGCATTCCGTAAAGGCAAAAGTGGTAATTAAGGTTGCCTTCCCTTACCACTATTGCATTCTCAATCGGGTTTTTCTATATGTCTGCAGTTTATTTTTGAAGGCGCAGAAGCGACAGCTTATTCATCCTACTCAAAATAAGTAATATGCCAGAATATAAATAATCATCGATTTTTTGAAGCTTTTATCTCAATCATTTGCAAATTTTTAGAAGAGTTCTTAGATACGTTAAGAGCAGTAATTTGCTGGAGCTTTTTAGTTGAAAAGGATCGGCCTGAGGTAGCCTAGCCGATGAGAATGGAGTCTGAGTTGCTATACTTGCTCATAGTCCCAGCGCGTTCCTTGAACTACAGGCCGTGGTTAGCATTATTGTATTTTTACTTAAACCGATTGTTGATTAAAGCAAGTTATTTTTTGAAATACTATTAAAGGTTTTTTAATTAGAAAGAAAGTCTTTGATAGTCGCTTTACTTCTGGAGCCTAGCCACTTGCCGCGAAAGAGTCACCACTGCATCCATGCTGTTCTTGTAGTCTGTTACTTGCCTATCGATACTGGATATTTTCTGAGCGAACTGGTTTTCTTTGAGGAAGCCATCAAGAGCTTAATAGATTTCCTCTTTCTTGAGCTTACCCTTTTCATTGTTCGGCATGATGAACCCCATGTTCTCGCTCTTGGCTCCGATCATCGCTATCTCTCTCTTCGCCAGAGCTATCTCTCCAAATATGCTATTCTGCTCAAGCTTCACCCCATCCACCGACCTTTGCAACTATAACACCTTTGCTGGGTTCATCTCCTCAAGCATGCGCTGGAAGTCATCACTGATCTTCAGATTCTTCAGCACATTATTAATTCTTTTGAGTTATTCAAGCGCATAGTGGTCATCCGTTAGCAATTTGGTTATGTTATTGTTGATGTTTACCTCCTACGCTTAGCATTTTATGACTCGCTTATACACGTCCATAAAGTTTTCATTGAATAAATTGAGTCTTTTTTATATATTGACCTTGTCAACAGAGTAATCTTCAAGACGAACCAGTTCATTCTTTATTTCTTACCTGGTCTTCTTAAGCACATAGGAGCATTCAGTTATTTGGTTCTAGGCATTGAGTCTGTTCTAGTTCATTTGCCTTTCCATGTTTTCTATTCTATCAGGGTCAATATTGGACTTGATTTGAAAATCTCTCATATTCTTGTCTATCTTCTTCTCAGCATTGTCCAGGTACATGAGGACCATCTCTTCATTGATCTTTTCATCAAGCTTGGTCTTAAAATCATTCAACTTCCAGTTCACTTTGGTCTATATATCCCTAAGCTTGTCATTTACCTCAAAAGCTAACAACTCCATCTTTTGTGTTACTTCCATCGTCTATTTGTTGGACTATCCACGAGCCTATTCAACATGCAACTGCAAAGAAGTTATTTTCTAGTTAACTTGTATTCCTAATTCAGCCTAGACTGAAACTATCTTATTTTCGAGACGCTTCAATCCGCCCAGCAATACTGAGAGGGATTAGCTCATTTGATTAAGTTTCCTGGCAAGCAGGGAAGCATTCATTTTAACCTTATCGTCTTCATAATCATTAGTATCTTCTCTTGTCTTTAGAAGCTTGACCATATTAGGATCAGGGTGGATGCCAGCATTGACAAAGGCAATGGTTTCAGTTAAATGAGATTGGGTCACTGTATTATCAATCTCTCTTTGCATTTTCTTGAGGAGAGCATCGTGGGATTTGACTTAGAAGTTAAGCTCGTTGATTTCTGAGGTAAATTTAGAGAAATTATAGTCATGATCAAACTGCTGCCTGACCAATTTATTATGTTGGGAGAAGCGGATTTCTTATTTATCTTATTCGTGGTCGTAAGTCCTCATAGTTTTATTATAATAAATCTTATTGATATCAAGTATAAGCGATGGACTACTTCGAATCAATTACACAGATGATGATTACCACCAGTGAGTATAATGGCCTCAAAGCCACCATTGATGCCCTCACTGCCCAGAATAAGCAGGCAGCCTAGGAGATTACTAATTTGACTAAAAAGAACTAAGTACTGCTAAGCAAGCTAACTAGATAGATAGGACAAACTGATTATTTGAAACAATAGATTAAAAACATCTCCAAAATGTCCCTCAGACTCAATAAAGAGTTTGCTCAAAGAGAACACACCTACAAGAATCAGCTCAAGGCAACCATTGCTGCCAAATAGCTACTGTTCTCACAACTTACCTCTTAGCTCCAATCCCTTAAACTATAGCTAGCAAATGCCACTAATCTACTTACTATAAGTAAAGAGTAGAGAGAAAGAGCATAGGAAGAAAAAGCTCAGTTTAAGAATCAATTAACGTCTGCCAAATAATAGACGGAAAAGATAAAAAAGTAGTTGCAATTAGCTAAGGAAGAAAAGGATACGATTGGGTTTGAATTTGAGAGGGAGCTTAATGAGGCAAAGCAAAATTTGGAGGATTATAGGCAATAAGCAGACTAAAAGATAAAGAAGGCTGTGAGCCATGTTGAATAATAAAGAAGTAAATATAACCGTTTAAGGATTGAGTTGTAAGAATTATAACAGCGGTAAAAGCAAAATAGGGAAAGGTTAGATGAGCTGACAAGGATAGGGCAAGATTAAAAGGTAAAAGTGTGAAGTAAACTCAGGGACAAGGATAAAAAGATCGATTAGATGCTTTAAGAAAATTAATAGTTAAAAAAGAATTTGAATGAGTTTGAAAAGGTTATGTATGAAAGCTACTAAGGCAAAGCCAATATTTCAGATAGTTATAGTTCGATCTATAAAACTTAAGGGAAACAGCCAGTCAAAAAATTCGATAAGATATTAGAGTAGCTCTCGTCGATAAGCTCAGGAAAAAGATACAAGGAAAAAATAAGCGAGCTTTAGCTAAAATGTCAACAATTATTGGAAATCGAAACGAACCTGCGTGAAGAGGGATAAAGGCTCAAAAAATAGATGGAAGAGAAGCAAAAACTAATCGATACTAATTAGTCAACTATCTATTCATTGAAAAAATAGATTGAAGACCTTTCATACCAATCAAGGCTAAGCAAAAGCAGCTAAAGTGTTATAAGCAACTAAGGATCGCAAATCGAGCCAGAAGAGAGGAGCAAGCTTCTTTAAAGTTTAAAAAAGAAGGAAGGAGAGTCAGTACTTCTTCAGTCCAGGTTCGAGCAATCGAACAAATAGAAGATGGAACTTAGGAATAAATACAATAACCTCAAACTGCGTTTTGCTGATATGTAAAAGAAAAATGGTGAGCTGCATAGAAGAAATATAGGTTTGGCTGATGAACTAAATAGGTTTAGGAAATCTTTAGAGTAAATCAATGGTTCCAAACAATGATCTAAATCGTTAATCCCTATCAACTATCACTCAATAGTATTCTATAACACCCAACTCATATACTCAGATGAACCACCCACAATAGGCAAAGCTATTACCTATGGCACCTTATAACTATGCAGTTATTTCACTCGCTTTCCTATCTGCTAAATCAGGCTTGCTCGACTCTTGATTATCATGAGCACTTAGCTATCATTATTGGCTTTCCCCTCCCAAAAGTAAATTGAGTTTACTCCATCCACAATATTACAGCAGGCAGCCAGCTTGGTTTCCACTAGATTGCTGGCTATCTTTTATGCCTATTGCTTGCTGGAAGCAGTGACATAGAGTACAACAAGTGAGGGGTTGGCGTACATATAAGATACAGCTTTATTGAATAATTTAATCATTACCAATCATTAACAATCACATTTACTACAAGAGTTTTCGCAATAGAAAATAGCATATCTTTTACTCTATGCTTATAAAAGCAAACTTTGAATTTACAAACGATTCCAATATGCTCACATATTATGAATTAATACAGATCATTCATTTAAAGCTATTAGTCTTCAGAATCGAGCGAGGATCTTCTTGCTCACATCATTGATCTACACCCAAATATATAACATACCAACAGGTTTGCCAATACAGAGACAAAGGACAAAGATCATAACAAATATTCAAAACTAAAAAGGACCCAAGAATATGGTCCAAAAAATAAGGAGAAAAAGCGTAGATATAAAAGAATGGACAATAGTTAATTATCTAAGCTGGAAGCTTGCTTCAAAAGCAATCGATTCGATAAGTGCGAACTAAGTAAAGAGTTCGGAATTAGTGAGACAACAATAGTTCGCTTTATTCGATAGTTCCATTTGCATGGCATGCTTTTTCCAAGAAGTAAATCTAAGAAAAAAAATATGAATTAATTATGGGAAAGTGACAGTTGGGGCATAAACTAGATTGTGGAAGAAACCCTAATGAATAAGCAAACTATTCGATACTTGAGGTAAGATATTAACAGCAATATAAAGAAGGTTGACGTTAGCCTGATTGCCAAGAACTCTTGATTAATCAATTATTATTTGTCATAATTTAGTTTAATATGCTTAGAAATTTGAGTAAAGCACTTACCCCTATGCTCTCAACAGCCAAATAGTAATACTCGCGCCACTTCATCGTTAAACTCCACTTCACCTAAGACGGCTTCTACTAGTCAAGTAACACCCTATTCATTAAGATCAATTTAGACCTGATTTCATCAGTATGCTTAATAACCTTGAAAAGCAAAATAAGGCCATCATTTTGGGAGGAGACAGCTTCCCCTTCAAAGTCTCCACTTTCTATCTAAACTGTGACGAGGCATGGACTGCACATAAATTCGCGAAAGAAGTAAGTTTGATGTAAGTAAGAATATCTTTGTGTTGAAGGGAGTGGCGAGTGCAAGTGTTGAGTAGAGCGAGCGAGTTTCATCATACAAGATGGGGAATATTGCCAACTTTTATCAGATAAAGAATGAGATTTGATATATATAAAGATGATGATAATCAAGATAGAACTTTGCACCATCTGCATAAGTAACCATCCTTAAGACAAGAATAGCTCATAAAGGACTATTACCGCGACACATATAGCACATATGCCCCGCATCAATCAGCTCTAACTTTGGATATGATGGATGTTGATATTATTGATAAGATTGATATTAATGAATAGCAAGGTAACCCTAGGGTATTGGAGGATTAGAGGGCGAGGACAGGTCCCAAGATTGCTACTTGCATACACGGGAGCCATTTGGGAAGACATTCAATACACGGCTCCAGAACAGTGGTTCGCAAATGATAAGCAACAATTGCACCTCGACTTCCCCAACCCACCCTACCTCGCCGAGGGAGATTTCAAAATCACTTAAACTCCCGCAATTATCAACTATATTATTGAGAGGTCGAAAAGAACCTAGCTTTTAGGCAACAACATTAAGGAAAGAGCTATAATCCTCAATTTAGTTGGTGTCATTGGATAATGCATTGATAAGGCTTCAGCTATTGCCTTCAATCCCAACGGCTCGAGCATGCTTTAGAAAACTTGGAAATAGACATTGTTGCCAAAGTTGACGAACCTTTAGGCTTTTAAGAAGAATCGTCCATGGCTGATGGGGTATTTGACATTGGCTGACTTCGTGCTTGTGGAAATGAGTTACTACGTTGAGAATATCTACAAGGAGTAATATAAGAAGTTGAGGTTTTTGCAAGAAATAAGGCAAAGGTTCCTCTAAGTGCCCGAAATCAAAGTGTACTATGAGCAAGAATGCTCTATCAAGGGCCCATTCCTTCCTCCCAACATGGCCACCATCAAGTTCTGATCATATTCCAATCATTCCCCTAAACTTTGTTTATCAGAATATTATATCATTTTAGCAATCAAGTCTTCCCCAATATCATGGAAATGAGAAAAA
>JACCDV010482220.1_pt1 | contig 12489 bp, 9 predicted proteins | sample 7446131 | NCBI WGS metagenome assembly JACCDV01 (sample SAMN15323448, study PRJNA562643) | freshwater metagenome | isolation source: river surface water | place: USA:Blue River Watershed | collected 2017-08-17
AGCACCTGGCCCGCGTGCTCGAGGTCGAGGACGTGCCCGCCGAGCCCGGCGCCCTGCGCCTGCTGGGACGGGCGGCCCGCGGGTCGATGCGCGATGCGCTGTCCCTGACCGATCAGGCCATCGCCTTCGGCAGCGGCAGGCTCGAGGAAACGGGCGTACGCCAGATGCTGGGCAGCGTGGACCGCAGCCATGTGCTGCAGTTGCTGCGCGCTCTGGCCGACTGGGACGGTGCCACGGTGGTGGCCTTGGTGGATGCGCTGCGCCTGCAGGGCGTCTCGGCTGCCGCTACGCTCGAAGACATGAGCACCGTGCTGCAACGCATGGCGGTGCTGCAGGCGGTGCCCGGCCTGGCCGATCAGGCCAGCGACGACCCGGATGCGCCAGTCATCACCGAACTCGCGCAGGCCATGTCGGCCGATGTGACGCAGTTGCTCTACAGCCTGTGCCTGCATGGCCGCACTGAACTCGGTCTTGCGCCTGACGAATACGCGGCGCTGACCATGGTGTTGTTGCGCCTGCTCGCGTTCAAACCCGCTGGGGCTGTGCCCACGGCTGAAAAAAAAAGCCCTGAGCTGAGCGCCCGGGCTGTCCCGGTGGGCAGGCCGTCCGTGGCGGCGTTGGTTTCGCCGGTTACAGGCCCCGCCGTCGCACCAGCACCCGCCGCGCCGCCTGTCCCTTCGGTCCTGCCCCGGACGGCCGCAACGATGGCTGCGCCCGCGCTTGCAGAACAACCCCCTTCAGCGGATGCGCCGGAGGTTGTGGATGAGGCCGATGACGGGGCCAACATGCCCCCCATCGATGAGATGCCTCCCTGGGAAGCGTTTGACGAGCTGCCCGTCACGGCGCCCGTGGAACAGCACAACCCGATCCAGGCGCTGCCTGTGGTTGAAGCCGCCTTGCCGCCGAGCAGCCGCACCGAAGTGCTCAAGCGCCCGCAAGTGCCTTTGCAGACCACCCCTGAGGGCGACGTTTGGCATGAAGTGGTTCAGCAACTGATCGCCAGCGAAGCCGTGACCGCGCTGGTGCGCGAGCTGGCCTTGCAGTCGCAGTTGCTGGCGCGCGAGGGCGATGTCTGGCGTTTGGGGGTGGACAGCGAATCCCTCGCCAGACCCACCACCTGCGATCGCCTGCAGGCGGCCCTGCAGGCCGCCGGTCATGCCGTGCGGCTGCAGATCAGCCAGACAGCGGTGACCGACAGTCCCGCCAAACGCCATACGCAGGCGGTGGCTGCCAGAATGGATGCAGCGATTGAGCTCATTCACAACGACCCGCTGGTGCAATCACTGATGCGCGACTACGACGCGAAGATTGTGCCCGGCAGCATCCAACCCATTTGATCCACATCCCGACTGAAAGACGACCATGTTCAACAAAGGACAACTCGCCGGCCTCATGAAACAGGCCCAGGCCATGCAGGACAACCTGAAAAAAGCCCAGAACGAACTCGCGGGCATCGAGGTCGAAGGCCAGTCCGGCTCTGGGCTGGTCAAGGTGCTCATGACCTGCAAGCACGATGTGCGCCGCGTCACCATCGATCCCAGCCTGCTGGCCGATGACAAGGACATGCTCGAAGACCTGGTGGCGGCCGCCTTCAACGACGCCGTGCGCAAGGCCGAAGAAGTTTCCCAGCAGAAGATGGGCAAGCTCACCGCCGGTCTGCCCGCTGGCATGAAGCTGCCTTTCTGAACCCAGCCCCGGCATGGCAGACACCCACGCACTCGCCGCACTGGTGCAGGCCCTCAAGGGTCTGCCGGGCGTGGGCATCAAGTCGGCGCAGCGCATGGCGTTTCACCTGCTGCAGCACGACCGCCAGGCAGCCACCGTGCTGGCACAGGCGCTCAACCATGCCGTCAGTGCCGTGCGCCATTGCAGCCAGTGCCACACCTTCACCGAGCATGAGGTGTGCGACACCTGCGCCGACCCGCAGCGTGACCGCAGCCAGCTGTGTGTGGTCGAAACCCCGGCCGACCAGTCGGCCATCGAACGCACCGGCACCTACCGAGGCCTGTTCTTTGTGCTGATGGGCAAGCTCAGCCCACTCGATGGCATCGGGCCGCACGACATCGGACTGGCCAAGCTGCGTGAGCGCTGCAGTGAGGCTGCCTTGCGTGAAGTCATCCTGGCCACCAACTTCACCGCCGAAGGCGAGGCCACCGCCCACGTGATTGCCGAAATGCTCAAGGCCCGCGGGCTCAAGGTCACGCGCTTGGCACGTGGTGTGCCTGCAGGCAGCGAACTCGAATACGTGGATCTGGGCACGATCGCTCACGCTCTGGTCGATCGCCGTTGATCTGTACGCTGCCTAACCGGGTCTGCCCTTACGTGAAAACCCCGTCGGGAACGTTCCTGATGCGCTGCGCCACGAGCTTGTCTATGCTTGGTCTGTTGCAGACAACACCCAGGCGCAACTTGCCCACAAGGACATGGATCAGGAACGCAGGCGATGGCTTACCGCAGCGCTGGCCGCAGGCAGCGCGACAGCGTTTGCGCGTCCCGCAGCAGCCGCAACAGCACTGACCCCCGTTTCGATTGCACTGACCGCGCGCTACAGCCTCTACCATCTGCCTTTGGTGCTGGCCGAGCGCTTGGGATTTTTCCGTCAACACGGTGTGCAGGTGACCATGCTGTCCCACGAATCAGGGCACGCGGCATTGGCCAGCATGGTCCAGGGCAAAGCCGAGGTGCTGGCCGGTGCTTTCGAACACGCGCTTGAGCTTCACTACCGTGGCTTGCCATTTCAGGCCTTTGCGCAGATGACGGCCACGCCCATGCTCAGCCTGGGGGTGGCGAACGGGCGCACCGGCTTGCGTTCATGGCAGGACCTGAAGTCGGCGCGGGTTGGTGTGTCCGCGCTGGAGTCCGGCACACACTGGATGGCCAGTCTCTGGCTGCTGCGCAATGGTCTGCAACCCCAGGACGTGACGTTCGTGGAAGTGGGCACGTCGGCGTCTGCCCTGGGGGCCTTGTGGGAGGGGCAGATTGACGTGTTGTGCAATCCCGACCCCGTGATGCACTGGCTGGAGCAACGTGGCGAGCTTCGCCTGATTGCGGAGGCCAGAACAGCCACGGGCGTCCAGCAACTGGCTGGCGGTGCATTACCCGGCGGATGTCTGATGGCCCGCGAGGATTTTTTGTCCCGTCAGCCACAGGTTGCGACGGCATTGGTGGACGCACTCTTGCAGGCGCTGCGCTGGCTCCAGACGGCGGGCCCTACCGATCTGTTCAAGGTGGTGCCCGTGGCGCCCTGGATCAGCGACCGCTCGGTTTACCTGGGGGCCATGGACAAGCTTCGCGAGGCCTACGCCCGTGAGGTGACCCTGCGCGACGATGCCGTGTTCAATGCATGGCGCCAGCATGCGAAGGTGGTGGCACATGCCCCAATCAGCAGGAGCTTGCTGGGGCGCACATTCACCAACACGTTTGCCGTCCGTTCGAAGGCCCGGGCGGCAGGCTGAGTCTTTATCGTTTGCTGCGTCCTGGCGATGCGGCAGCCACCTTGCTGCCGGGTTTGCTGCCCGAAGAGGCCTTGCCTTTGGCGGCCAGCTTGGTGTTGCTGCGTGAGGGCACGCTGGGCACGAAGACCACGAGACTTTGCCCCGATTTGAGAACGGTCATGGTGGGCAGTCGGTTCCAGCCCGCCAGGCTGCTGGCGGTCACACCGTGCCGGGCGCCAAGACTGGCCAGGGTGTCGCCCTTGCGGGCCGTGATGTGGATCTTGCGCAGCACCACTTCAGGCGCCAGGCTCAGGTGTGCGTTATCGGCAGTGCTGCCCTCGACATCGTTGTCGAGCAGGCCCTTGCGGTGCACCAGCAGGGTGGAACCCGCCTTGACCAGCATGCCGCCCGGAATGTTGTTGGCAGTCCGCAGTTCAGTCGGGGCCATCTTGACCTGTTTTGCAGCCTCGTCGACCTTCATTGTCGAAGGCGCCACCCAGGCCGTCCAGGTGGCCAGAGGGCGCTCGGCGTGTGCCTGCAGATTGCGTTCGAAGGTGCTGGCGTTGTCCCAGGGCAGCAGGATTTGCGGTGTGCCTGCGGCCAGGATCACCGGGCGGTTCATCTGCGGATTGAGCGCCTTGAAGTCCTCCAGCTTGACCTCTGCCAGTCGTGCCGCAACCGCCACATCGATGTCGCGCTCGATGGTCACACTCTTGAAGAAAGGGTGGTTGTGGATGAGCGGAAGCTGCACATTGAAGAGGTCCGGCTGGGCAACGATGTTCTTGACGGCTTGCAGCTTGGGCACGTACTAGCGTGTCTCATTGGGCATTTGCAGGTCGCTGTAGCTCAAAGGCAAACCGCGTGCCTTGTTGCGCGCCAGGGCCCGGCTCACACTGCCTTCGCCCCAGTTGTAGGCGGCCAGCGCCAGGTGCCAGTCGTCAAACATGCCGTAGAGTTTTTGCAGGTAATCCAGCGCAGCCCGGGTGGATTCAAGCACGTCACGCCGTTCGTCGCGAAACAGGTTCTGCTTGAGGTCGAAGTATTTGCCGGTGGCAGGCATGAATTGCCACATGCCTGCCGCTTTGGCGCTGGAAACGGCTTCGGGGTTGAAGGCGGACTCGATGAAGGGCAGCAAGGCCAGCTCGGTGGGCATGTTGCGCCGCTCCAGCTCTTCGACGATATGGTAGATGTACCGGCGCGAACGCTCGGTCATGCGCAGCATGTAGTCCGGGCGGGCGGCATACCACTGCTCGCGGTCACGTACCAGATCGCCTTGCAGGTCGGGCATGGCAAAACCGCGGCGGATACGCTCCCAGATGTCCCGGGGCGGTTGCAGGCCAAGGTTGCCCTGGCGCTTGAGTTGAACCTGGGGCTGGGCGTCCTCTGCGGCATCCGTGCCACTGCTCGCGGTCTGTGCCGCTGTCGGTGCCGGATCTGCGACGGCGTTGGGGCTTGTTGCGGGTGATGTGCTGGCGCAACCTGTCAGCCACAGGGACAGGCCCAGCAGCCCCCACAGGCATATGCGGCGGACCGCTCGTGCACTCGGAACTGGGATCATTTGAAGTTGTTCTTCCACTCGCGCAGTTGCGCGAAAAATTGGGCGTCCTGCTGGCCCTGAAAACCATCGAGCCGCGACAGTGCCTGCCGAACGGCGGGAACGCGGCTGCGCAAAAACGGGTTGATCTCCCGCTCCTGTCCCAGCCTGCAGGGCAGGGTAGGCACGCCTTGTGACCGCAACTGACGGCAGTGGCTTTCGTATTCGGCGAGCTTGCGGTTGTCCGGTTCGACGGCCAGCGCGAAACGCAGGTTGGAGAGGGTGTATTCGTGTGCACAGCACACCAGGGTGTCGGCGGGCAAAGCCGCCAGTCGGTCAAGCGAATCGAGCATCTGCTCGGCCGTGCCCTCAAAGATCCGACCGCAGCCACCCGAGAAAAGCGTGTCCCCGCAAAACAGCACCGGGGATTCACCTTCGGGCTGTGCCCAGTAGGCCACGTGGCCCGCCGTGTGTCCGGGAACGTCGATCACCTGCCAGGCCAGCGGGCCCCAGGCGATCTGGTCCCCCTCGCGGACCGGTGTATGCGGGACCGGCAGCTTTTCCATGGCCGGTCCGACAATACGTGCGCCTGTGGCTTGGACCAAGTCCTGCAAACCGCCCGTGTGATCGGCGTGATGGTGCGTGACTAAAATCGTGTCGAGCTGTACGCCAGGCTCTTTCTGGAGCCACTGCAACACAACCCGGGCGTCTCCTGGGTCGACCACCAGTGCCCGATGCTGGTGTTGCATCAGCCAGATGTAGTTGTCGGCAAAGGCGGGCAATGGAGTCAAGGACATGGCGCGTCAGATTATAGAAAGCCCCCCGGAGCTGCCGTCATGGCTGCAGGGACTCGGTGTGCCCACCGTGCAGCGGATGCTGGCCTGGGAGGCGGCGCAGGCGCAGGATTGTCTGGCCGATGTGTTTGGCTACCATGCGCTGCAGGCGGGCTGGTCGGGTGTGGAGGCGCTGGCGCACAACCGAATGCCTCACCGCTGGCGCGCTGGCCTGGAGTTTGATGGCCTGTCACCTGAACCCGGGCTGAGCTTTGACAGCCGGGCATGGCCCTGGCCTGCCGAGTCGCTGGATCTGGTGGTCTTGCCACACACGCTGGAGCGCTCTGCAGATGCGCACGCCTGTTTGCGCGAAGTCGAGCGCGTCCTGATCCCGGAAGGCCAGTTGTTCATCACCGGCATCAACCCCTGGAGCTTCTGGGGCTGGCGTCAGCGCCGCAGTCGCCAGCGTTTATCGGCGACGGGGCATCTGGATTGGCCCGTTCAAATGATCGCGCCCCACCGCTTGCGGGACTGGTTGCACCTGCTGGGCTTTGAAATCCAGCTGCAGCGCTTCGCTGGCTGGACACCCACTTGGTCCAGCGAGCGCTGGGTGCAGCGCACGGCATGGCTGGAGGCGCTGGGCCGACGCTGGTGCCCCGTGCTGGGGGGCGTCTATCTGGTGGTCGCAACCAAGCGCGTACCGGGGGGACGCCTTTTGCCGGAAAAAACCTGGCGCAAGGTACCATCGCGGCCCGCTCTGGTGGCGCCCGCAGCCCGTCTGCATGACTCCACCCGGGCTTGTTCCGATCCTGAAAGTCCACTGTGAGCACAGCACCGAGTTTTGTCGAAATCCACACCGATGGCGCCTGCAAGGGCAATCCCGGCCCCGGCGGCTGGGGCGTGCGCATGGTTTCAGGAACGCACGTCAAAGAGTTGTTTGGCGGCGAGCGCGAGACCACCAACAACCGCATGGAGCTGACCGCCGTGATCGAGGCCCTCAGGGCGCTCAAGCGTCCCTGTCGCATCGCCCTGTATCTGGACAGTCAGTATGTGCGCCAGGGCATCACGCAGTGGATCCACGGCTGGAAAGCCAAAGGCTGGCGCACGGCAGACAAACAACCGGTCAAAAACATGGACCTCTGGCAGGAACTGGACCGCTTGGTGTCTTCTTCGGGACATCAGATTGAGTGGCACTGGGTCAAGGGCCATGCCGGCGATCCGGGCAATGAGCGCGCAGATGCCCTGGCCAATCAGGGCGTGGACAAGGCCTTGGGGCGTTGACATCCCCTGTCTTGTAAACCTTCGGTAAATCTCTGGGGCGACCGCTCGTCAGGGACGGCCCGAGACGCTCAAGGCGAGCCTGGACTGTTACATTTCAAAATTGTCAGTTTGCATCGAAAAGTCGAGACAAAGTTCATGGCCTACAAAAAGAAATACGCCCTGGTGGCAGTTGCCGGTATCGCCCTTGCCTCGGGTGTGGCGTGGTGGATGCAGCACAAGTCGGCCAACTCGTCGGCAACACCTGCTGTGGCTGCGGCGCCAGGTGGCGCCCCTGGTGGCCAACGCGCCCCGGCTGTCGAGGTGGCCAAGGTGGAGCCCATGACCCTGGTGGACGAAGCCCAGTCCGTGGGCAGTCTTCGATCACGACAGGGCGTGATGATCCGTCCGGAAGTGGCCGGTCGCGTCAGGTCCATCCTGTTCACCGAGGGGCAACGCGTGAGCAAAGGCCAGCTGCTGGTTCAGCTGGACGATCAGCTGCAGGCGGCCCAGGTGGCGCAGGCCAAGGCCGAAATGTCGATTGCAGAAGCCAACCACAAGCGCAACCAGGAGCTGGTCGCGCAAAACTTCATCAGCAAGCGTTCGGTGGATGAAAGTGCGGCAGCACTGGAAGTGGCCAAAGCGAAATATGACCTGGCGCTCGCGACGCTGCAGCGCCTGAAGATCGTGGCACCGTTCGACGGCGTCACGGGGCTCAAGCAGATCAGTGTGGGTGACTACCTCAAGGACGGCGCCGATATGGTCAACATCGAAGACATCGATGCTGTGCTGGTGGACTTCCGTCTGCCCGAGCGCTTCCAGAGCAAAATCCGGCCCGGCCAGACGGCCCAGCTGACGGTGGATGCTTTGCCGGGCAGGCCTTTCACGGCACTGGTGCAGGCGGTGGACCCGCTCATCGATGCCAACGGCCGATCGGTCGGCATCCGGGGTTGCATCGACAACCGCCAACGTCAGTTGCGTCCAGGCATGTTCGCGCGTGTCAACACGGTATTTGGTGTGCGCGAGCAGGCGCTCACGGTTCCAGAGGAGGCCATCGTGCCCCAAGGTGGACGCAGTTTTGTCATCAAGGTGGTGCCTGGTGACCAACCCGACACCCTGGTGGCGCAGCGCGTGCCGGTCAAGACCGGTGTCCGACAGCCGGGCAAGGTCGAAATCACGGAAGGTCTGGAGGTGGGTGACACCGTGGTCACTGCGGGGCAGCAGCGTCTGCAGAAAGACGGTACGCCTGTGCGCGTGATTGATCTGGCCGCTGCCGGCAAGGGTGGCGCACCCAAAGACCCCAGTGCAACCAGAGACCCCGGTGCAGGTGCCAGCGCACCTGCTGCTGCCGCATCTGCACCGTTGACGCAGGGCTCGGCGACACCCTCGAAGCCGGTTGCCACGAAACCGGCGCAGCCCTCACCGGCCCCCGTCAGCGGTCCCAACCCCTGTCAGCGAGGCTGAAATGCAGCTTGCAGAAGTCTCCATCCGCAGGCCGGTTTTGGCCGTGGTCATGTCGCTGCTGATCCTCTTGATCGGCGCGGTCAGTTTTGACAGGCTTTCCGTTCGCGAGTATCCCAAGATCGATGAGCCGACCGTCACCGTGAGCGTGAAGTATCCCGGGGCATCGGCCGAAGTGATCGAGACCCAGGTCACCAAACCGCTGGAAGACTCGATTGCCGGTATCGATGCGGTGGATGTGATCACCTCGATCAGCCGCGCCGAGCAGTCCCAGATCACGGTCAGGTTCCGTCTGGAGAAAGATGCCGATACGGCAGCCGCCGAGGTGCGTGACCGCACTTCCCGCGTTCGCAACCGTCTGCCGCAGGCCATCGAGGAACCGGTGATCGCCAAGGTGGAGGCGGATGCCTTTCCTGTGATCTGGCTGGCGTTTTCCAGCGAGACGATGAATCCGCTGCAGATCAACGATCTGGTCAACCGCATCGTCAAGCCCCGTCTGCAGACCGTCACAGGTGTGGCCGATGTGCGCATTTACGGTGAGCGCAAATACGCCATGCGTGTCTGGCTGGAGCCCGAGCGCCTGGCCGCCTACAAGCTGACCCCCGCAGACGTGGAAGACGCGATTCGCCGCAGCAACCTCGAGCTGCCTGCGGGACGCATCGAGTCCAACAGGCGCGAGTTCACCGTCACCTCGCAGACCGACCTCAGCCGTCCCGGCCAGTTCGCCGACATTGTGGTCAAGACCGTCAACGGTTTCCCGGTCAAGATCCGTGATGTGGCCCGTGTGCAGGAGGGCGCAGCGGACGAGCGCAGCGCGGTTCGTCTCAATGGTCAACCCGCCATTTCGGCCGGTGTCATTCGCCAGGCGACGGCCAATCCGCTGGAGCTGTCCAAAGGGGTGCGGGAGATGATGCCTCGCCTCGAAGCCGACTTGCCTCCAGGCCTTGCGGTCACCGTCGCCAATGACAACTCGGTCTTCATCGACCGCTCCATCAAGAGCGTGTTCCAGACCATCGTGGAAGCGGTGGTGCTGGTGGCGCTGGTGATCTTTGTTTTCCTTCGCACGATCCGCGCCTCCATCATCCCGATCATCACCATTCCGGTCAGCCTGATCGGTACCTTTGCGATGATGGCGCTGGCCGGTTTCACGATCAACACCCTGACGCTGCTGGCGCTGGTGCTGGCCATCGGTCTCGTGGTGGACGATGCCATCGTGGTGCTGGAGAACATCTACCGCCACATCGAAGAGGGCATGGACCCGTTCTCGGCCGCCATCAAAGGTTCGCGCGAGATCGGTTTTGCCGTGGTGGCCATGACACTCACGCTGGCGGCGGTGTTTGCGCCGCTGTCCTTCACGCCTGGACGTACCGGCAAACTGTTCACCGAGTTTGCCCTGGCGCTGGCCGGTTCGGTGATCGTTTCGGGGTTTGTGGCCCTGACGCTGTCGCCCATGATGAGCGCCAAGCTGCTCAAGCACAACCCGAATCCGGGCTGGTTTGACAGGACGATGGACCGTGCGCTGACCCGCTTGTCGGATGGCTATGCGGCTTTGCTCGACTGGGTTCTGACCAAGGCGCGCTGGCTGGTGCTCCTGGTCATGGCCGGCAGTGCCGCAGCCATTGTTCTTATCTACCCCACGATGAAGCAGGAGCTGGCCCCCCTGGAAGACCGCGGTGTGCTGCTGGCCACGGTGACGGCACCCGACGGTGCAACGCTTGCCTACACCGACCGCTATGCCAAGGCTCTGGAGCGCATGGGTGAGGGCTACGCCGAGTTTGACCGCGTTTTTGCCAACATGGGTAACCCCACGGTGGCACAGGGCTCGGTCATCTACCGTGCTGTTGACTGGGAGCAGCGCAAGAAAACCACGCTGGAAATCGCGCGTGAACTCACGCCCAAATTCAGTGGCTTGCCTGGCGTGATGGCTTTTCCGATCACACCGCCGTCGCTGGGACAGGGCTTTCGCGAGCGGCCGGTGAACTTCGTCATTCAGACCTCGGACAGCTACCAGAACCTCAACGCGGTCACCCGTCAGATGCTGGATGAAATTGCCAAGAACCCCGGCATCCTCTCGCCCGACGTGGACCTGCGTCTGAACAAGCCGGAGCTGCGCATCGAAGTCGATCGAACCAAGACGGCTGAGCTCGGGGTGAGTGTGGATGCCGTGGCGCGCGCCATCGAGACCATGCTGGGCGGCCGCGTGGTGACGCGCTACAAGAAGGACGCCGAGCAGTACGACGTGATCGTGCAGGTGCAGGAAAGCTGGCGCAACACGCCTGATGACATCGACAACATCTATGTCCGGGGCCGCAACGACGCCATGATCCCCTTGTCGGCCGTGGTCAAGGCCCGCGAGAGCGTGAGCCCGAGGGAACTCAACCACTTTGGCCAGCGGCGTTCGGTTTCGATCACGGCCAATCTTGCGCCTGACTATTCGCTGGGCGAGGCGCTCAAGTTCCTGGATGCCACTGCGGCCAAGGTGCTCAAGCCCGGTTACACGACCGAGCTCAATGGCACCTCCCGCGAGTTCCGAAATTCTCAGGGAGCGCTGGTCATTGTGTTCGTGCTGGCGCTGTTCTTCATCTTTCTGGTGCTGGCGGCCCAGTTCGAAAGTTTCATTGATCCTTTTGTGATCATGCTGTCGGTGCCGCTGTCGATGGTCGGTGCCTTGCTGGCCCTGCAGTGGAGCGGAGGATCGCTCAATGTCTACTCGCAGATCGGTCTGATCACCCTGGTGGGCCTCATCACCAAGCACGGCATTCTGATCGTCGAATTCACCAACCAGCTGCGCGAGCACGGCATGGCCATGAAGGAGGCGCTGATCCAGGCGTCCAGCCAGCGCCTGCGTCCGATTCTGATGACCACCGGCGCCATGGTGCTCGGGGCGGTGCCACTGGCCCTGGCCAAGGGGGCCGGTGCCGAGAGCCGCATGCAGATCGGCTGGGTGATTGTGGGCGGCATGAGCCTGGGCACGCTGCTGACCATCTTTGTGGTGCCCACGATGTATTCGCTGTTTGCCCGTCAGGCTGTCCCGGGCCCGAACAAAGCTGTGGCGCACGAATACCCGCCGCAAACCGACGCCGCAGACATCAACGCCTGAATCTGCTGTGCAGTCCAAATGAGAAAGGGCCTCCATTGGAGGCCCTTTCTCATGGAGCGGAATTGTTAAAGATGCCCGTCGAACATCATCACGTCCACCCAGTCACCCGCTTGTACGGTGGGCTGTTCGTGACCCAGCACGATCAGGCCGTTGGCCTGCACCATGGAGCTGAGCACGCCCGAACCCTGGTTGCCGGTCAGGCACACCCACAGCTCGCCATCACGCTGTTCGACGATGCCACGCTGGTATTCGGTACGCCCCGGTTTTTTGCGCATGGTGTCGACGGCGCGGGCACGCAGCATGGGCTGGGGCGGGGCATTCCAGCCCATCAGCTTTTGCAGTGCGGGGCGCACGAAGGCGGCAAAAGTGACCATAACAGCCACTGGATTCCCGGGCAATCCGAACAGGACAGCGGAATGCCTGTTATCGCTGAGGCGGCCCACGGCCATAGGGCGGCCAGGGCGCATGGCGATGCGCCAGAAGGCCACATCGCCGAGTTTTTTCATCATGGCCTTGGTGTGGTCGGCCTCGCCCACGCTCACGCCGCCGCTGGTGATGATGGCGTCTGCCTTTGTGGCCGCCTCACGGAAAGCGGCTTCGAGCAGCTCGGGCTGGTCCTTGACCACGCCCATGTCGATCACCTCGCAACCCAAGCGGGTCAGCAAGCCGAACACGGTGTAGCGGTTGCTGTCGTAGACCGCACCTTCACGCAGCGGTTCGCCCAGGCTCAGGATTTCATCACCGGTCGAGAAATAGGCCACGCGCGGGCGGCGCCGAACCTTGACCTGCGGCAGCCCCAGGCTGGCGATCAGGCCGCAGGCGGCAGGCGTCAGGCGCGGGCCCGCCAGCAGGGCAGGGCGGCCGGCCATCAGGTCTTCGCCCAGCAGGCGGCGGTTGTAACCGGGTTGAAGCAGGCCGGCCGGCACTGTG
>JACCDV011177856.1_pt1 | contig 12489 bp, 11 predicted proteins | sample 7446131 | NCBI WGS metagenome assembly JACCDV01 (sample SAMN15323448, study PRJNA562643) | freshwater metagenome | isolation source: river surface water | place: USA:Blue River Watershed | collected 2017-08-17
AAAAATAGATATATATCTTGACTGAAAATTTAAAATGACAGGCAACTGATAACCAGAATAAGTCTCTTCTCCTTCAATAGGATCAAATATTTTAGAACTCACACTAGCTGTAAAGAGAGACGAGCTTAAGGCTACTTTATTTTTAAAACCAGAAAGCTTCACTGGCCTAGTGTTAAGAGAAAAATCGAAAATACTAGACCGAACTCCTCCTTCTAAATCTCTGCTGTACCGATGATCAGAGAGTAAAACTCCATCCGAAAGAAAAGAAATATGTTCTCCGAAACGATACTGTCCTCGCCACTCAATTTTTCCTCGTTGAGCACTTCCTGCTGGTAAAAGTGTCTCTCCTATTTTTTCCTTTACACAAAGATCGTAGCCTACTTGAGAGTTAAGGCACTCTTCATATCCTTTTTTCTTCCACCAATCTTTACTGTAAAGATCTTTATACGCTTCTTGTACACTCAGAGAATTCAAACCTAAACGAGCCGATTCAAGACCATTTTGATAAAGCTCTATGATAGATGAACGCTCTTTCTTTTCAGCTAGCCATTTTCGGTCTCGCAAAGTTTCAAAAGAAATCTCAAAAAAAGAATAATCACTCGAAAGAAGTTTAAAAGAAGAATCAAGTAGGAGTCCTCTTTCACTCAAATAATTATAACCAATCAACATTTCACTAGAATCTGACACTGGTATATAAAAATCTTGCTTATACGAAAACCCTGAACCTTCTTTAACACCAAAGCTTGGTATAAGAAAACCTATTTTCCTCTCATTCATAAGAGGCAAACGAATATAAGGCAGATAAAAAACAGGAAGACCTTTTAACTCTAACACTGAGTTATGCAAAGAAGCATACTGACCTTTTTCAAAATAGATTTTAGAACTACGAAAAGCCCACGCTGGAGTTTCTCCTTCTTCACAGTCACAAAAGCTTAAACGACTATCTAATGCTTCATAGCTTTTTTTAGTTATTTTTTTTATAGAACTACCGTCTATCTTAAAATAAGAAGTACCATTAAGTTCTTTTTGAAAATAAGTTTTATGAGAAGAACTAGCTTGCGACCAAATTTTATTTCTTTCGGCATTTCGCATGCTTTTTTCTATTGTTTTTTGCAAAGACAAGGAATTCTCTTGCCTAAGAAGAGAAGCATATTCATTTACGAAATCATTTTTATCTTTTTCTGAAAGTTTACTTTCTTTTGTTTTTTTATAGATCTCGTTTTTTTTGTTTTGAATTTTTTTTAACTGATTTAATCGTTTTTCTTCAGTCACAGAAGACTCAAGACGAAAACCTAGTATTTTTTTTTTCAACTGAAAAATTTTCTCTTCTTTCCCAAGAAGAAGAGAGCCTTTCTCCAAAGTGAATAATTTCAATTTTAAATCAATTTTTATCTTTTCAGCAAATAAAAGCTCATCTTCAATTAATCCAACAACATGACCTTCTAGTTCAGCTTCATCTTTTTTTTTATCATAAATAATTTTATCTGCTGTAAAGAATTTAGAAGCCGAAAGCAGAAGAGCATCATTTTCAAGAATAATCTTATCTTCTTTTTCAGAAAAATTATCCAGAGCCTCTACATATGTAATCGGGTATTTTTGTGCGTAAATGGGAAGGGAAAAAAGAATAAAACTAAAAAACTTAAACTGCTGGTGTCTTGTTAGACAAACTTTCGATAAAAGAAAGAACCTCTCCCGCTGCAAAAAAAGAACCACAAACCAGGATGGGAGCTTCGCATTTTTTTTCCAAAAAGGCACTTTTCCACGCTTCATAAAAACTCTCGTAAAAAGGAAGCCCTCCATGAGGTCCATCTTTCACATGAGTAACATTGTAGGACCTTGTGGATGAACAAGAAAACAGCACAAGTGGATCTCCAAAAGCTTTAACGTACTCTATCATAGAAGATATTGGCTTATCAGTTAATATGGAAAGAAAAACAGGAATTTTTCCATATTTTTCTAAAATTCCAAAATCTTTAAGACTCCTATAAGTTTGCTCTAGGGACTCCATATTATGGCAAACATCTAGGTAAACTTCCTGAGTTTGCCCATTTTTAAGCTCTAAAAAAAATTTTTCAAAACGAGCTACAAGAGAAGGAGGAAGAAATTTATCGCCTTCATATTGTTTTTTCAATAAGCTGAAATCAACAGATAAATGAGCTTGCTTTTGGTACCAAGAAAAAATAGCAAAGGATAACGCAAAATTTTCTCTCAAAATAGGCGATTTAAAAAAAACTGAGCTAGGAAGCTCGAAAACGTCTTGAGAGTTGGAATCTAAAAAAATAGCTCGGTTGTCTTTTTGAAAAAAATCTTTTCCTTTTTGAAATAACTCTATATTTTTTCCTTGTAAGGCCTCTTGAAGAGTAGAGTTTAAAGCTTGCTCTTGTGCTTTTTCAGAAGAAATCCCAAAAAACAAGGGAACTCCATCACGAATGATTCCAAGTTTTTGCCTAAAAATTTCTTCAAAAGATTCTCCGAGTACACTCTGGTGATCATACCCAATAGAGACAATTGTTGTTGCTACAGGTTCTATAATGTTTGTAGCATCGAGAAGACCTCCAAGACCAACCTCTATCACATTGATTTCAGTCTTTTCTTTTTCAAAAATTTTGAGTGCCAAAAGTAGGCTCACTTCAAAAAAAGAAAGCTCTTCATATAATTCGATTCCTAAACTCGTTTTTAAAAAATCAATTTCTTCAATTAAATGTTCATCTGTCACTTCAAGATGAGAACACTGAATCCTTTCTCTAAAGTGACATAAATGTGGAGAAGTAAATAAACCAACTCTATAACCTGAAGAGCTAAAAAGCTTAGCTAAAAAACCTGATGTACTCCCTTTTCCATTGGTTCCTGCTACTAAAATAGAAGGAGCTAAACTATTTGCGAACCCAAGTTTTATATAAGCTTTTCTTACTCTCTCTAAAGTGTAACGAATAGTACCTTGTCTTTTTTCAAAAATTTCTTCAAATAAAGTTTCCAAAAACCCTCCAAGTTTTATTCACAAAATAAGTAAAAATACTCATTCCTCTATTTGCTTCAACAAGAAACTTCTTTCAAAGAAAATTCAATATGAAACTTGCCAAAAACTAAAAACCTGTTACGATTCTAATATTATTGTTTTTTTCAGAGTGCTCTTCAAAAAACCTTTCTACACTGTGGAGGAGAATAAAGATATGGGATCTTGTCGTTGCCCATACCTGGTACGCCATGGTCAGTATGAAAAAAAAACAAAGTCTATTATTTTTACAAACCAATGCGCTTTTAAAATAAAATCAAGTACAGCTTCTGTTAGTAAAATAAAAAAAACTTCCCCGAAAAATCCTAATAAAGATGGAACTCTCTGTAAAAAATATCCTCTAAAAGAAAATGAGGATTACTTCAGTTGTGAAATTTTTAGGAAATCATTTTTGGAAGAAAAAAGAGATGCCCACCCCACAACAGATCTAGACTTTGGGATGAAAGGAACGAGCTCTTCTCTTTTAGATTTAGAAATACTTTGAGACCATTCTCCCCTGCAAAAAACAGGGAAGATCAAATCTAAAGAGCTTAAGAAGCTTTTTTAGCTCTCCATTTTTCAGACCAGACAATGAAGGAAGTTGCAATAAAAGTAGACGAGAAAGTTGCCAGAGCAACTCCGATAGCCATTGCCATAGCAAAATACCAGATATCACCAGCAGAAAAAATCAAAATCCCAACCAAAGAAATCACTGTTGTTAAAGATGTGTTGATAGTTCTTGAAAGAGTTTCATTCAAAGAGCGATTTACATTTTCTTTTAAAGAGAGACCTGTATGACCATGCATGTTCTCCCTAATCCTGTCGAAAATAACAATAGCATCATTCACTGAGTAACCAACAACTGTAAGGAATGCGGCTATAGCAACAAGATCAAAAGAAGCCCCGAAGAAAACATAAAAACCTAGAAGAAGGAATATATCTAGGAACATCTTAATAACAGCACCAGGAGCAAAACGTAAATCAAAACGAAGAGCAATGTAGATAAGAACAGCCAGAATAGCATAGAACACAGAAAGAAGCCCTTGATTTCTAAGCTCTTTACCTACTTGAGGCCCAACAAAATCTACAGACTGAACTGAAGGACTGTACTCAGCAAGTTCTGTCAAGAGAGTATTTTTGAAAGAAATGAAGGTATCAGAAGCTTCAGCTGAAGCTCCACTATCTACTTGGCCTGTTTTCTTTTCGTCATAACGAAGAAGATAGCTTTTTTTACCACCATCAAGAGCTTGAACACTTAAAGATTCAATATTAACTTTAGAAGAGAGAGCTCTCAACTGTTCAGCTTCTACATCTTTTGCAAACTCAGTGATAATGACTGTACCACCATTGAAATCAACACCAAGATTCACCCCTTTAACAGCTGCACCAATAAGAATTACTGCTGCTAAGACAAGAGAAACGACAGTAGAAGGAGGTCCAAACTTCAAGAAATTAAAAGAACCTACCTTATTTTTTTCACTAGCACCACCGAGCAACCACTGTCTTACTTTAGCATCTGGTAAGCGACTGATGGCTATTTCAAAGAAAAGTTTCGAACAATAGAGAGCTGTGAAAAGGGATATCAAAAGACCAATGATAAGAGTAACAGCAAATCCTTTGATAGGACCTGGGCCACTTGTTTCCATTAAAACAAGAGCAGCTATCAAAGTTGTCACGTTAGAGTCAATAATAGTCCAAAATACTTTATCAAAAGCAACACCAACAGATTTTCTTGGGTTTTTGCCTTCTTTGATTTCTTGTCGAATACGCTCATTAATAAGAACATTAGCATCTACAGCCATTCCAAGTGTCAAAACAAAACCAGCAATCCCAGGAAGAGTTAAAGCAAAACCAAAACTTGCCATAACAGCTAAGAGAAAGAGAGCATTTAACACAAGAGCAATACAAGCAATAACACCAGGACGGCGATAATAAATCACCATGAAAAGAAGAACAAGAATAAGCCCTAGTAGAACTCCTTTTATTCCTTTGCTAGCTAACTCTGGCCCAAGACTTGCACCAACTTCTCTTTGCTCAAGAACTTTAATTGTAGCAGGGATAGCTCCAGACTTAAGAACCATAGCAAGCTGGTTTCCTTCATCCACTGTTTCTTGATAAGAGCCTTTATTACCAAGAGAAATACTAGCTCGTCCGTTTGGAATTTTGCTTTGAATAACAGGCGCTGATTCCACAATACCATCAAGAACAATAGCCATTCTTTTATTTATGTTTTTAGCTGTCACTTCAGCAAAACGAGCCCCCCCTGGGCCTGTCATCTGCACAATAACTTCGGGCATAGTTTTCATTGGATCAGAACTACCAGCTAGCATAGCATCCTGAATATCTTTTCCAGTAAAGACTGTAGCAGCATCCACAACATAAGAAGTCCATCTGTACTTCCCTTCTGTTCCATCTCCTAAAGAGGCTCTGTGAAACAATAACTCACGATTCTCTGGAAGATATTCTTTCAAAAACTTTACAAGACTTTCTTTGTCTTCACTTTCAAAAGCTTTTTGAGAACCATGTCTTGTCTCAGTCATACCATCAGGAAGTTTTCCAGTTACGGCATCAAAACCTTTAAACTCATCGTCCACAATTTTAAAAGTAAGTTGAGCTGTTCTTCCGAGAAGCTCTTTTGCTTTTTCTGGATTTTTAAACCCTGGCAACTGAACAGCAACGGAACCTGTTGCTGTTCTGTTTATGATTGGCTCAACAGCTCCCCAAGCTTGAACTCGACTTCTAATAACTCTTTCTGCTTGTTCAAGAGCACTCTTCTCAATGCGACTTTTTTCTGCATCGCTGTAACCGAAGTAGACTTTATTATCCTCTTGGCTAAGCTTTGACAAAGTCGAATACTCTTGCTTCACAGCCTGAGTCAAAGCTACGAAATCTATGGACTCTTCTAAGACAAGAGTAAGACGAGCAGACCCTGGCTTCACATAAGCAGATTCAATACCGAGTTTCTTTTCATCTGAAAGCCTTTTGAGCTCAACAGCCATCTCTCCCAAATGAGACTCGATTGTACTTTCTGTATCAATACCTAGGTTCAAATGTACGCCACCAGCTAAATCCAAGCCAAGCTTCACATGTTCTTGCGGCAACCAGCTTGGTACTTTCTCAAGAAACTTTTCATGATCATTCTTGATTTCTAGGGGCTGCATAAAGTAAATCGCCGTCGGAGCTGCTGTGTAAAGTGCCCACAGAGTGAGAGCAAGCACCACAAAAAACCGCCATTTTATTGTTTTCATCTAAAAACATCCTTCATTGTCAAAAATTAAAGAACTAGAGACTCTTTTTGAGCCCGCTATTTTCTTATACTGTTTAGAAACAACCACTAAATTCAGTTCAAGTCTATAAGGCCACTATTGTAACAGAACTTATCTAAAACATCAGCCAAATAATCGAGAGTGTTTATCATAGTAAAAGTCCTTCGGCAAGAACCGCACCTAGGTATCTATTTCCCCACTTGGCAAGAAAACTACGCTTATCTCTTCTAAGAAAACAAAACAGTTCACACCGCGAAAGAAACACTGAAAAAAAAAGATCTTACCCATTTTAAAAAAAAATAAAAAAACATAAAAAAATCAAAACCTATTCTCCTCTCATACCTTCTTCTTAAATTTCTTCTAGGCAAAAAAACGAGTAACTGCTAAGCAAGTCCTACTTATCAGGAAATAATTGGACAAAAGACACTATGTTCCGCTTTTTTTTTCAACGAGCTTCTTACATCTTCTTCTCGCTTTTTTGCATTACTTTTCTCTGCTCCATTATTTTAACATTTGAAGCTCCCAGTTATTTACAAAATTTCTTGAGCAAAAACAGTTCTGTCACAGAAATAGAAAAAACCAAAAGACTCCTAGGAACAGCTGAAAAAACATTAGCTTCGAGTCTAGAACTCACTCTATCAACTCTTTTTCTTCGCCCTGGGTACTCACATTTTCAAAGATCTTCTATCCTAGGATCAATTAAAAATGCTTTTACAGTAACAGCATCTCTCATGATTCCTAGCCTATTCCTAGGAATTCTTGGCGCTTTGTTTTTTGCTTTTGTCAGTTTTCTAGATTTCCCAGTCCTAAGCCCACTCATCTCATTTTTTCTTCTTTCACTAGGAAGCATAAGTGATGTTGTTCTGATTTTAATACTAAAACTTCTTCTATGCACAAAACAAGGGTTCCATCTTTTCCCTTTGCATGGTTGGGACTCTAGTGGACCACTTTCTTACTTTAAGTATGCCAGTGTCCCTATTTTAATCATGACCCTAAGTCTGCTCTGCCTTTACGGGCCTCTTTTCTATCAACTCCTAGTAAGTGAAAAAAAAGCTCCTTACACAAAAACACTAAAAGCAATGGGTTGTCCGTCACAAAGAATTTTTTTTGTTTATCAACTCAAAACTGCATCAGCTCCTATTTTAAATCACATTGCATGCTTAACTCCTTCCTATATTATAGGAGGTAGTATTCTTGTGGAAAATCATTTCAACATACCTGGCCTAGGATTTCTTGCCTATGAATCCTGTATAACAGGAGATAAGCAAACTATTTTAATGCTGATTAGCTTAACAGCTTTCTTTTATCTCTTACTCCAAGAAGTTCTTCAAGTCATCTTACCTCTTTTAGATAAAAGAACAGCTTTATGAAAAGATGTAAGCTAAACTGGATCACATTCTTTGCTATTTTCTTTCTGCTACTTGAGATTTCATCACTTTTTTGTGATGGAGAAAGTCTAAGTGACTTAAGCTATGCAAACCCATCATGGACATATTTACTTGGAACAAATCTTAATGGACAAGACATTTTTGCTCGACTTGTAGTAGCCATTAAAAACTCTTTGTGGACAAATATTTTAACATCTCTTTTTTGTGTAGGTCTCGGAATTTTTCTTAATCTAATGCTTTTTCTCTTTAATTTTTCTCCTCTAAAAAAGACTCTTCTTTTCCTAGCATATCTCTTCGAAACTATTCCTATTTATTTAATTATTTTTTCCTGTTATAGTGTTATTCGCTCATTCCCAGAGTGGTTCCAATTTCTTCTTGTGGCTTTAGTTTGTCCAATCCCTTTCCAATCTATTTTAAAAAAACAAGACACCCTAGAAAATGATCCACTCATGCTATCCGCAAAACAAATAGGATGCACAAACCTCTATATTTTCTTTCGCTACCTATTCCCACAACTTAAAAATCTTCTTGTTGCAGAAATAAATTTTCTCTTTCTTCAATTCATAAAATTAGAAATTGGACTAAGCTTCATAGGTCTCAAGCAAAGTTACAAACCAACTCTTGGACTTCTCTTGGCAGAATCCTCTACCGATATGTTAAAAGGAGAATACACAACCCTTCTTGCAACAAGTGTCGTTTTATTTTTTATCTTATTTTTTTTTAATGCAGCTTCGAAGAAGCTCTTTTCAGAGAACATGTGCTAAATCACTTGTTAATTGTAGAGCAATAGGCTCAGATACTGATTTCAAAATAGATCTTTCAACAAGATCAAGCTCAAGCAAGCGGTACATAGGATGAAAAAAAAGGTTATAAAAATTCTCACTCATGTAAGATTTTATAAATATCCTTTCTCTTTTATAAACATCCCATACCTCAACAACAACAACGAGCTTAAGATCCCCCTTTAAATATCCGTGATCACTCCTTGTTAATTTTTCTAGCTGATGAGGAGCCTTTATCTTTCCGCTTTCAAGGATAAGATTATTTGGCAAAGAATCTGATAACGCTGTGTCTACTTCCGCAAGGTCTGTACTTAAATTTTGATAAGTCAGACGCATGTACAAATGAGCCTCTTCCTTAGAGCTTAAACGAATATCAGGAAAGTTTTGAATCAGCTTCTTTTGAATCTCATCTTCTAGAATTTCTACGTCCAAAATAGATCCAGAGGGATTAAGAGCTCGTTCAACGTATAAAGTTTCATAGCGCCCATAACTCGCTCTTCCTCCCAAAACAAACTCATAAACACAACTCGAAACAAATAGCGGAAAGACCACAAAACAAAGAAACACAGACCGAAGTAAATATTTTAACACCCGCGTTAACCCTTCCATTAATCACCCTATCTCAACAGTTTTTAGAATTTTATGAAGAAATTTAGTAAATTATATCCTATACTGACAAAACTTTGGTTTGTGTTGTTGTAAAACTTATAGTGAAAACCAACAGGAATAATCCATGGATATAATACCTACGATGGTTGATGGAGCAGTTGTCCTAAGTTTAAGCAATCCAGATCTCTTCGCACAAGATAACAAGAAAGAAGAAGAAGAAGAAGCAGTTCGTGTAGTCATTAATATTCATAATTGGGTTAAGCAAATTAAACTCGAATACCTAGTCTTTGACTTTCAAGAAGAGAAACACATTAACCAATTCTTCCTTGTTGAACTCATGCAGCTACGCAAACGTCTGAGGATCCCTTTTTTATTTTCAGGGGTTCTCAATGAATCGAAAAAAACTTTAGAATCTTACAGCTGCCAAGATAGTTACCCACTTTTTTGGACACCAAATGATGCGATTCGAGCCCTTAGAATTCAACACCCTGGGATCACAGAAAACAATGCTAAACACCATGTTACTTTTGGAGAAAGTCTCAGCGAAATTTTGAAGAATGATATAAAGCCGAATATAAAAGAAAAAAAACAAAAACCAAAGGCTACATCTCAAGACTATCTTTCTCTCTTATAAAAAAGAATCATCTGAATCGCATTGTTTTTTATAAGACAGACTAATCCAAGGAAGTTCTATGTGTGGAAAGTGGCTATGCGAAAGCTCTACAACACAAAACTACTTGCTACAAAAAACTCTTGCTTGACGAGGTGCGTAGAGACCACCAGTTAACCCAGTTAAGAACCCGTTTAGAAAAGTTTGCTGAACTTCGACTTTAACAACTTTATCTGCTCCTCCGCAAATTTGCGCAGCATTTAACTTTTGAGTTTGCCCAATTCCTCCGACAAAAAAGCTTTGCATAGTGTCTTCAGTTGAGCTTCCTGCTGAAGAATGTGCGTCTTGCATATAAAATGTCTGTGTAGCACAACTAGTAAACAAAAGAGAAACAGTTGCAATAAGAATTACTTTGCGGATCATGATTAACCTCTTAATAAAAATAAATAAAATAAACTCTTTTAATTAAAGGAGTTTTAAAATCCTTTGTCAAGTCGAAAAAAATCTTCTTTTTTTAGATTTTTTGAAGCTCTAATATTTATTTCGAATTGATTGTAATTACTTTTCCAGATGTTAAATGAACGAGATCCTGAGCTTTTAATTTAAAGACAGCATTAGGAGTCCCTGCTGCAGCCCAAAGATCCTCCCACTTAAAAAGCTCATTATCGATATATGTTTTGATCTTTTGAATATGTCCTAAAGGAGGAACTCCTCCAATCGCAAATCCTGTTACTTGACGAACAAACTGAGCATCTGCTTTAGATATTTTTGCTCCAATTTCTTTTTCAATTATTTTTTCGCTCACCTTATTTATACCACTAGCTAAAATCAGAATTGGATTCTTTGAAATATTTTCATAAAAAATAAGAGATTTTACAATTTGAGCTATCTCACAGGATAAAGCATTTGCTGCATCTTGTGCTGTACGAGTAGAGTGACTTAATTCTATAACTTGAAATTCAAGTTTGTTTTTTGTGAAGATTTCTTGAATTTTCTGGGCGCTTGTTTTTAGTTTCATTTGAAATTTCCTGTTTACGAGAGCAGTAATATACGTCATAAAGAATAGCATTGTGCGTAATAGCGCACAAGAGATAAATATCCTTAAAAAAGTAGACCTCTATGTTAGACGCTGTTATTGCAAACAACTTAAAATTACTCAGAAAATCAATGGGATGGAGCTTGGACATAGCAGCGCGAGAAACCAGGGTCAGCAAATCCATGCTGGGACAAATTGAGCGCGAAGAATCAAGTCCAACAATTGGCACACTATGGAAAATTGCAAATGGTTTTAAAATTCCTCTCTCCAAGCTGCTTGAAGAGAACTCGATGAATGCTTCTTTAGGATCTCAACACTGGAATAGTGATAAGGGATTAGAAATTAATCCTCTTTTTCACTTTGACCCTATTTCAAAATGTGAAATTTTTATTTTAAAACTATCACCTGGGTATAAATTCATTTCTCCTCCCCATGCTTCTGGTGTTCTGGAACACGTCATAGTTGTGGAAGGATCTTTAGAAGTTTTATGCAATTCTAAGTGGACTTCTATTCAGGCAGGAGAAGGGATTCGCTTTTCAGCAGACATTGAACACGGTTATTGTAATTCAACAAATAACATAACTGTTTTCCACAACGTCATTCACTACACGCTTTAATACGAATTAAAAATTGACCGAATATTTGTGAGATTCTCCTGCCTCATCTTTTATAGTATAACTAAGAGTAAGCTTAGATGTATCTATTGCTTTGAGCGTCACACAAAGAAATCCATTTTCTTGTTGATGTATTAGATTACCGTCGCAAAATGAGAAATTTTGATCCTTGTAATACATACTGTCATAGAATTGCCTATTACCATCCGTAATTTTAAAATCAACAGAATAGGAAGCTGTGATTAAAAAAGTCCGCTTAGTTTTTTGAATTCTAATTTCACCAGCTCCAAAAGGAAGTTCAACGACCTTTACAGGTACTGGAGCAAAAATACTTCCAAGATTCTCTTGTTTCAACCTTAGGAATTTTTTGAAACATCCAGCCTCTTTGAAGTCAATCGGTCCTATCTCTTGTTTTAGAGTTTCTATTCGCTTAATTTCTTCTGGATGTGTCGAGCGTTTATATCTAAGGGCATAATAATCCAAAGTTTGAACAACCAATGGTGTCATTTCTACTATACCGTCTAGATAAGCCTTCATTTGTGGAGTTAGTGTTGTTTGTTCTTTAGAGAACATTGTTCCAGACTGGTTCATTCTTAGTTCATGCATTTCTTCTTGTGATAGTTTTGGCTCTTTTGCTCTTGCTTCAGCTTCTCTTTGTCGTTCTTCTAATCTTTCTTCGCGTTCTCTTTGTTGCTCTTGTAATCTTTCTTCGCGTTCTCTTTGTCGTTCTTCTAATCTTTCTTCGCGTTCTCTTTGTAGCTTTTGTAATCTTTCTTCGCGTTCTCTTTGTTGTTCTTGTCTTTTTGCACTTACCTCAGAAGACGCTGCTCCTCTCGAAAAGTCACCTCTGTTTATTCTCTCAATCAACTGACTGGCACTTAATCTTTCTCCACTTTGTTGACTTGGTTTATTTCCATTAAGAATCCTCTCGAAGACTTCTGCTTCTGATAACTCATGACAATCAAAAGACCCTTCACCCATAGCACTAATCTTTCCAGTGTTGGGATCAACCTTTACTGTAAATTTACCAGCTGCCTTAAGAAAAAATGAAGACAACACCGCTACAGAAATGAGATGAAAATAAAAAAATTTTTTCACTGTACTCTCCTAAATAAAATAAAAAAAATAGACCTCTTTCACTGTCATATAAAAAAACCGCTTACAAGTTTTTTATACAACTAAATTTAATTCA
>JACCDV010252896.1_pt1 | contig 12483 bp, 12 predicted proteins | sample 7446131 | NCBI WGS metagenome assembly JACCDV01 (sample SAMN15323448, study PRJNA562643) | freshwater metagenome | isolation source: river surface water | place: USA:Blue River Watershed | collected 2017-08-17
ACTGGCTTTTTAGGAGGGAATAAGCCTGGATTCCAGCTTCCGCTGGAATGACAGTAAGGAGAGGAGCGGAATGACAGCCCTTTTTTTGTCACACCTGCGAAGGCGGGGATCCAGGTCCGCATTTTGTATTCTGCATTTTGTATTTGTATTACAAAACAAGGAATAAGACCTGGATTCCAGCTTCCGCTGGAATGACAGCAGGAAAACCTGGATCCCAGATATCCGCTGGGACAAGCCTGGATTCCGTCCTCCGACGGAATGACAGCCCCTTTTTTGTCACACCTGCGGAGGCAGGTGTCCAGGTTTGTATAATTAAGAAAGTAAAAAATCAAAAGTCAAAAGTCAAAATTACAATTTCAAAATTCAAAATTGAAAGAAAGGATAGAGCCTGGCCGTTTTTCGACGGAATGACAGAAGGGAGGGGCGAAATAACAGAGGGAGAGCGCTGGAATGACATAAAAAGAAAAGAGGAGCAAAAACAAGGGGAGAGCCTAGGCGCCCTGCCTTTACTGGAATAAACCTAGATTTCAATCGCGTATTATTCCATATAATTATTTTGTATAATAATCTAGCCGATAATCATATGTTTTTCAAACAAAATAAATTTAAATTATTATTTATATTCGTAGCCATATTATTATTGGTTTTAATCTTTGCTATATTTTTTTCATTTAATATATTTCACTCATTTTCGCCTAATTATTATCAACTAATATCCTCTCAGAAAAGAATTATAGAATCACAAACTGCGTTTGAGCAGGGGATATTAGATAACTTAGTTTTAAGCCAAAATAAACAACATAAAAATCAAAAAAATATAACACTTAAAATATCTCAAATAAATTTTCAAAAATATATAGTAGGAGATAATTTTTTAAGCGCTCGATCTGTTCATTCTGCCGATATTGATAACGATGGAGACGCTGATATTTTAGGCGCAGCAAGATATATTCACGAAATTGCTTGGTGGGAAAATCAAGGAAGCAATAAATTTGTAAAACATATTATTGACAATAATTTTCGAGGAGCCTTTTCTGTCCACAGCACTGATTTAAATAATGATGGCTACGAAGATATTATAGGGGCGTCACTTTACGGAGGAATAGTCGCTTGGTGGAAAAATAATCAAAATAGCACTTTTGGGACAAGACAAATTATTGATAACCAATTCGCTGGCGCTATCTATACCTATAGTTTTGATATTGATAAAGACGGTTATATAGATATATTGGCCGCGGCAGAAAGCGCTAATCAAATTGCCTGGTGGAGGAATAAAGGAAATGGAGTTTTCGGTGAAAGAATTGTTGTCGGAAGTCAATTTACGGGAGCGCGGTCGGTTAATGTGGCTGATGTTGACGGAGACGGAGACGCGGATATTTTAGGAGCCGCTCGCTTTATTGATGAAATTGCCTGGTGGGAGAATAAAGATGGTAAAGGCAATATATTTCAAAAACATACAATTGATAACAATTTTGATGGTCCTCGCTCTGTTCATGCCACAGATATTGATGACGACGGAGACACAGATATTTTAGGCGCGGCAAGATATGGACACAAAATCGCTTTATGGGAAAATAATGGCAATCAATATTTTACTAAAATTATCATTGATGACGCGTTTCGTGGCGCTACTAATGTATTTTCTGCTGATATTGATAGAGATGGCAAACAAGATATTATTGCGGCGGCGGTTTTTGGAGATCAAGTAGCATGGTGGAGAAATGAAGGTAATCGTCAATTTACTAAGTTAATAATTGATAATGATTTTGACGCCGCAACTTTTGTTTACCCCGCAGATATAAATAAAGATGGATATTTAGATATTTTGTCTGCGGCTGTATTTGATAACCAAATTGCTTTATGGATTAGTACCCCACGATATGAATCTTCAGGAGTTTTTATCTCAAATATAATAGAAAAACCAAAAAATAATTTTGCATACTTAAACTGGATTGGTGCTGTCCCGCAAGAAACTTCTATGCGTTTTCAAATAAGATCAGGGAATAATCAGGAAGAATTAAATAGAGTTGACTGGCAAGGTCCATCACAGAATACAAATTATTATACTGCACCGGGAATGAAAATTAATCCTATACATAATACCGACTCATTGATTCAATATAAAGTTATTTTTGAAACTAATAATTCTTTAGTCTCTCCAAAATTAGATGTCGTATTTATAAGTTACGATATTTAATTATTAATTTAGAACATAATAAGTTTATTGAAAATTCGCTTATTTTAAGGCATAATCAAGATGTTTCATTTTATAATTTTTTAAACAATACTGCCGAAGTAGCTTAGTGGCAGAGCAGCCGTTTCGTAAACGGCAGGTCGCGAGTTCGATTCTCGCCTTCGGCTCCAAGTATACAAAAACAAACATCAAATGTTAGACAAAGAAACACAAAATCTAAAAGATATACTAGAAGAAAAGTTTAGGATAAAAGAAAAACGCATTAGATTAAAGGAACTTGAATTTATTGTATCTGATTATGAATTTTGGAAAGAAAATAAAGATAACGCGGAAGAAATGATGAAAGAATACGGCCTTTTAAAACTACAAATAGAAGAATGTGACGCCATAGCATCACTTGAAGAAGTAAGAAAATTTCAAGAAAAATTTATGACAAAAAATAAATATGAGCATCGGCCTGCGATAATATCCGTATTCCCGGGAGCGGGAGGTAGAGACGCCTCTGATTGGGCTGAAATGCTTATTAAAATGTATCAGGGATATGCAGAGCGAAGGAATTGGAAGGCATCACAAATAGATGACGACACCATTGAAATTAAAGGAGAAGACGCATTTAATATTTTACGAAAAGAGTATGGTGTTCATCGGCTTGTTCGTATATCTCCGTATAGCGCTAAAAAATTGAGACATACATCTTTTGCTTTAGTTGAAGTGCTGCCTTCTCTATTGGAAATAGATGTAAAAAACATAAATATTCCAGAAAAAGATATTAAAGTTGAATTTACAAGAGCTTCTGGTCCGGGAGGACAAAATGTAAATAAAGTAGAAACTGCTGTAAAAGTTATCCACATCCCTACGGGTATTGGAGCGTCATCGAGAGCAGAGAGAAGTCAATCGCAGAATAGAGAGAAAGCGCTTGCTATACTTAAAGCTAGAATTATTCAACTAATGGAAGAAAAACAAGAAACAGAGATAGATGCTCTTAAAACTCGCATAAATCCTGAATGGGGACATCAAATTAGATCATATGTTATGCATCCTTATAAACTCGTAAAAGACCATCGCACAGAATATGAAACAACGCAGGTTGATGATGTATTGCAAGGCAACCTGGACGGATTTATAGAAATAGAGTTAAAATTATAATATAGTGATAACTTTTAATAATGTTTCAAAAAAATATGGTGATAATGAAGTAGTCAAAGAGGCGAGTTTTAAAGTGAGCCCGGGAGAGTTTGTTTCTCTTGTCGGTAAATCAGGCGCGGGAAAGTCAACTTTGATTAAAATGCTTATTGGCGAAGAAAAATCTTCTAAAGGAAGAATAATTTTTGGTCAATATGAAGTAAATAAATTAAGTAATCGCGAATTACCTGAATTTCGCAGACATATAGGTGTTATCTTTCAAGATTTTCGTTTACTTGCTAAAAAAACAGCCTATGAAAATATTGTATTTGCGATGGAGGCGGCAGGGCGACCAAATAAAGAAATAGAAAATGTAGCGCCGCAAGTACTTGATCTTGTAGGTTTAAACTCTAAAATGAATAATTTTCCTCATGAATTATCTGGCGGAGAAAAACAAAGAGCGGCAATTGCGCGAGCAATGGTAAACCACCCCGATGTTATTATCGCCGATGAACCAACCGGAAACTTAGACCCAATAAATACATGGGGAGTTATCAATCTACTTGTTAAAATAAACGAACTTGGTACAACTGTTATTCTTGCAACTCACAATAAAGAAATAGTTAATCAACTTGAAAAAAGAGTGATAAGCATGGATGATGGTAGAATTATAAGAGATGAAGAAAAAGGTAAATATATACTTGTTTAAAACTTATGTTAACTACTTTTTATAGAATTATAAAATATGGCGTTCAAAATTTCTCACGAAATTATTTAGTTTCAGTTGCCACAATATTAGTTTTGTTAATCGCTGTCATTGTTTTTATGGGACTCGTTATTTTTGGAGCTGTAGGACAAAGAGCGATGTCTTTACTACAAGATAAAATAGATATTAGTGTTGATTTTAAAAAAGATACTCCGGAAGACACAATTCTTAATTTACAAACCTCTCTTCGGGGCCTTGCTGAAGTTAGAGAAGTCGAATATGTTTCGCGTGAAGAAGCGTTAATAAGATTTAAGGCAAAACATTCGCCTGATAGCGATGTTATAAAAGCGATTGAGGAAATAGGAGAAAATCCTTTACTTGCGTCATTAAATATCAAGGCGTTAAATCCAAGATATTATTCTGTTATAGCCGCGTATTTAAATAACGAAGCATTTACTCCAATTATAGAAAATATTAGCTATAACCAAAATTATCTTGTTATTAATCGGCTTGCGAGAATTATGGATATTGGGCGAACAACAGGATTTTTACTTACCATAATTCTTGCTATTATCGCGGGTATAGTTTCATTTAATACAATTTTATTGGCTATATATTCCAGTAAAGAAGAAATTAGTATTATGCGACTTGTAGGCGCGTCTAACACTTTAATTCGTGGTCCCTATATAATAGTTGGTATAATATATAGCATATTAGCGGCTATAATAGGCACTATGCTTACCGCTCCTTTTATTTATCTTGCTTCTCCCTATGTCTCCGTATTAATACCAGAGATGAGTTTATGGGGATATTTTACGGGAAATATTTTTATGATTTTTGGGTATAATTTGCTTTTTGCTATATCTATCGGAGTTACATCAAGTTTTGTGGTAGTAAGAAGATATCTCAAAGGATAATTTAAGGATTATAGGTTATAATCAAACATATGAATCTTTTAATTAAAGGAGGAGATGTTATTGATGGCACAGGCGGAGCGCCAAAAAGATGCGATGTACTGATAGTTGGTGGGCGTATTACCGCTATAGGAAATCTGTCTTCTCATAAAGCTGATCGTATCATTCAAGCGACAGGAAGTTATATTCTTCCAGGCTTTGTTGATGTTTCAATAGCGCCTGACGAACATCTTTCATTATTTGAAGACCCTAATCAGGTAGATTTGCTAAAACAAGGGGTCACAACAGTTGTGCGTGGCGCAAGCGGTAAATCTCTTGCCCCGGCAATATATCCCGAAACAGCTTCTTCAATTAATATCGGATGGAGAACGATGAAAGAATACTTAAAAGCAACAAAAGCTATTCGTCCTAGCGTCAATTTTGCAAGTTTTACAGGTTATGAAACAGTCCGCCAAACTATTACAACCAATGCAAGAAATTTAGGTATTAAAGAAATAAATGTTTTATTTCTTTTATTAAAACAATCTATTGATGAAGGCGCGGCAGGTATTTCTTTTGGAGAAAAAGGATTAACTGGGTTTGGTGCTTCACAGGCAGAAATTGCCGCTATGATAAAACTTCTAGCGAATAAAACAAGAGCCGCTTTGATATCGCTTAAAGCAGAAGATGAGTTATACGCGCTTTTCACAGACTCTGGTATTAAAACAATTATTAGTGGTATTAACGAATCATTAAAGATGGGTCTTTCGTTTAATAAAATTGCCACTGCTCTCGAAAAAAAAACACCAAAAGCAGAGTTTGTTTTTGCTTTCTCTCCATATCCTTATTTTCGATTTAAAATTGCGGATTTTTTTCCTCCGTCTGTAAACACAACTACAACGCCTTCGTTAATAGATAATCTTAAGAAAAAAAGAATTTTTAATTTCTTTTCTAAAAAAACACAAGAGCTTAATTTACAAGAAACATTTGTATTTAATCCTTCTCGTAAATCAGCTAATTTTTTAATAGGTAAATCCCTTGCGGAGATAGCGGAAAATAGAGGTATAAATACGGAAGAAACATTGATTCGCGCTGTAGAAATTTGCGGAGAAGATACTATTTTTATTTCACAGATGAAAGATACTAAAGTAATTGAAAAAATTACCGCTCATCCAAAAAGCATTGTAGATAGCTCTCTGCGTAATACTTTGTCTAGTTCGTTAATTTATTCTAAATTATCAGAGCCGTTTATTGAATTTCTTCGTTTGTCGGATAGTATAGGCGCGCGTATTGAACTTACCGCTAAAAAACTTTCTTATCCAGCAAGAATGCTTGGTTTTAAAAATAGAGGGTTAATTAAAGAAAATTTTGCCGCTGATATTGTGATTTTAAAAAATAATTGTCCAGAAATAACTATTATAAATGGTAAGATTGTTTATGAAAATGGCGTTACTATAAAAGGGGGAGTGGGTGACATAATATCAATAAAATAAAAATATGCGCCTTATCGCTAAAAACGCTGACACCATTATTATCGTCGTTTGCACTATACTTATTGTGCTTGGGATGGCGATTCTCGCAAGCGCTTCATCACATGTTGGAGCAGAGCGATTTGGAGACGCTCATCATTTTATTAAGCATCAATTTATATTTGGGTTTAGTGTGGGTGTAGTAGCTTTTTTATCAGCAATGTTTGTCCCTCTTAAATTGTTAAAAAAATATGCCTTTTCTTTACTATTAATAAGTATTATTGGATTAATATTAGTTTTTACTCCGCTTGGAGGAGATTTTGGAACAGCTAATCGATGGATTGATATCGCTGGTTTTCAATTTCAACCTTCTGAAATGTTAAAATTAACTTTTATTATTTATATCGCCGCCTGGCTTGTTTCTAAAGGTAAAGACCGTAAAAAAGATTTTTTTGAGGGACTTATACCTTTTATGATTATTGCGGGGATTATCGGCGCGTTGTTACTTGCGCAACCCTCAACAAGCGTTTTAATTTTACTTATGCTTGCCGCTTTAATAGTATATTTTGCGGGCGGAGTGAAGATATCTTTTATTGCTATTATGGGGCTTATAGGTATTTTGGCGCTCGCGATTATTATCGCTATTACACCATATAGAAAAGCAAGAATAGTTTCATTTATAAATCCTGCCGCAGATATTCGTGGTGCGGCTTTTCATGTAGATCAATCAAGGATGATGATAGGCGCAGGCGGACTAACAGGTGTTGGTTACGGCGAATCCACTTTTAAAGTATTCTTTTTGCCAGAGCCAGCAGGGGATTCTATTTTTGCAATTATCGCTGAAGAGTTTGGATTTATAGGTTCTATGTTTTTTATTTTCCTTTATTTTTTATTGGTTTGTGCTGGATTTTACGGAAGTACGCGAACAAAAACCGATTTTGGCAGGTTGATACTTATAGGATTTTCCTCTATAATCGGGCTACAAGCATTTATGCATATTGCTGCCGTTTCTGGACTTACTCCTATGACTGGGATACCTCTGCCATTTATAAGTTACGGAGGAACGGCTCTTGTCACTTTTATGGCTATGGCTGGGCTTATGGTAAATACTTTTAGAAATGGCTAAATCTAATGAAATTAGAATAGTTCTTGTAGGAGGGGGCACAGCGGGTCATATCAATCCGCTTTTCGCGGTCTATGCGGCGGCTATAAGAATAAATAATCCAGAAAAGTCAAAATTACGATTTACTTATATTGGTGAACCAGGTGTTTACGCTGAAAAATTTAGAGAACTTAAAATTCCAGTTAAAAAAATTTTCGCAAGTAAATTACAAAGGTACTCATCGCTTGAGCCATTATTGGAACTACCTAAATTTGTTTTGAGTTTATTTCAATCTTTATGGCATCTTTTTAGGGAAATGCCCGATGTTTTATTTTCTAAAGGAGGGCCTGGAAGTATGGCGCCAGTGCTTGCTGCCCGATTTTTTATGATTCCCGTTTTTATTCACGAATCGGATTCTGTGCCAAGCGTTACAACTAAAATTACAGCTAGATTCGCTAAAATAATTTTTTTGGCATTTGCTGAGGCACGCGATGGACTTCGCAAACAAGACCAAAAAAAATGTCAAATTGTTGGCAATCCATTACGCCCATTTTTATTAGAAAATATTCCTGAAAAAAAAGTAGCTAAAGCTTCTCTTGGGTTCCATCCTGATAAACCACTTATTGTTATTATTGGCGGCTCTCAAGGGTCTCGAAGAATTAATAATCTTATTACCACTTCCTTAAAACAAATACTTGATATGAATATCCAGATATTTCATCAAACTGGCGCAAATCTTTTTGGAGAAGTAAGTGGCACGCTTGGGCATTATTTTGATTCTTTGGAAGAAATGGATATGGCAGGATACCGTATTACCGATTTTTTTGGTCAAAATATTATTACAGAAGTGTTTGCCGCCGCAGACCTTATTATTTCTCGCGCGGGTTCCTTTATATTTGAGCTTGCCGCTCTTGGCAAGCCATCTATATTAATTCCACTACCGGAAGCAGCTCAAAATCATCAGTTTCAAAATGCTTTAATTTATGAAAAAGCTGGAGCTTGCATTGTGTTAGAAGAACACGAAATAACTATTTCATATTTCTTAGATATTTTAAAACATTTGATAGAAGAATATGATTTACTAGAAAAAATGTCCGAATCGGCAAAAGCGTTTGCCGCACCAGAGGCCGCTTACAAAATAGCCGAAAAATTATTAAAATTTGTTAATTAAATGATTAGAACTAGATTCGCGCCAAGCCCTACAGGAGAACTACACATTGGCAGTGTAAGATCTGCCTTGTTTGTTTACCTTTTCGCCAAACATCATCAAGGAGAGTTTTTGCTTAGAATAGATGATACAGACAGAGAACGCTATGTAGAAGGCGGAGTAGAAAGAATTATAGAATCACTTTGTTGGCTTGAAATTACTCCAGATAACATTAACGATATTGTTGTTCAATCAAATCGTCTTGCGATTTATAAAAAATATGCATTAGAGCTAATTCAAAAAAAACACGCTTATATTTGTGTTTGCAGTAAAGAACAATTAGAAGAAGAGAGAAGAGAACAATTAAATAAAAAATTGCCGCCTATGTATAGCGGTCGCTGTCGCAATCTTGAAATTAAGTTAGAAGATATTCAGAAGAGAGAATATGTAATTCGCATGAAAATGCCAAAAGAGGGAATTATAAAGTTTAATGATTTAATCAGGGGCGATATTGAGTTTGACGCATCTTTGATAGACGACCAGATTTTGATTAAATCAGACGGGTATCCAACTTACCATTTTGCAACAGTGATTGATGACCACGAAATGAATATCACTCATGTTATTAGAGCGGAAGAATGGCTCCCATCAACACCAAAACATATAGTCTTATTTCAGATGCTTGAATACAATATCCCGTTATTTGCTCATTTACCACAAGTGCTTGCGCCTGATAGGTCTAAATTGTCCAAACGACATGGCGCAGTAAGCGTTATGGAATATAAAAATTTAGGATATCTTCCTGAAGCGCTTTTCAACTTTCTTGCTCTACTTGGTTGGCACCCGAAGGATGAACAAGAAATTTTTTCTAAAGAAGATCTAATTAAAAATTTTGATTTATTACGAATTCAAAAAGGTGGAGCTATTTTTGATATTAATAAATTAAACTGGTTAAACCGAAAATATATTTCAGATATTGCGCCGATTGCAGAGCTTACGCGAAAAGGACAAGAATTTGTGTTGAGCGATTGGCGTATTACTCCAAACATTATTGAAGCGGTTAAAACTCGTTTAGAAAAATTATCTGATTTAGAAAATACGACTCGCTTATTTTTTGTAAGCCCAGAGTATCAAAAAGACATGCTTCTAAAAGACAAAGACGAAGATACTATTAAAAAAAACTTAGAAAAAATTTTAATGATAATTTCTGAAATAAACGAAAATAATTTTAATAAAAAACATTTAGAAGACATTATTTTAGCGATTATTCCCGAGGGTAAAAAAGGGGAGTATCTGTGGCCACTTAGAGTCGCTTTATCAGGAGCTAAGGAATCACCCGGGCCATTTGAAATTATGGCGGGGCTAAACAAAGAAGAGAGCATAAAACGCATTAATCAAGCAATCGCGAAGCTTGTATAATTTTTATTATGAACATTCGTATTTTAATATCAATAATAATCATCATGCTGGCTTTGCCAGTGACTACTTTTTCAGCTATTGCTTCTCTTCCTCTTGAAGTGGAAACGCGTATTAGAGAAAAAAATCAAGAACTTGAAATTATTCAAAGACAAGTTGCCGAAACGCAAAATAAATTAAACATTATAGGAGAAGAACGAAGAACACTTTCTCGCGATGTAAGAAGAGTTGAACATACAATTAGAGATTTAGAATTAAATATTCAAGGGAGCGAAATTAATATAGAGCGCTTAACACTTATGATTCAAAATTTGACCGTAAATCGCGCGAGCGCAGAGGAGTCAATAATAACAAAACAAGAAAATATCGCTTCAATTATTAGAGCTTTTCACCAAAGAGAAAGAGTAGGGTTTTTAGTCACTATACTTAGTCAAAACAGTATTACTGAGAGTATGACAGAGCTTACAAAACTAGATCAATTAAAAAACACTATTAGGGAGGAAATTACCGCCCTTCGTGACTTATCAACTACGCTTAGCGAAGATATTAAAGAAGCTAATGATAAAAAAATAAGTTTAAGTAATGAACGATTAAATCTTGAAAATCGCAGGGCTATTATCCGTGACGAAAGAGCATACAAACAAACTATTTTAAGAGAAGCGAGAAATCAGGAGTCTATATATCTGCGACAGCTTGCTGAACTTGAACAAAGACAAAAAAGAGTAAGCGACGAAGTAGAAGATTTAGAAGAACAATTAAGAAAAGATTTTAATGTTGATATTGCTCCTGGCAGGGGATTCTTATCTAAGCCGTTTACAGGGAGACGCCCTATAACTCAACCATTTGGAAGCACCGCTTTCGCGAGGGTCGCTTATAGAACAAGATTCCATAACGGTATTGATTATGGTATGCCTGTTGGCACGCCTATTCTTGCTGCCGCAAGTGGCAGAGTATTCGCGGTTGGATGCAACGGAAGATTTCAATATGGAAAATATATTGTTATACAACACAGAGATAATTTTTTTACTCTCTATGGACATTTATCTCGGCAATTAGTATCGGTAGGGCAACAAGTTGAAAAAGGGGATTTTATCGGATATTCAGGAAATACCGGTTTTTCAACTGGTCCTCATTTGCATTTAGGAGTTTACCAAACAATGGCCTTAAGAGGCTTTGCCGGTGCCGGTCCTATTCCTGTTGGCATCACAATGAACCCAGCGGATTATTTTTAAATTATGAAAGTCATGTATAATTAAAATATGGAATCAATTGATGGTATACAAAAAATAATTGAGGCAATACAAAATGCTGGACAATATATAATGCCAGCCATCAGAGCGCTATTGAATGTTGTAATTGTTATTTTTGAAGGCTTAGCAAATATTATCCGTGAGGTATTAGGAATGATATAGGGGAGAGTGGTTTATTGAAACTTTAATTATAAATGATATGTCGCATAATGCACCTTTTGCGACACATCTATTCTGTCTCCCGCTTTTCTGCCCCCTCTTTGTGTCACCCCCGCGTAGGCGGAGTCCCTGGTCTGTATTCTGTATTCTGCGTTTCAGAGAAAAGGAACGAACCTGGGTTCCAGCTTTCGCTGGAATGACACCCCCTCCCTGTGTCACCCCTGCTCTTTTTCTGTGTCACCCCCACGTAGGCGGGGGTCCAGGTCTGCATTTTGTATTTTGCGTTTCAGAAAAAGGGGACGGGACCTGGATTCCGTCCTCCGACGGAATGACAGCGGGGGCGTCACCCCTTTTTTCTCCGTCACCCCCGCGTAGGCGGGGGTCCAGGTCCGCATTCCGCATTCCGAACCTGAACTCTACTATACTACTACTTTTTTTTTGTGTTATCATTTATATGTTATGCTGTCACTAAAGACAAAACATAAACATAACTCTACAGCAAGCTTCACCCTTGTTGAACTCCTCATAGTAATAGCTCTGCTTGCCATTCTTGCCTCTGCAATAGTCATAGTAATAAACCCAGGTGAAATATTGGCTAACTCCAGAGATTCTGTCCGTATCAGAGACTTAAGTAATCTAAACAGAGCTATAAATCTTCTACGAGTTCAGTGCCCTGACTGCTCTTTAGGAGCTTCAAACACTGTCTATGTCTCTATTCCTAGTGATTTATCTAGTTGCGCCAATCTAGGCCTACCTCCTCTGCCTCATCCTTGGGTTTACTCCTGCGTTCCTTCTCTAAACTTAAGAAACATAAATGGTACAGGATGGATGCCTATTAACTTTACCGCGCTTCCTGCTATCACTCTCTTATCTTCTCTCCCTATTGACCCCGTAAACTCACCTGAAAATGGTCAATTCTATATCTATACTAAAGAAGCAGGCAGATGGAAACTAACTTCTCTGTTTGAATCAGAAAGACACGCAAGAGTCATGAATACAGACGGAGGCCCTAATACAGCTCTCTA
>JACCDV010303156.1_pt1 | contig 12483 bp, 12 predicted proteins | sample 7446131 | NCBI WGS metagenome assembly JACCDV01 (sample SAMN15323448, study PRJNA562643) | freshwater metagenome | isolation source: river surface water | place: USA:Blue River Watershed | collected 2017-08-17
ACCATCAGGTGGATGGTGTTGCCCTTGGGGCTCACGCCCAGCTTCTTGTCGCCGATCCAGGTCAGCGGGCGCAGGTAGCAGCTCTCGAGCTTGTTCTCGCGCACCACGGCCTTCTGGGCTTCGTTGACTTCCTCCTTGCTGAAGGGAATGGCCATGCGCAGGATCTTGGCGCTGTTGAACAGGCGGTCAGTGTGTTCCTGAAGACGGAAGATGGCGGTGCCATTGACCGTGTTGTAGGCACGCACGCCCTCGAAAGCGCCACAGCCGTAGTGCAGCGTGTGGGTCAGTACATGGATCTTGGCGTCGCGCCAGTCGACCATCTGGCCGTCCATCCAGATCTTGCCGTCACGGTCGGACATCGAGGGGATCACGTTGGTCATGAAAATTCCTTGGGTTGCCTGAGGGTTGCCCAACCGGGCAAAACAATCATTTTACGTCTCTCATTTCCTCATCCGTGCTGGGCCGGGTCAGCTTCCAGGCCTGCAATTTTCCGCCCGCAAATGTGCAGGCCACAGTGGAACTGCCGGTATCGGTCCAGTGAAACACCTCGGGTTGTTCATCCTTGGGCGTCTGCAGCGCACCGAGGGAGCGTGTCATCGCGATCACGTCCATCAGCGTCATGCCTTTCTTGAGCTTGGCATTGAGCATCACCGCGCTGGCCACGTGGCCGATCGGTCGGTCGGCCGCTTTTTTGAGGATGTGCATCAGTCGGGTGAAGTGCAGCAGGATCCACATGACCACGCCGCCCGCCGCCAACGCGATGCCGGTCCAGCCAAACTGACGCCAGGCGCCAATGGTGAGGACGATGATGGCCAAGGGCGCAAGGACTTTATTGAAATTCATGCTGGGGATTTTGCCTTGATCCGGACATGCACAGCCGCAGGTCATCGGATCGCGCTGTACGCACAGTCATGGATCCTCGGGTCGAGCCCGAGGACGACATTCAGAGGGTTCTAGGTTGACCCTCAACAGGGGCCGAGGAGGACAGCTTGCTCAATTGTCATGCTCTGCCTCGATCGGAGCATCCACTCGCATATCCCCAACGGGGTTGGAGATACCCGGCTCAATCCAGCCCACGCACCACCTGCATCGCTTCTTCGATCCGCTCCACACCGTGGATCGTCAGCCCGGCATAGGCCTTGTCGCCTTTCTTGGGCAGATTGGCCTTGGGCACCACCGCCACGGTGAACCCCAGCTTGGCGGCTTCCTTCAGGCGCTCCTGGCCGCGCGGCGCCGGGCGTACCTCGCCGGCCAGGCCGACTTCGCCAAAGGCGATGAAGCCCTTGGGCAGCGGCTTGCCGCGCAGGCTGCTGGTGATGGCCAGCATCACGGCCAGGTCGGCGGCCGGCTCGCGGATGTGCACCCCGCCGACTGCGTTCACGAACACGTCCTGGTCCATGCAGGCCACGCCCGCATGGCGGTGCAGCACCGCCAGCAGCATGGCCAGACGGTCGCGCTCCAGACCCACCGACAGGCGCCGCGGGCTGGGGCCGCCGGCATCGACCAGTGCCTGAATTTCCACCAGCATCGGTCGCGTGCCCTCGAGCGTGACCATCACGCAGCTGCCGGGCACGGGTTCGCTGTGCTGGCTCAGAAAGATGGCGCTCGGGTTGGTCACGCCCTTGAGGCCTTTTTCGGTCATGGCGAAGACGCCGATTTCGTTGACGGCGCCAAAGCGGTTCTTCATGGCGCGGATCAGGCGAAAGCTCGAATGCGTGTCGCCTTCGAAGTACAGCACGGTGTCGACCATGTGTTCGAGCACGCGCGGGCCGGCGAGCGCGCCTTCCTTGGTCACGTGGCCCACCAGCACGATGGCGGTGCCGCTGGCCTTGGCCGCACGCGTGAGGTGGGCCGCGCATTCGCGCACCTGGGCCACCGAGCCCGGCGCGCTGGTGAGCTGGTCCGAATACACCGTCTGGATCGAGTCGATGATCGCCACCCTGGGCGAGCGCACCTGCAGTGTGGCCAGGATTTTTTCGAGCTGGATTTCGGCCAGCACCGGCACCTGCGAGCCGGCCAGGCCCAGCCGGCGCGAACGCAACGCGACCTGGGCGCCGCTTTCTTCACCGGTCACGTACAGCGTTTCCAGGCCTGCGCGCTCCAGCGCGTCCACGGCCTGCAAGAGCAGAGTCGACTTCCCGATGCCCGGGTCGCCTCCGATCAGCACCACACCGCCTTCGACGATCCCGCCGCCCAGCACCCGATCGAGTTCTTCCTGTCCGGTGGGGTGGCGGTCCACATCGGTGGCCTTGATCTGCGACAGCGGCATCACTTCAGAGGCGGGCGCCAGTCCCTGGGCCAGCGCGCTGCCAAAGCGGTTCTTGCCGCCCGCCGGCTCGGCAGCGGTTTCCACCAGGCTGTTCCAGGCGCCGCAGCCCGGGCACTTGCCGAGCCAGCGCGGCGTGGTACCGCCGCATTCGTTGCAGGTGTAGAGCGTTTTGTCCTTGGCCATGGACCGATTGTGCCCCGTCACCCGGGCCGCTTACACTTTGGTCATGGAACTCAAAATCGTTGTTTATTCCAAGTCAGCCTGCCCGCAATGCGAATCGGCCAAGATGCTGCTCAAGACCCGCTCGCTCGCTTTTGAGGAAATCAAGATCGACGACGAAGCCGAGCGCATGGCCTTTTACGAAAAATGTGGTCCCTCGGTGCGTCAGATGCCGCAAATTTTCATCAACGACCAGCGCGTGGGTGGGCTTTCGGGCCTGCAGGCCGCGCTGGCCCAGCTCGGTCGCTGAGCGTCATTCAAAGCCGCGTGCCAGTGCGGCGGTGATTTCTGCTGCCGGTGCATTCCGGCAGCCGCTGGCGTTCTGGCCAGACCACAAGGGGCTGCAGTCGGTGCGTCCCAGCGCCTCGAAGTGCGCGCGCAGTGGAGCCACCGCGGCTGTGGCCATCGGGAATGCGGGGGCTGCCGGGTGGAGCGGGCCCAGTTCACGCATCAGCCGGTTGACGATGCCGCGCGCCGGGCGACCGCTGAAAAGCGTCGTCAGTTCGGTGTGGCGGGCTGCCTCGCTCATCAAGGCCTGGCGGTGCAGGGCGCTGGTGGTGGCTTCGGGGCAGCACAGATAGGCCGTCCCCACCTGCACGCCTGCTGCGCCCAGGGCCATGGCCGCGCGAACGCCGTCTGCATCTGCAATGCCACCGGCCGCAATGACCGGCAGCTTCACAGCCGACACGATCTGCGGCAGCAGCGCAAAGGTGCCGATCTGCGTGCCCAGCTCGGATGTGAGAAACATGCCCCGATGCCCTCCGGCTTCCAGGCCCTGCGCAATCACCGCATCCACGCCGTGCGCTTGCAGCCACAGGGCTTCCTCCACGGTGGTGGCCGAGGACAACACCACGCTGCCCCAGCTTTTGACGCGGGCCAGCAGATCGGGGGCCGGCAGGCCGAAATGGAAGCTCACCACCGGCGGCGCAAAGGGCTCCACGATGTCAGCGACCGCACGGGAAAACGGCACCCGCCCTCCACCGGCGGGCACGCGGGCCGGGTCGATGCCGGCTTCCTCGTAGAAAGGGCGCAGGGCTTCGCGCCAGCGGGACTCGGCGGCCGGGTCGGGCTGGGGCGGCGTGTGGCAGAAGAAATTTACATTCCAGGGTCCGGCCGCCTGCGTGCGCAGCACCTGCAGTTCGGCCTGCAGGGCTTCGGGCGAGAGCATGGCCGCTGGCAGGCTGCCCACGCCGCCCGCCGCGCAAACGGCCAGGGCCATCGCCGAGCCCTGTGCGCCGGCCATCGGTGCCTGGATCAGCGGGTAGCGAGACGGAATCAGCGGGGTCAGGGTGGAGTTGCAGTTCATGCGGGGTGCAGAGCGGATGAGGCCATGAAGGGCAATCAATGACCGCTGAAGCGCGCAGCACGCTTTTCCACAAAAGAGCGCACGCCTTCGGCGGCGTCTTCGCTGCGCGAGAGGCGCTGCTGCACACCCATGAAGTCCTGCATTGCCACCAGCGGACCGTGCTCAATGCCCTTGAGCACGTTCTGCCGGGTCGCCACGACCGCCAGCGGTGCCTGCGCTGCGATCAGCTGTGCAATCCGCATGGCCTCCGTCCGCTCCTGTCCTGCGGGCACCACCTTTTGCACAAAGTTCAAACGCAGGGCTTCGGCGCTGTCGAACACATCGCCGGTCAACAAGTGCAGCAGCGCGTTGCCCATGCCGGCGCGCTCGGCCATGCGCAGTGTGGCGCCACCGGTGGCCATGATGCCGCGCGCGACTTCGAGCTGGGAAAACCGGCAGTCATCGGCCGCGACCACGATGTCGGCCGCCAGCATCAGTTCGATGCCGAGGGTGTAAGTGATGCCCTGCACGGCCACCACCATCGGTTTGGTACGGCGGCGGTAGCCTTCCATGCCCAGGTTGAGCGGATCGACCAGGCCCGGCGGCACGGCCTTTTCGCCGCGCTGCATCAGCGGGGCGATGGTGGGCAGGTCCAGACCTGCGGTGAAGTGATCGCCCTCGGCGCACAGCAGGCCTACGCGCAAGGCGGGGTCGTCGTCGAGCCGGGTGTAGGCTTCGCCCAGTTCGCGAAACATCTTCGGCGTAAAGCCGTTGCGCTTGGCGGGGCGGTTGATCGCGATCTGCAGCACTTCACCGTATACGGTGGTGTCGATGCTGCCTTCGGGGTGGTGTGTGACCGTGTTCATGAAAGGCATGCTAGGACCTCTTGTCCTGCACGCCATTCACGCCGGTGACAACAAGGTTCAGTATTTGTAAACGCCTTGGCCGGTCTTGCGACCCAGACGACCGGCGGCGACCATTTCCTTGAGCAGCGGGCAGGGACGGTACTTGCTGTCGCCAAACTCCTTGAGGTAGACCTCCATCACCGCCAGGCACACGTCCAGCCCGATCATGTCGGCCAGGGCCAGCGGGCCGATCGGCTGGTTGCAGCCGAGCTTCATGCCGGCGTCGATCGCCTCGGGCTCGGCCAGGCCTTCGGCCAGCACGAAGAAGGCCTCGTTGATCATCGGCACCAGAATCCGGTTGACCACAAAGCCCGGCGCGTTCTTGACGGTGATGGGGGTCTTGCCCAGCGCCAGTGCCAGTTCGTGCACTGCATCGTGCGTGGCATCGCTCGTCTGCAGGCCGCGGATGATTTCCACCAGCGCCATCATCGGCACCGGGTTGAAGAAGTGCATGCCGATGAAGCGGTCCGCACGCTGCGTGGCGGCCGCCAGCTGCGTGATCGAGATCGACGAGGTATTGGACGCGATGATCACGTTGGGCGCCAGCAGGCCGTCGAGCTGCTTGAGGATCTTGACCTTGAGCTCATGGTTTTCGGTGGCGGCCTCGATGACCAGCTGGGCGCCTTTGAGATCGTCGTAGCTGGTGGAGCCCTTGATGCGGCCCAGCGCTGCGGCCTTGTCGGCTTCAGAAATCTTTTCCTTCTTGACCAGACGGTCCAGGCTGCCCGAGACGGTGGCCACGCCCTTGGCCACGGCGGCTTCGGAAATGTCGACCATGACGACGTGGATGCCCGAGACGGCGCATGCCTGTGCAATGCCATTGCCCATGGTGCCGGCGCCAATGATGCCTACGGTTTGGATGTTCATTTGTATGCTTGCTCCATTGCGAGATAAGAATCGACTGACCTTATCGAGTGTACTTGGCCCCTTGCGCAGATAAGCAAGCATGGTGATGGAGGCGCGAAAACCTCTCGTAACAGGTCTCTCGCCGTCGCCGTTCAGTGGGGAGGCGTGAGTCTTAGCAGTTCTTCCGTTAGTAACTGGATGTTGGCTTTGGCGGCACCTTCATTGGCGAGTCTCAAACGTTCGGACCCAGCAAAAGCATCGGAAAACTTTGCCGTGTAACTGGCAGAAATGATTTTTGAGAAAACTTCTCTGCGGGTGGTGGCTTCAATCAAGCCATACCTGACATTTGAAGTTACGGTCATATCTATGCCCATCAGGGGCTGGGTGACTTGCAAGATGTCTGCGGTGAGGTGGTACCGGTTGGCGGACATAACAGGATCGCTCAAGCCGATGTTGCGCAGTGAGGATTCGAGAGCGCGTCTAAATGCCTCGCTGGAAACCTGAGATGTCCACATCGCATTGGTTTCTCGCCCACCCGTGACGTCCGTTACAGCCACCGCATTTTTCAAGTGGGCATTTTCTGAATGAAGCCTGGAGGAATAGACAGACATTTCCTCTATGCGGGCCGGTGAAGCACAGCCTACAAGTGCGGCCATCAACACCAGCCCCCCGACCTTCATCTTGAAAGACAGTCGTCTGCCTTGTGCATGCATCATGAGCACTTCTTGTTGACGCTTGCAGCGGAGAGGGCATCGTATTCACCCTTCAGGCGAGAAAGCTCTGCTTCCTGCTGTTTGGTACCACCCAAAGCGAAAAGAGCCGGCCAGAAAAGAATCATGCCAACCCCCATGATGGCCTTGTCGTTGCTTGAAGCCTCATCCAGCCGCCCTGACAGTTGGCTGGCCCGTCCCTGCACTCGAAGCATTTCCTGACGAAGCTGATCGCAGTCGTAATTTGAGAACTGAACGGGAGAGACATAGCTGGCAGCCACATCTTTCCCTGCCGTAGCGCACGCTGACAGAAAAATAGGGATCAGCGCAGCTGCAGTCATTTTTGACAAGTTGATCTTCAATTTGGTTCTCCTTGGTTGTATTGGTGCGTCAATAACGTCGTGTTACCTTAAAAAAGTAATTTAGTTTAACGTTATTTGTAATCAAAAATCAAATTCTTAATGTGGCGGTCCGATAACTTGTGGGCATGGCGACCACATCCGAAGCAGAGGCATTTGCCCTAAGGCTGAGAAAAGCCTTGGACAGTTGCAATGTGCGCGCATCGCCGACCATCGTGGCCAACGAATTCAACTTGCGTTACTGGGGCCGAAGCATCACGCCCCACACGGCTCGCAACTGGTTGCTTGGCCAGTCACTGCCCACACAGGACAAGCTGGTAGTGCTGGCGGACTGGCTGCAGGTCAGCCCGGATGAACTGCGCTTTGGCAAGGCCTCTTCCGGCCTGCGCCTGGCTGACGCGGACCCCGAGTTCGAGAAAATGGACATGGCTGACCGGGAAATGCTCAAACGCTACCTGACCCTGCCCAAGCCAGAGCGCAAGACGGTACGCGAGGTGGTGACGGCCATGGCGATAGTTGCCGCGCAGCATCTCCGAAAATGATTCCCTAGACCCTTTGGCGTGGTCAGTGACTGGTGCTGCCTGCCGAGGGCACAATCCGCCCATGCCCGCTCCAGCCCCCCTGTCTGCCCCCCAAAAAGCCTTGCGCAAGCTGGGCCTGGTGCGTGACATCGATCTGGCGCTGCACCTGCCGCTGCGCTACGAGGACGAAACCCGGATCGTGCGGCTGTGCGATGCACGCGATGGCGACACGGTGCAGATCGAGGCGACGGTGACGGCCTGCGAGGTGAATTTCAAGCCGCGCCGGCAATTGCTGGCGACGGTAGACGACGGCAGCGAAACTTGCACGCTGCGCTTTTTCACCTTCTACCCCTCGCATCAGAAGGCGCTGGCGGTGGGCAACCGGCTGCGGATTCGCGGCGAAGTGCGCGGCGGCTTCATGGGCCTGGCGATGATGCACCCGAGTTTCAAGGCGGCGGGCGGCGAGCTGGCCAAGGCGCTGACGCCGGTGTACCCGACCACGGCCGGATTGCCACAGGCCTATTTGCGCCGCGCGGTCATCAACGGCCTGGCCCATGCCGACCTGAGCGAGACCCTGCCTCCGGGCATCCACTGGCCCGACCGGCGCGCCGCGATGACCTTGCGCGAGGCGCTGCTGTTCCTGCACCACCCTGCGCCCGATGTGTCATTGGCCACGCTGGAGGACAAGACGCATCCGGCCTGGATTCGCCTCAAGTGCGAGGAGCTGCTGGCTCAGCAGCTGTCGCAGTTGACTGCCAAACGGGAGCGCGATCTCTTGCGTGCGCCTGAACTGAAGATGAAGCCCGGCGGCCTGCATGCCCGCCTGTTGTCCAGCCTGCCATTCGCGCTGACGGGCGCACAGCAACGTGTGGGCGGCGAAATTGCCGCTGACCTGGCCCGGCCGGTGCCAATGCACCGCCTGCTGCAGGGCGATGTGGGCGCGGGCAAGACGGTGGTGGCTGCGCTGGCCGCCATGGTGGCCATTGATGCCGGCTGGCAGTGCGCGTTGATGGCGCCGACTGAGATCCTGGCGGGCCAGCATTTCGGCAAGCTGGTCGGCTGGCTCGAACCGCTGGGTGTGAAGGTGGCCTGGCTGACGGGCAGCCAGAAAAAGAAGGAACGCGCCGCGATGCTGGCGCTGATCGAGTCCGGCAAGGCAGCGTTGGTGGTGGGCACGCATGCCGTCATTCAGGAGCAGGTGAAGTTCAGGAATCTGGCGCTGGCCGTGATCGACGAGCAGCACCGCTTTGGCGTGGCCCAGCGCCTGGCCTTGCGCAGCAAGATGCAGGAGGACGGCATGGAGCCTCACCTGCTGATGATGAGCGCCACGCCGATCCCGCGCACGCTGGCCATGAGTTATTACGCCGATCTGGACGTCTCCGTGATTGATGAGCTGCCGCCCGGACGCACGCCTATCGTGACACGGGTGATTTCGGAGAGCCGCCGCGATGAAATCATCGATCGCATCGGCGTCCAGCTGCAGCAGGGGCGGCAGGTGTACTGGGTCTGTCCGCTCATCGAAGAAAGTGAGGCGCTGGACCTGACCAACGCCACCCAGACCCATGCCGATCTGAGTGAAGCCTTGCCTGGCGTGATGGTCGGCTTGCTGCACTCGCGCATGCCGGTGGCCGAGAAAAAGGCGGTCATGGACCTCTTTACCTCTGGCCAGATGGGCGTGCTGGTCAGCACCACGGTGATCGAGGTCGGGGTGGACGTGCCCAATGCCTCGCTGATGGTGATCGAGCATGCCGAACGTTTTGGCCTGTCGCAGCTGCACCAGCTGCGCGGGCGGGTAGGACGTGGGGCAGCAGCATCGGCCTGCGTGCTGCTGTACGGCACCGGTGAGGGCGGCCGGCTGGGCGAGACCGCCCGCGAGCGTCTGCGTGCCATGGTCGAAACGAACGACGGTTTCGAGATCGCACGACGTGATCTGGAGATCCGAGGCCCGGGCGAGTTTCTGGGGGCCCGCCAGTCCGGTGCGCCTCTGTTGCGCTTTGCCGACCTCAGCATCGATGCGCCGCTGCTCGACTGGGCACGCGAACTCGCCCCCCTCATGCTCGACCGCCACCCGGCGCTGGCCGAGCGGCATGTGGGCCGCTGGCTGGGCGGCAAGGCCCAATACCTCAAGGCTTGATCGATTTTCATCATCCTTGTGCCTTCGTGGCTGTCGACTTCGGGCTTGATCTGAAGATCCATGGATTGCCCGGTCAAGCCGGGCAATGACAAGTACTGAGCTCTGGAGAACGACAAAACTACAATGGTCAAGCCATGACGCTCACCGAACTCAAATACATCGTCGCTGTAGCCCGCGAAAAACATTTCGGCCGCGCGGCCGAAGCGTGCCATGTGTCGCAGCCGACCTTGTCGCTGGCGATCAAGAAGCTCGAAGAGGAGCTGGACGTCAAGCTGTTCGAGCGCAGCGCCTCCGAGGTGGCGGTCACGCCGCTCGGTGAGGAAATCGTGCGTCAGGCCCAGAGCGTGCTGGAGCAGGCGGCCGAGATCAAGGAGATCGCCAAGCGCGGCAAGGACCCCCTGGCCGGGCCGATCCGGTTGGGTGTGATCTACACCATCGGCCCCTACCTGTTGCCTGACCTGGTGCGCGAGGTCATCCGTGCCTACCCGCAGATGCCGCTGATGCTGCACGAGAACCTGACGGTCAGGCTGCTGGAGATGCTGCGCACCGGCGAAATCGACTGCGCCATCCTGGCCGAGCCTTTCCCGGATGCCGGGCTGGCGGTAGCCCCCCTTTATGACGAGCCTTTCATGGCGGCGGTGCCGATCAACCACCCGCTGGCCAGCCGCGAACGGGTGTCGGCCGAAGAGCTGCGCGACGAGACCATGCTGCTGCTGGGCGCCGGGCATTGCTTTCGCGACCACGTGCTGGAGGTCTGTCCCGAGTTCGCGCGCTTTTCCAACCAGGCAGATGGCATCCGCAAGAGTTTCGAGGGCTCCTCGCTCGAGACCATCAAGCACATGGTGGCGGCCGGCATGGGCATCACCCTGGTGCCGCGCCTGTCGGTGCCCGAGCTCAAGCCGGTGACCCGGCGAGGCGGCAACCGAGACGATGCGCCGGTGCGTTACCTTCCGGTCATCGACGCGAACGGCCGTCCGCCGCCGACCCGGCGTGTGGTGCTGGCCTGGCGGCGCAGCTTCACCCGCTACGAGGCGATTGCCGCCTTGCGCAATGCCATCTACGCCTGTCCTTTGTCTGGGGTGACGCGCCTGTCCTGAGCTGTCTGAGCACATCCGCACTTCTACAATCTGCGGATGAACGACAGGCTCAAGCTTTATCTGGACCTGATCCGCTGGAACCGTCCGGCGGGATGGCTGCTGCTGCTCTGGCCCTCCCTGGCCGGACTCTGGGTGGCCGCAGGCGGTTTTCCGGGCTGGCACCTGATCGCCGTGTTCACGCTGGGCACCATCCTGATGCGCAGCGCGGGCTGCTGCATCAACGATGTGGCCGACCGGGATTTTGATCGTCACGTCAAGCGCACCGCCAACCGCCCGGTCACGAGCGGTCGAATCGGCGCGCGCGAAGCGCTGGCGGTTGGCGCGGTCTTGGCGCTGTGTGCCTTTGCGCTGGTGCTGACGACCAATATGGCAACGATCTCCTGGTCGTTTGCAGCGCTGGCTGTGACCTTGGTCTACCCCTATGCCAAGCGCCATGTCTCCATGCCGCAGGCGGTGCTGGGGGTCGCGTTCAGCTTTGGCATTCCGATGGCGTTTGCTGCTGTGCAGGGCCAGGTTCCGCTGCTGGCCTGGGGCCTTTTGCTGGGTAATCTGTTCTGGGTGTTGGCCTACGACACCGAATACGCCATGGTCGACCGCGACGACGACCTGCGTATCGGCATGAAGACCTCGGCCATCACGCTGGGCCGCTGCGATGTGCCTGCGATCATGGCCTTCTATATGGCCTACCTGCTGACCTGGGCCTGGCTCTTGCCGGTGCCGCGCCAGTCACCGCTGTTCGCCTTGGCTTGGGCGGTGGCAGCAGCCCAGGTGGTCTGGCATTTCTTCCTGATCCGTGGGCGTACGCGCGAGGGCTGCTTCCAGGCCTTTCGCCTCAACCACTGGCTGGGTGCCAGCGTGTTTGCCGGCGTCGTGCTGGGCTACGGCTTCTGATCAGGCCTTGCCGAATTCGTCGCCCAGCTCGCGGGCGCGCTGCTCGGCTGCCTGCATGGCCTGGACAAAAGCCTGTTTGATTCCAGCGGCCTCCATCGAGGTGATGGCCGCATAGGTGGTTCCGCCTTTGGAGGTGACGCGCTGGCGCAGCACCTCAGGTGGCTCACTGGAAGCCGCTGCCAGCGAGGATGCGCCTGTGAACGTGGCCACGGCCAGCCTGTAAGCCTGTTCGGCGCTCAGGCCCATGCTGACGCCCGCCTCGGTCATGGCTTCGAGGAAGAAGAAAACGTAGGCCGGGCCGGAGCCCGAGAGCGCCGTGACCGCGTCCAGGTGCGACTCCTGGGCCACCCAGAGAAACTGGCCGGTGGTGGCGATCACCTGTTCCACCTGCTTTTTTTCGAGGTCCGAAACGTCGGCGCAGGCAAACAGGGCGGTCATGCCCTGGCCGACCAGGGCCGGGGTGTTGGGCATGCTGCGCACAACGCGGGACGTGCCCAGCCACTGGCAGATGCTTTCGGTGCGGATGCCGGCCGCCACCGACAGATGCAGCGCCATGCGGGTGTGGGCTGCCACGGGCAGCGCCGCCTCCTTGAAGACCTGGGGTTTGACCGCCCAGACCACCAATTGCGCAGCCGACAGCGCGGCGCTGGCCTGCGGCAGGACGGTCACGCCAAAGTCTTGCTGCAGGCGGGCCGCGGTGTCGGCAAAGGGTTCAACCACGGTGATCCGGGACGGCGGCAAGCCCTGGCGGATGAGTCCGCCAATGATGGCGCCGGCCATATTGCCGCCACCGATGAAGGCCAGGGTCTGCTGTGGAGGGGTCATGTTCTGAAAGGCACAGTTGTTAAAGCAGTCCGATTGTCGCTGGCCAGGGCGCGGCTGGCGTCTGTGTCAATGGCAGGAAAAAAAGAAGACCCGGGTACTCAAAAGGGTCTGATTGGAAGCTGCATCTGGTCTTTTGCAGGAAAGAGTTGACTCGGGCATGGGTTTTTGTGATAATAGAGGGCTTCGCCTTCTTTGGGGGCGTAGTTATCTGCCCAATCTGAAGCGTTGCAAGTGGTTTGCGGCGTGAATGACGGGTCCAAGACTGATTCCTGGATAGCCTCAAGGCCTTTCAGGAATACAAGTTGGGAATATTGAAATGATCCAGACAGAATCTCGGTTGGAGGTCGCCGACAACACCGGCGCCAAGTCCGTGCTGTGCATCAAGGTGCTCGGCGGGTCCAAGCGTCGTTACGCCAGTGTGG
>JACCDV011110198.1_pt1 | contig 12483 bp, 13 predicted proteins | sample 7446131 | NCBI WGS metagenome assembly JACCDV01 (sample SAMN15323448, study PRJNA562643) | freshwater metagenome | isolation source: river surface water | place: USA:Blue River Watershed | collected 2017-08-17
GCTATCCTCCTTGAATAACGCTCTTCTCCATAACCATAAATGACATTAGCTATATCTGTTTCTGCCCAGCCATTTACGATATCTTGAGCATTAAACAAATAATCTTCAGCCTCGCCGTAGGTCATATGTAGCGGGTCATCTGATGAAAACGAGAAGCCCTTGCCTCCGTCCTCGAACTGATCACTGCGCCAACCTAGGTCTGCTAGAATCGCGTCTACTCTCTCTATATGTAAAGAACGAATTATGTTCGCTATTTCTGTAAAATTTTTATGTACCAGATGATACTTGGGTTTCACCTCCCCAGTTTTGAGAACTGAATTCTCGAAAGCACTCTTATCGGCATCAATACCGATATAGATTCCTTTTTCCCCTAAAGCTTGGCAGATGACGCTAGCGTGTCCGCCGGCACCATAAGTAGCATCGACTACGACACTATTTGGCCTAAGCGATAAGATCGAGACTGCTGTCTCCTTTAAAACTGTGATGTGCTTCATGGTAGAAACTGTTATAGGACGCCGATCTCACCCAATTTTTCTGCTAATGCATCAGCTTGGGATTCGATTATGCGTTTATACTCAGTCCATTTGTTCTCATCCCAAATTTCGATACGATTGTGAATTCCTGCTAAAACTACGTTTGTGGCAAGAAGTGCAAAATCTTTCAAAAAGTCTGGCACGAGAATACGTCCAACTGAATCTACCTCCACCTCTACTGCTCCTGATAAGAAGAATCGGTTGAAACTTCTTGTATCCGCCTGACCCAGTGGCAGTTGACCAATCTTTTCAGTGATCTTCTGCCACTCCGGGAGCGGATATACAAAGAGACAGTTATCAAGGCCTCTCGTGACTACAAGCTTTCTCCCAAGTTCCTTTCGCCATTTAGACGGTAAGGACAGCCGTTTCTTAGGATCCAACGTATGTTTGTATTCGCCGATTAGCATGTCTTGACTAGTCTATACGACTTTCGCCGTACATTCCACTATCTCCCACCACTCCTACATTCTATACCACTTTACCCCACTAGCAACCATAGTTATACACACTCCCATTAAAGAGTACTTTATAGAAACGAGCTTGGTTTTATAGATTATGAATTAATTTTTTTGTACTCTTTAACGGGGCGAGTCCCTTCTATTGTCTCAACATGAAAAAAATAAAACCTTTCGATTAATCGAAAGGTTTTATTTTTTTAAAAAATTATTTAATTAATTAAAAATAAACGAGAGCGATAAAAATTGCTGGAATCATTAAAATTAAACTTAGTAATATTAATTTCTTTTTATGATATGAGTGCTGACCAAAATTATTCAATAAAAATAAAATCAGAACTAATGGCAAAACAATAAACTCAAATTTAATAGCTCCATATAATATATAGTCACTAGCTCCTCCACCCATAGACATAAGAACTAGAGCAAAGGCCGAAAGAAGAAAAGTATGCAATAAAATGACCGTAATGAAAGTAAAATAATAGGTGTATAGATACTTTTTCTGAACATCCAAATTAGTACTATTATTAACAAACCTTATGTAGAAAAAGTTAAGAAAAAGTATATAACTAAATATGTACAGAAACCAAATTCCAAATCCGTTAGTATAAAAACTAGCTAAAGTACAAGGTGAATTTCTTTGGTAGTCCAAAAATTCACTAATATAATCCTCATCCGGTTCTAAATCTGTGACATAACAACCACGATCCTCTGTCATGTACTTGATTGTTATATGGTCTGGAAACTTTTCCCTTAAGGAAAAATATTTATCATTAGCATCAGATATATTTTTTATCCCGTAAATAAGAGATCCAATTATAACTAAAAGACCAATAATTAATGGCAGTTTATTAAGAAATCCTTTCATATAAATTTACTCCTTTTGGCTTCATCAGTGGAAAGAGTTGAGTCTCGCGAATTGGTTTATCTTCAAGGATAGCGAACAAGCGTTCCCCAAAACCAAAGCCACAAGCCGGGGGCATACCATGCTCTAACATCTCAACAAATTCTAAATCCGGCATCATCGCTTCTTCGTCCCCCCTTTCAATTAAATCTTGTTGTAGCGAGAAACGGGCCTGTTGTTCAATTGGATCGTTCAGCTCAGAGTAACCATTACCCACCTCTGTACCAGCAATGATAGGCTGGAAACGTTGAGTTGATTCTGGTTGTCCCTCTACTGCCTTAGCTAGTGGTGAGACTAATTTTGGATGATTGATTAGGAAAGCCGGACCAGCGATATTCTTGCGACAGTATTTCCACAATGAGTCAGTCAGACGTTCGCGATTAGTTCCTTCATACTTTACACTCAGTTCATTTAATCTATTCTTAATCTCTTCTTCGGTTGCTTCGGCAATATTAATACCTGTCTGTTTAGATATCTCTCCAGCGTAATCAATACGTTCCCAGTCATTAGCTAAATCAAAAGAAAGTTCCCCGCGTGTAAAAGTAGTAGTGCCATAAACTTCTTCAGCAATAGTTCTATAAAGTGCTTCGACAAGTTTCATCCCATCTTCGTAATTTGCAAAAGCTTGATAGAATTCCATGTTTGTAAACTCCTGCAAGTGGTTTGGGCTACTGCCCTCATTACGGTAGGCTCGACCTATTTCAAATACCTTAGGAAAACCTCCAGCCAAAAGTCGCTTTTGCCATAATTCACCAATTGAGATTCGTAAGAAGACATCAATATCAAAATCATTATGGTGAGTCGAGAAAGGTCTTGCTTCTGCTCCACCGGTAGTGATTTCCAGAGTAGGAGTCTCTACCTCAGTAAAACCATGATCCTTCATGAAGCTTCGCGTGACATCCCAAAACTTTTCTTTACGCTTAAACATCACTCGTAAATCGTCTTGACCAAGTAGGTCTAAGTAACGCTTACGAAACCGCTCTTCTTCATCTTTGAGTCCGTGATACTTATCCGGCAGTGGTAAGAGGCTCTTTGCGACCATGCGCCACTCGCGGGCCATGATGGACCGCTCACCTCTCTCTGTCACAAACACCTCACCAGTCACTTCAATAAAATCACCACCGTCTACCACAGCGGTAAAAAGTTTAAACGGTTCTTCCGCCATCACATCCTCCTTGAACACAGCCTGAAGTTTAGCGGTACCGTCATGCAGAACTGCAAACATAATCGCTCCCTGGCCGCGAATCACCATCACCCTACCGACAACGGTAATAGCTGCTTGCGAGCTTTCTAACTCAGCAAACTGTTCTAAAACAGCCGACAACTCGTGGGTACGAGCCACGGTGGCAGGATAGGGGTTAATTCCCTTCTCTTTGAGAATATTAAGCTTCTTAATGCGCTCAGCGCGTACCTCTTCAAGTCCTGACATAAGTACTCACATAGTAGCGTTTAATAAAGAAAAAGAAAAGCCGTTGCCAGGACGACTTTCCTGAAAACAGCGAATCGACGGTCTTCATGAATAAATTACTCTGGGTAATCCGGAAGAGTTATGGGCGGAACTCTAAACTCCAGAATCCTTGTCTCCTGAATGTATTTCATGTTCATTTTATTCAAAAAAACCAGAAACTCTGCTTCAGTCATTTCATTATGCACCAAGACAACATAATCCCAAACCAACAGACTTTTGGGTACAGGAGTACCCTTTAAAAATACAACGTTTCCTGGCCATTCATAGTCTACCATCAAACGCAGTTCACCACCTTTACAAAGCTTGGCGTAAACAAAGTTACTACCAACCTCTTCTGCAATTTGAGACTTCATAACATCTCCAAAAGTTTTCACACTCCAGGCGTTCTGGATTAGTATTTTTATATTACACTTAAGGATAAATGTCGAGCTGTAAAGAAACTACACAAAAGACCGGCGCCAAAGGCGCCGGTCTTTTGTGTACTCAATAATTCTGTTTTTCAAGAACTCGTATGAATCGTGGAAATTTCGAGGCGCGCAAGTGAAATAAGACGAGTCGTACAGGAGTACGGTGAGTTTTATTTCATGAAGTGCAACAAATAAATTGACCGATTCTGCGAGTTCTATTATTCTACTTTGAGAACTTTATACTTCTGTTTCCCGGTCGGAGTTTCAAAAATGAAATCATCTCCTTTACCTTTTCCGATCAGTGCTTCTCCAAGTGGTGAAAGGTATGACAGTTTACGTTCGTGGATGTTGGCCTCATCGGAACCGACAATCGTGTAGGTTCGACTATCCTTATCCTTTTCTTTCTGAATGGTAACAACTGAACCTAAACTGATGACGCCTCCCTTCTTTTCGTGGGCAACTATCTTTGCCTCCTTGATTACTTTTTCTAAGTATCCAATTCTCTCTTCGATTGCAGCTTGCATATCGCGAGCTTCTTGGTATTCAGCATTCTCAGATAGGTCACCGAGACTGCGCGCATATTCTAGGGATTCTGCCACCTCTTTTCGTCGTACCGTCTTTAGATGATCTAGTTCTTTTTTAAGCTCATCAAACTTCTCGGCGGTCAAAAATGCTTGTGTGTCATTCATACAAAAAATTAGATTTACCCAATTATACGCACTTAACCCCCGGGGTCAACTTTTTAGGTATTAGCCTTGTTCTTCTGGCTTAAGGTATTCTGACCTGTGGATAGAAATCCACTCCATAACATCACCCATGATTCTGGTAGCACCGAGGGCGTTGCTACGTGGGGCTTTATCCATCATTAAAATAAAAGCGTATTTGGGATTCTCATACGGCCAGAAACCGGCAGCCCACGAATTGACATAAGCATTACCAACCCCAACTTCAGCAGTACCTGACTTAGCGGCGACAGCTACATCTTTTCGTTCTAGTGACCTGGCCGTACCTCCATCCATGTTTACTGTCTTCCTCATACCCTCATGAACTATTTTTAATACATTCTTATCTAGGTTCAGCTCTAGAGTCTCACCTTGCTTCCCCCTGATAACATGAGGGTTCACTAAAGTGCCACCATTCGCTAAGGCTGAGTAGGCACGCAACATTTGAATCGGCGTGGTTAAGAAACCAAATTGACCAATAGAAGTAAAATAAGTATCGCCCAGGCGCCAATCATCATCAAAGACTTCTGCCTTCCATACTGGATCAGGCACCACTCCTGCCCGCTCTTGAGCTATACCAATACCTGTAGTTGAACCTAGTCCAAATAAACGATAATACTCGGCCATTTTTGTTATCCCTAGACCCGGCATGGAAGAGCTAAGTCCAGCTTGTGGTGTTGCAATCTCGGGTAAACCACCACCGATAATATAGAAAAAAACGTTTGAAGAAAAAGCGATACCTTCACGCACTGTCATTGACCCTTGAGTTCGCCAATCACTAAAGGTTGACGGTTGGCTTGGGTTGTAGGGGTTAGGTATGACAAGACGACCATTACTGTTGATCACGGTATTCTCAGTGATGACACCTTCTTTCAAAGCTCCATAAGCCACAAAGGGCTTAACGATGGAGCCTGGAGTATAGGTTCCGCTAACCACTTTGTTTAGAAAGGGTAAACGATCATCCTGGTTGTAGCTTTCGATTGTATCGATGTCATAGCCATCAGCCATCACCTCAGGATCATAAGTAGGAAAACTGGTAAGAGCGATCAGTTCACCAGTATGGACATCCATAATAGCCCCCGCCCCACTCCTAAAGCCAGCCTGAGCACTTGAGGTGGAGATTATTTGGTACATTGCCTCCGATAGTTCTGCATCAAGAGAAAGGTACAATGGTGCACCTGACTGACCAGGTTCGATTGCATGTTCTCCTACGATTTCCCCCCGAGCATCCGCGATGACGATCTTCGAACCATTAGTACCCCGAAGAGTTCCATCAAAAGCTGACTCAACCCCACTCCGGCCAATGTATTCGGTGCGGTAAAAGAAACCTTTCTTATCTCGACGAGGGTAACTTACATAACCCAAGACTTGACCTAGACCTAGACGGTCTGTATAAGCCCGTATTGGAAAATCGTAAACACTTCTATTATCATATTCGTTCCAAGCCACCAACTCGTCCCTTCTATCATAAACTACTCCGCGTTCAGCTATTACCACCCCCTGATTCACACTGTTATTTTCTGCAATCGCTCTGTAGTCTGATCCCTCAGTAACCTGAAGGGTGAATATTTTGCTGAAAAAAATAATTGCTACAACTAAAAAAGCTAAGCCCACAAAATAAATACTATTGACAGAAATTGGTAGCTCCCGCTTGCCCTCTAATCTAGCTAGATTTAAAGCTGATAGATTCATGGTATCGAGCAAGACCTCATCTAACTCAACTGATTTCCTTCTGTTTCGACTTTTTCTTCGGAAAAATCTCATAACCTGTTAAGTATACATCAGTAGTCTCCGCTTAATAAAAAGGCTAATGATCCAGATAAATAGCATCCCCAACGAGAGCCATGGGATATGGTAAAAAGCTCCATAATAAGCATCTATTAAAATTGCTAAAAGGACTAGTTCACGACTCTCATACCGTACAAGATAAAAAACAAAAATAGCACTAGCCACAAAATACATCTGGCTAATAAAGGTGAATGCGAGAAGTATTATTAGTAGAAATTTTAACATAGCTTAGACACTTTCTTCTGTAGTCGTCGAAGTATCTAGTTCCTCAAGGGTAGTAGAGGCATTCTCAATCTGAAAGTAATCCTGCACTGACTTTCGCACTTCCTCACTGATGACCTCGATACTGTTTAATTTTGGTACACCAGGTGAGACTGAAACATAAAGTAAGCTATGTAGCGAAACCGGTGGCGAAACATATCCATACTGCTCAGGTTGAGTAGCAGAATTCTCCACCGACACAATTTCACCATAGACACCACCACCTAAGCTAGGCAATAAGACCAAATTACCTTCACGTAGATTTATCCCCTGGGCGACTTTTACCCGAGCTATACCACCACCGAAACCCTCAAGATCTGCGAAAATGTTAGGGCCGACAATGTATGAAGTTGATTCAAAACCGGGCGATGTCACTAACTCCACAAAAGAGTAGGTAGGCAACACATGGACGACTGCGCCTATCACTGTATCTAAACCTAGATAAACTGGAGAACCGACTTCTATACCGCTACTTGAGCCTTTATCTATCTGAATCAGATCATAAGCTAGACTAGTCGGTTGTGCTATCACCCGAGCAGGGATCCGCTCGATACTGCTGTTAAGGGGGGTCATAGCACGCAACTGCATATTCTCTTCAAGTAGTCGTCTGATTGATAATTGGGTACCGGTCTGGTTCGCCAAGTTTTTCTTAAGTGATTCTATTTCGGCAATTAAAGCACTTCGTGAACGTAGATACTTTGGTAAAACACTTTCGGATTCTGTATACCAGACCGATACTTTCTCAACCGGAAATAAGACTACATAGGCAATCAGAGATATAACCCTAGGAAAAAGCCAAGCCACTAAGAGAAGGCCGACCAAAAACGCGATACTTTGCTTAAAGCGTTTAATTGTAGAATGGCGATAGTTCGCCCTCGTTGTCGATAAGTACTTCTTCATATTGTTCAAGATTTTCAATAACGATACCTGCCCCACGCACCACCGCTCTAAGTGGGTCGGGCACGACAATCACAGGGACTTGAATTGTCTCCTCTAAAAACGAAGCTAGACCAGGAATAAGGGCCCCGCCTCCACATATATTAATCCCCCTCTGCATAATGTCAGCTAAGACTTCCGGGGGTGTTTTCTCTAAGACTGCCTTGGTCGCTTCAACGATAGTCTCTACTTGATTTGAAACGGCATCTCTGACATCACTGGCAGTGATGATAACTTCACGAGGCAATCCCGTCATTACATCTCTACCTCTGATAATCATTTCGTGTCCGCTTCCGTCAGCTCTCACTGAAGCCAGAGCAATCTTAGCTTCCTCTGCAGTTTTCTCGCCCACATAGACTTTGAATTGATCACGTACATAAGAGGCAATAGCCACATTGAGATGGTCGCCGGCTACTCGCAGATTCTTTGCTACAACTATGCCATTTAGTGAAATCACTGCAATATCTGTCGTACCGCCACCAATATCAATAATCATACTTCCCCCCGCCTTACCGACTGGAAGTTTAGAACCAATCGCCGCGGCCATAGGTTCTTCAATCAAGAATACATCTCTAGCTCCAGCATTCTTGGCAGCGTCACGAGCAGCTCGCATCTCGACGTTGGTGATACCTGAAGGTACACCAATCAACATCCTCGGTGCTACTAAAGAAGTACGCATTTCACTTTGAACTTTATTGATCAAATAGCCGAGCATCTCTTCCGTAACTTCAAAGTCTGAAATTACTCCATCTACCAGTGGTCGTACCACTTCTATATGTTGTGGAGTACGACCCTGCATAGTCTTGGCCTCATTCCCGACAGCTACTAGTTGGCCGGTTTTTTTATTTATAGCCACTATGGTTGGTTCGTTCAGGACTATCCCTTTGCCACGCACATAGACCAAAGTATTAGCCGTACCTAAATCAATAGCCATATCGGTTGAAACCGCAGACAGGACTTTTTGAATGTGTTTAGATAAAAAGCTCATACCAGGGGGTGAATTGTACTACGTATCGGGATTAGCATCAAAATCAGCATAAAGCTCCTCTTCAGTCAGGTTCCTTACTTCCCCGGTCGCCCTAGTCACGACTTCAAAAGTCCCAGCTTCCCGACCTTTTTTACTAACCACAATCCGGTAAGGTAGGCCTATCAAGTCACTATCAGCGAACTTTTCTCCAGCTCGAGCGTCGCGATCATCATACAGCACAGTGACACCCTTATCTTTAAGTGAGGCGTAGATACCATCAGCCCAGTCCCGCACCTCCTGGTCTTCACTATTCAGAGCGACTAAGTGGACCTGGTAAGGAGCAACACTCTCTGGCCAAACAATTCCTTTTTCGTCAGCAAATTTCTCCACCAAGACCCCCATCATCCTGGTGATCCCGATGCCGTATGAGCCCATCCAAACTGGTATTCGTTCACCGGTCTCGTTAGTAAAGTACAGTCCCACCTCTTCGGCCTTTTGCCTTCCAAAGTTAAAAATATTCCCTACTTCTGCGGTCTTTGTAGCAACCAACTCGTCGCGAGTCACCCCGAGAGCCTGTAGATCAGTTTTATCAAGTACTTCCTCATTAATCGCAACACCTTTTTCTTTAGAAATATAAGTCACATCTTCACCCGCCTCACAAACCGTCTGAAACTCGTGCGAGAACTCAGTAAAGGCTCCTCCAGCAGCGAAAGTTATATAAGTATCTGAACCTACACCCAACCGCTCAAAGACCTTCATATAGGCAACTTTACTAGCCTCGTAAAATTCATTATGTTGTTCTTCAGTCGCCGTGAAAGAGTAAGCGTCTTTCATGATGAATTCACGACCACGCATCATTCCGCTTTTGGCTCGTACCTCATTCCTAAGCTTAACTTGAAATTGATAAACTGCCACTGGCAGATCTTTATGACTAGCAATGTGACCCTTCATCATGTCAGCGATTGGTTCCTCATGACTCCAAGCGAGACCAATCTCACCTCCAGCTTTGAGCTCGGTCTTAAACCAAATATCAACCACCTCATCATTCCAACGATGAGTTCTTTCCCATAATTCTTTGCGCTGTAGGTTAGTAGCAATCAGTTCGTTAGTACCGATCTCTTTCATTTCCTCTCTAACTATTTGTTTGATTTTCTGGACTACCATCAACCCGAGTGGAAGGAGTTGATACACACCAGCCATCTCTTTATGAATATAACCAGCACGAATGAGAAGCTGGGCATTCTTGGCCACTTCGTCAGCCGGGGCTTCCTTTTGAGTTTTTGTAAATAGTTTAGATTGGCGCATAAAAAATACCTCCAACTTTAGACGAGAATCGCCTAAAATTAGTATTACCTGAATAATCTGTTCATTCTAGCGGTAAAGCGCACTATGGTCAAAAAATAACAAGACAGCCCCGAGATAGGGGCTGTTAATCATAGTATCTGTGATTAATTATTCTGGATTCATGGATGTTGCCTGAAACTTAAAGATTACAGATTACCTTCCCAAACCCCTTCAGGCTCACTTAGTGGTCGGGTACGGTGGAACTTTTTCTGGCGTGTCCCCAAAACGCCATACTTGAAGCCAAATATCGGCAGAGAACCTTATCCAATATGGGCGGTAGCGTTGCTGGTTACTCACTTTTTCTTTCCTTCTAGTGACAATCCAACCAACTTTGACTACCTCTTCCGGCAAGACGATATTTGGTGGTCCGTATATCGGTGCCATACTGAGAGAGCTTCGAGAATAAAGTTGCACGACTTTACCGGGGCGACGTCCTCTAATGTAGACCCTTACGTTAATAGGGAACGTCCCTATGTTTTGCACTTTCATTTTTTCTCCTTGAGCAAATTGATCTTCCGATGAAGTCTTACCACATTGAGTAAGGATTTGTAAAGAAACTTCAGATCAAATCCTAGAACAGTGTTAAGTTCTAGGAAAGATAAGGTCTAAAATGAGTTATATATGGGTACGGTTAGAGATGAAATCGCTGAGTCGATAGCGAGTCTGACGATTCTAGCTAAGGAGCCTCGCGATATCATTCCAAGTGACCACCACCATCAATACCATGAGTAAGGCAAATCCAATCAAATTAAGCCGACCCACCCAGGCTATATTAATCGGCCTGCGGGTGATAGCCTCAATCGCTACAAAGACCAACCGTCCTCCATCTAGAGCTGGAATCGGTAGCAAGTTAATGATAGCTAGGTTTAGTGAGATCATAGCGGTGAACGTCAAAAGTGACGTCAAGCCGTAGCCAGCGGCTTCACCGACTAAGCCAACTATCCCAATCGGCCCAGCTACTTGTGAGAAGTCGGCTCGTCCGACCAAGGCATCACTGAGTAAAGTATAAAGACCAACCGAAATATCTTTCAAGCCAGAGACTGTAACCGTAAACCCAGAGACAACGGCTGAGAAAAAGGATTGTTGTCTGGTTTCTACCAAGGCCAAGGCTACACCCACAGCTACTTGCTTTGGATTACTCTCTAAAAGTCCTGCAGTGGGTTCAATAATCACTTCTTTATCTACTCCAGCGTGTGAATATGAGATAGTTACCGCTTCCCCTTCATGTCTCTCGATAAAGTTCTTAAAGCTAGTTGGCGTTAGACTATCTACTCCACCCTCTTTGGAAGACAACGCAGTCACTTTTGACCCTGACGGAACCATTTCATACAAAGGACTGTTGGTGAGAACATCAGAGATGTATAAGCTAGCCTGAGGCCCAGCTTCGGCTTCATCGACAGCCGTCGGTACCCCTATCATGAAAGTAGTGACGAACAAAAACCAAGCGAGAATGACATTCATGGTGACACCCGCTACCAATACTAGGGCCTGTGCCCAATATGGTCTAGCCGAAAAACTACGTGGTTGATCAGCGTTATCCTCTGCTGTTTCTGGATTCTCGCCAAAGATTCGGACGAAACCACCGATTGGTAAAAGATTGAAAGTGTACTCGGTCTCACCTTTCTTGATGACAAATAGCCTTGGTGGAAAGCCTATAGCGAATTCGTCCACACGCATCCCTGTCTTTTTTGCCACTATAAAGTGACCCCACTCATGGACCAGTATCAATACAAACAGTACTAAAAGAAATATTATAACTGACATAGTAATTATTGTTGAAGTTCCTTCTCTTTACGCAAGCAAAAATTCTCGAGCTTATTATTGCAATCTTCAACTAGCTTTTGAATTTTATCTTTCTCTGTAAATTTATCATCTTCCCCCATGCCTCCCACTTTAAACTGTTTTTCCAGTTCCTTCATCGCTTCATCACGTGCCGACTTCACTGAGACGCGAGCCTCTTCCAATTTAGTCTTGGCAAGTTTCAGTAGCTGAACCCGCCTCTCGCTGGTAAGTTCCGGAAAAACCACTCGTACCCCACTGGAATCCCCCACCACCCCTACACCGAGGTCGGCCTCTTGGATAGCTTTTTCCAATGATTTGGCTTGACTAGCATCCCACAAAGATACCCGCAAAGTACGAGCGTCTTCTATACTGATCGAACCAACTTGCTGTAGCGGTACTTTAGTACCATAAGAATCAACCCGAACACTATCCAGTAAACCAGGATTGGCTTGTCCGGTTCTAATTCCAGAATATTCTTTCTGCAACCAGTCAGCAATGGCATCTAATTTTTTTGAAATTTGTGGAATCATGAATTGAAGTTGAATTGATTATTACTATCAATAGTAGTGTAACATCTATCTATTTTTGTGCACCCTTAGACAGGGTCAGGGAAAAAAACTCTAGTAACATTTTATTAGAAGCACCCCTTTTGGTCAGAAGATTGTAGACAAATAACAGATTATTTTTCTGCTTTACCGGTATTGACTTATCCTGTAGTAGATACTGACCCAAACCCGTACGGATAGCGTTAGTCCATTCTACATCTTTCTTGGCCAATCTTTTCTTTATCTCCTCCAGCCGATCTGCGTAGTTGAGTAGTGTAAACTGTCTAAATTCTTCACTTTCTTTATCAGTATCATATAATTCGTTGGCCAGACTTACTTCTTGAAATCGAGACAACACGGTTGGTAATAAA
>JACCDV010442980.1_pt1 | contig 12480 bp, 7 predicted proteins | sample 7446131 | NCBI WGS metagenome assembly JACCDV01 (sample SAMN15323448, study PRJNA562643) | freshwater metagenome | isolation source: river surface water | place: USA:Blue River Watershed | collected 2017-08-17
CGAATAGCCCTTGTCGGCGCTGCCCATGCCCACGCTCATGGTCTTGCCGTGCGGGAACACCCAGCCATAAAAGTCGGGCGAGACCTCGCCCTGGTAGTACACATCGCAACGGGCACCATCGTGGCCCTGTGGCGTCTCGATGATCTCGTGGTAAGCGAACACGTACTTGGTCTTGTGGGCATTGGGAATGGCCTGCCGCGCCACTTCGGAGCGGGCGCCGTCGGCACCCACCACCATGCGCGCGCTGACCCTGACGGGCCGGGCGTGTTCGCTGGCCGCATGCTCTTTGGCCGTGACCGGGGTGTAGTGCACCCACAGCTGCTGCTCGGCGTCGTGTTCGATCTTGTCGAAGATCGCCTGGCAGCGCACCGCGCCCGAGCGGGCGGCGCGCGCGCGCAGGAATTCGTCGAACTCGTCGCGGTCGACCATGCCGACAAAGCCGTTGTCGATCGGGATGTCGACCCGGTTGTCGGTCGGCGAGATCATGCGCGCGCAGCGCACTTTGGCCACCAGCAGCTCGTCCGGGATGTTGAAGTCCTGGATCAGCCGCGGCGGGATGGCGCCACCGCAGGGCTTGATGCGCCCCTGGCGATCGAGCAGCAGCACGCGCCAGCCCTGACGCGCCAGGTCGTCGGCGGCCGTGGCACCGGCCGGACCACCGCCAACCACCACCACATCAAAATCGGTTTCACGCATGGTCAGGCCTCGGGTTCAAATGGTTTCAAGCGCGTTGTCACGCACACCGCCGGCACTCACCGTGCGGTCGGTACGTTCTGACGGCCTCGGCTGCGACACGCCCGGACGCAGGGCCCCCAGGCGCATCGCCACCACGGCCGAGACGGCAAACATCACCGCCTGCAGGGCAAACACGCTGGCGTAGGCGCTGCGGTGCCCGCTCAGCAGGGCATGGGCCAGATCGCTGGCCCCGGTGCCGACCAGACCGCCCAGGCCAAAGGCCAGTGCCTGCGCGGCGCCCCACAGGCCCATGCGGGTGCCTTCGCGGCCGGGACCGCCCTCGCCAGCCAGGCGCATCATGGTCGCGATCGCTGCGATCGAGAAGGCGCCGTTGGCCACGCCCAGCAGCACCACATTCATTTGCAAGGGCCACACGGTCTGCAATGCGGCCCAGCTCAGACCCACCGTGGCCAGAGCCGAGGCCAGGCAACCGCCGACCATCCAGCCCTGCACCGATCCGAGCCGCCCGCGCGCCCGGGCCGAGCCGGCAAAGGCCACCGCGATCATGCCGATCAGCACGCCCGAGTGGTGCCAGCCCGAGAGCTGTGTGGTCTGGCCCGGAGAGAAACCGTGCACCGCACCGGCAAAGGGTTCGAGCACCAGGTCCTGCGCGCTGTAGGCCAGCATCGACAGGAACACGAACACGGTGAAGGTGCGCGCGGCGCGCTCGTCCCAGACGGCGCCAAAAGCCTCGCGGAAGTTGCGGCCCTGCAGGCTGTTGGCGGCTGGCGTGGCTGCGGATGTGTCCGCCGAAGACGAGATCGCAACTGGCGAGGCCGAGGCCGCCGGCCCTTCGAGGCGCCAGAGCGCCAGCGCGGTGATGACCAGCGTCAGCACACTCAGGCTGGCCGACACGCGCAGCAGGACCTCGGGGCTGTAGGGCTCGATCAGCTTGCCCACCACCCCGGCCGTCACCGCAAAGCCCACGATCATCATCATCCATACGGCTGTGGCGGCGGGTGCACGGCGCGCCTCGGGCACGCGCTTGGCCATCAGCGCCAGCAGCGAAGTGCCGCAGGCGCTCACACCCAGACCGATCATCGAAAACGCCAGCAGGGCCAGCAGCGCGCCGTAGAGGCGCTCGCTGCCCATCCACACCGTGGCCAGTGCCGCGAGCACGCCGCCTGCGCCCAGACAGGCCATGCCGCCCAGCATCCAGGGCGTGTTGCGGCGGCCCTGGTCGGCGCCAAAGCCCATGCGCGGGCGCACCATCTGCACGCCGTAATGCCAGGCCACCAGAAAGCCCGGCAGCAGCGCCGGCAGCGCGAGTTCGACCACCATCACGCGGTTGAGCGTCGAGGTGGTCACCACCACCACCGCACCCAGACAGGCCTGCACCAGACCGAGCCGCAGGATCTGCGGCCAGCCGAATTCAAAACGCGTGGATCTCATGTCCCCCCCAGCAGGTGCAGTTGCCGCAGCCCGAAGGCGCTGACCATCATGCCGCTCACATACAGCGGCACCCCGAAGGCACTCAGCAGCAGCGCCTTGTCGATCGGCGCGCGCACAAAGCGCCGCATCAGCGGCGCCTGCGCCAGCACCAGCGCCAGCACCGCCAGCCCATGCCAGTGCAGACCCCAGGTCCAGAGCAGCAGCAGCACCACCGCCAGCTGCGGCAGCACCATGACGGCCACCGCCGTCTGCGCGGCGCGGCGCGCGCCCAGCTGCACCGGCAGCGAGCCCACACCCATGCGGGCGTCGCCGTCGATCGACTTGAAATCATTGAGGGTCATGATGCCGTGGGCGCCCAGGCTGTAGAGCAGCGCCAGCACCAGCGAGCCACTGCCCGGCCAGGCGCCGCCCAGCATCACGGCGGTGCCGGTGATCCAGGCCAGGCCTTCATAACTGAGTGCACAGGCCGCATTGCCCCACCAGCCGTTGCGCTTGAGCCGCACCGGCGGCGCGCTGTACGCCCAGGACAACAGCACCGCGAGCGCGCAGGCGGCAAAACCCCAGGGCCCCATGAGCAAGGCCCACGCCAGCGACAGCCCGCTCCAGAGCACGGCAATCGCCAGACCCCAACGGCCGGGCATGCGGCCCGAGGGAATGGGTCGTTGAGGTTCGTTGATCGCGTCCACATGGCGGTCAAACCAATCATTGACCGCCTGGCTGCTGGCGCACACCAGCGGCCCGGTCAGCACCAGCCCCAGGGCCAGCAACCACCAGTGCTCACCCAGCGACTGGCCCGAGGCCACAGCGCCACAGGCGAAAGCCCACATGGGCGGAAACCAGGTGATGGGCTTGAGCAGCTCGGTGACGGCCGAGAGTTCAGGACGTGAACGGGGGAGGTCCATGCCCGCATTTTGCGGGGACAGTTAAAAATGTCAATACAAATTGACACTCAGGCAAATCAGTCGGCTTCGCTGTCCGCGATCATGCCGAAGCGGCGCAGCTTGACGTACAGGCTCTGGCGCGAGAGGCCGAGCATTTCCGCAGCCGAAGCGCGGTTGTCGTGCGTGAGTTGCAGGGCCGACTCGATGCACATGCGCTCGATGGTGTCGACCGCCTCGCCCACAATGTCCTTGATCGGACGGCGCCCGACCAGCTGGGCGATGTCGCTGAGCGTGCCCGCCAGGCTCTGCGTGACGGGCGAGGCGCCCGGGTGACGGCGCTCGATGTCCCGCAGGAAGAAGGCATACATCAGCTCGGGCCGGTTCAGGCTGACGGCCGAAATCTCCACCGGCAGCGTCAGGCCCGAGAGGGTACGCACCTCGGTAGCGAAATTGCGCACCGGCAACTGCTGGCGCAGATTGGTGCTCAGCACCCCCCAGTCCACACCGCCACGCAGCAGCCAGCGTTCGAGCGGATGGCCGACCACCTGCGAGGAAGCGGTCAGGCCCAGCAGGGCCATGCCCTCGTCGTTGACGCTCTTGACCACGCCTTGCGTGTCGGTCAACAGCCAGCCATCGGGGAAACGCTCCATCGCCTCGGACAGGGCCGCGGACGGCCCGGCGCCGGGACGCTCGACCAGCCCGTCACGGGCGGCCAGGCGCAGGAGGAACTGCGGGCCGCCTTCCTGGCGGAACACGGTGGCCGAAACAGTCCAGCTGTTGCCCGAACCCACCGGGTGGGCCGAGCACATCTCGATGCGGCCGGTCGCCAGGGCCATGCGCAGCAGGGACTGGATTTCGGCCTGGCTGTCGGCCTCGAAACAGTCGCGGACCTCACGCCCGACCAGACGCTTGGCGCTGTCGCGCAGCAAGGTCTGGGCGCTGGTGTTGGCCTCAAGCACGCGCTGGCTGGTGGCGTCGACCAGCATCAGTGCTTCGCTCGTGGTGTCGAACAGCACCCGGTAACGGCCCTCGATGTGGCGCAGACGCAGGTAGTCGCGTTCCATGGACTGCTGGGTCTCCACCAGGCGGCGCTGCAGCTCGGCAATGCCTTCGAGATCGCGCGCCAGCGCCACGCGCTTGCCGCTGCGGCCCAGGGCCAGCACGATGTATTGCAGCGGCACATCATGGCCGCTGGTGGCCGGGTGGTTGATATGGCGCCACCGTGGCGGCTGGCCTTCGGCCGATTCGCGCAACTGGTCCTCGACCTTGATCTGGCTTTCGGGCGTGACGGTGTCGATCCAGCGCCGGCCCACCCAGCCCTGGCAACCCAGGGTCACCAGGGTGTCGCGTCCGGTAGACACATCTTCAATGACACCCGAAGCGTCCATCACAAGTGTCAAGTCAGACACACCTGACAGCAACTGTGCAAAGCTGGCCGAATCGAGGTCAGGAAGCTTCATGGAGGTAGAAGATTTGGGATTTCAAATGCCAGATTGGCAAAACCGGGTGCAGTATACGTCTGCACCAGCGTTTGTCTACGTAAGACAGCACACCATCAGAGGGGATCTGCGGTATTGGGCAGATGCGGCCGTTCGGGCCTGTGCATCAGCGGCATCCATGTGTCAACTTTTACGATGCATGATCTGCTGACTCAGCCAGTTGACAGTTTGGCGCGCATCGGCAGCAGCAAGGCCCACCCCAAGGGCCTGCAGGGCATCCGGCGCCAGCAAGGCCATGGGTCCGCCCACCATCACATGCAGCTGCGGATTGGGGGCGCCTTCGCGCAGGCGGGGTAGCCACTGCGCCAGGTGCTGCAGCTGGCGGTCACTGCTGATGGACAAGGCCACCGCGTCAAACCAGTCGCGGCGCAAATGTGTCAGCACGTCTTCACCGTCGTGGGGAGTCAGTAGCTGAACGCTCCAGCCGTGGCGGCGAAAGAACTCGGCCAGCATGAAGGCGCCCATGGTGTGCTGGGACTGGGGCTCGGTGGCCAGCAGCATGCTGAGCTTGCGGGGCCGGTCGGCACCCGGTGCGCAGAACTCGGGGCTCAGGCGGTGCAGCACCCGCTGCAGGTTGGACGAGCCGATGGTGACCTGCGCAAAGTCGGCAATGTCGCATCGCCACCAGTGGCCCAGCAGCCGGGCGCAGGGGGCCAGTCCATGGATATAGATGTCTTCGAGGTCGTAACCGCTCTGGCGCCACTGCTCGATCTGGATCAGAGCGTCTTCGAGGCTCTGCAGGCAGGCCCGGGCCATGCGCTCGATCTCGGTCGGCGCAAGGTCCCCTTCTTCGAGGAAGGGCCAGGGGCTGTCCAGCCGGCTGTCCATGCCGAAAACGCCCGGTGGTGGCCGGGGCAGGTTGAAAGTTCCGATGGTCATCGCGGCACCGATCTCCTGGGGCTTCACGTGAGCGAATGGCTCCCCGAAAAGAGTCGACGCACAAGGCACTACGTCTGTCGGCATCTCCGGTTGGCCCCAGGTGAGGTCCGGCACAGACAGACATCTCAAGTTTGAACCGATTCGGCAGGATCAGATCCAAGGGAAAACCCTGATGTTGTCAATTTTATTTATCGTCAATTTAGATTGACACTCATCCACGTCAGCCGTACATTGGCCTTGTCACCTTGGTTCGTCCATCCAGATTCAGCCCTCCCTCGCTCATGCCCGCCACATCTTGTTCCGGCCCCACCGGCCTCTACACCCCCGAGCAACGCGCCCGGCGGGATGCGACCGTGTGGACCCCGGTGCAGGGCGTGCTGGCCCCCGTGCAGTTCCTGGTGTTCCTGATCAGCCTCGGGCTCGTCATTTACAGCCTGCGCACCGGGCAAATGACCGAATGGGCGCTGGCCTCGGTGGTGGCCAAGACGGGGCTGCTCTACGCCATCATGGTGACCGGCTGCATCTGGGAAAAAGTTGTCTTCGGCAAATACCTGTTCGCCCCGGCCTTCTTCTGGGAAGACGTGGTCAGCATGGGCGTGATGGTGCTGCACACCGCCTACCTGTTCGTCTGGCTGCAGGGCCTGTGGACGCCCGGCGAACAGCTGGCCCTGGCCCTGGTGGCCTATGCGGCCTATGCCTTCAACGCCCTGCAGTACCTGCGCAAGCTGCGCATGGCCCGGCTCCAGGCGCGCCACCCCGAACCGCAGCGCCCGCTGGCGCCCCAGGGAGCTCCTTCATGAGCCCGGTGATCCCGAGCCGCGCCGACGCCACCGGCTGCACCGACGTGCGCCCGCTGGTCGAACGCGGCCAGCGCGAGGTGTTCTGCGGCCTGACCGGCATCATGTGGCTGCACCGCAAGATCCAGGACGCCTTCTTCCTCGTGGTCGGCTCGCGCACCTGCGCCCACCTTCTGCAGTCGGCTGCGGGCGTGATGATCTTTGCCGAGCCGCGTTTTGGCACCGCCATCATCGACGAGCGCGACCTCGCCGGCATCGCCGATGCACAGGATGAACTCGACCGGGTGGTCACCGAGCTGCTGGCCAAGCGCCCGGGCATCCGCATGCTGTTCCTGGTCGGCTCCTGCCCGTCCGAGGTCATCAAGCTCGACCTCTCGCGCGCCGCCCAGCGCCTGCAGCAGCGCCACGCGCCGCAGGTGCGGGTGCTCAACTACTCGGGCAGCGGCATCGAGACCACCTTCACGCAGGGCGAGGACGCTTGCCTGGCTGCACTGGTGCCGGAACTGCCTGCACAAAGCGCCACGCAGGCCCCCTCGCTGCTGGTCGCCGGCAGTCTGGCCGACGTAGTCGAAGACCAGCTCGGCACCCTGCTGCAGGCCATGGGCATCGACGTCGCCTTCTTTCCACCGCGGCGCAGCACTGCACTGCCGGCGGTGGGGCCGAACACCCGTGTACTGCTGGCCCAGCCTTATCTGGCCGACACCGCCCGTGCGCTCGAGCGTCGCGGCGCCCAGCTCTTGACCGCGCCCTTCCCGCTCGGCGTCGAAGGCACGACCGCCTGGCTGCAGGCGGCCGCCACCGTCTTTGGCGTCGACGCCGCCTTGTTCGAGCAGGTCACCCGCGCGCCACGCGAGCGTGGCATCCGCGCCCTGGCCGCCCACAAGCCCTGGCTCGAAGGCCGCAGCGTGTTCTTCTTTCCGGACTCGCAGCTGGAACTGCCGCTGGCGCGCTGTCTGCAGCGCGAACTGGGCATGCGTCTGACCGAAGTCGGCACCCCCTACCTGCACCGCCAGCACATGGCCGCCGAGCTGGCCCTGCTGCCCGCCGGCACCCGCCTCAGCGAAGGCCAGGACGTGGACCGCCAGCTCGAACGCTGCCTGCAGGACGCACCCGACCTCACCGTCTGCGGTCTGGGTCTGGCCAATCCGCTCGAAGCGCAAGGCCTGTCGACCAAGTGGGCCATCGAGCTGGTCTTCACCCCCATCCAGGGTTACGAGCAGGCGGGCGACCTCGCCGGCCTGTTCAGCCGGCCGCTGCGCCGGCGCGAACTTCTGACCGCTGGCCAAGCGGTCCAACGGGCGGCGTAGGAGCAAGCATGCAACTGACGCTTTGGACCTACGAAGGACCGCCCCATGTGGGCGCGATGCGGGTGGCCACCGCCCTGAGCGATGTGCATTACGTGCTGCACGCGCCGCAGGGCGACACCTACGCCGACCTGTTGTTCACCATGATCGAGCGGCGCGGCCAGCGCCCGCCAGTGACTTACACCACCTTCCAGGCGCGCGATCTGGGTGGCGATACCGCCGAGATGTTCAAGACCGCGGTGCGCGAGGCACACGCGCGCTTTGCCCCCGGCGCCATGCTGGTCGGCGCCTCCTGCACCGCCGAGCTGATCCAGGACGACCCGGGCGGCCTGGCTGCAGCACTCGACTTGCCGATCCCGGTGGTGCCGCTGGAGCTGCCGTCGTATCAGCGCAAGGAAAACTGGGGCGCGAGCGAGACTTTCTACCAGCTGGCGCGCCACCTGGTGCAGCCGCGTGCGGCCGAGCGTTCCACACGTGCACGGCCCTGCTGCAACCTGCTCGGCCCCACCGCGCTCGGTTTCCGCCACCGCGACGACATCACCGAAATCACGCGCCTGCTCGATTCGCTGGGCATCGACGTGACTGTGACCGCGCCGATGGGCGCCAGCGCCGCCGACATCGCCCGCCTGACCGAGGCCGACTTCAACGTGGTGCTCTTCCCTGAAACGGCGCTCGCCACCGCGCAGTGGCTCGACCGGGCGCATGGCATGCCCTACACCCGCACCGTGCCGATCGGCCTGGGCGCCACGCGCGACTTCGTGACCGAAGTCTGCGGTCTGGCCGGCCTGCCGGTGCCTGCCGCGCCTGATGCCCGTGCCCAGTGGTACAGCCGCTCGGTCGACTCCACCTACCTCACCGGCAAGCGCGTCTTCATCTTTGGCGACGCCACCCATGCCGTGGCCGCCGCGCGCATCGCCCACGAGGAAATGGGCTTTGAAGTGGTCGGCCTGGGCACCTACTCGCGCGAGTTTGCCCGCGAGGTGCGCGAAGCCGCCACCCGCCTGGGGCTCACGGCCCTGATCACCGACGACTACCTGGCCGTGCAGGCGCAGATCGATGCGCTGCAGCCCGAGCTGATCCTGGGCACGCAGATGGAGCGCCACATCGCCAAGCGCCTGGGCCTGCCCTGCGCGGTGATTTCCTCGCCCGTGCATGTGCAGGATTTCCCGGCCCGCTACGCCCCGCAGATGGGCCCCGAAGGCGCGAACGTGATGTTCGACACCTGGGTGCATCCGCTGATGATGGGCCTGGAAGAGCACCTGATCGGCATGTTCCGCGAGGACTTCGAATTCCACGCCGGTGCCGCGCCTTCGCACCTGGGTGGGCACGGGGTGGCCCGCAACGCGCCCGTAACACACGAAACCCACGACACTAGGGTGGATGCAGCGCCCGTCGTTGCTGCGGCGAAGCCGATCGTGAACCCCGGCCAGCTCCCCCCGTGGAGTGCTGAGGCCGAGCGAGAGCTGGGTAAGATCCCTTTCTTCGTGCGCGGCAAGGCGCGGCGCAACACCGAGCGCTTTGCCTGCGAACGCGGCGTGGCCACCATCACCATCGAGACCCTCTACGATGCCAAGGCCCACTTCAGCCGCTGAGGCACGCTCCCCCAAAGCCACGCGCGCGCAGGTCGGCATGCGCGTCGTGCTGCTGACCATGGACCACCACCTGGCCAGCGCAGCGCAGAACGCGGCCGCGCGGCTGGCGCAGCGCATCCCGGGGCTGGACTTCGAGGTGTACAGCGCCGCCCACTGGCGTGCCGATGGCGAGGCGCTGGCCGCCTGCCATGCGGCCATCGCGCAAGCCGATCTGGTCATCGTCAGCATGCTCTTCATGGAAGACCACTTCCTGCCAGTGCTCGACGCACTGCAGGCGCGGCGCGAGCGTTGCGACGCCATGGTCTGCATCATGTCGGCGCCGCCAGTCATGCAGCTCACACGCATGGGCAAGTTCGTCATGGGCCAGCAGTCCACCGGGCTGATGGCCATCCTCAAAAAGCTGCGCCCGGCCGCCAAGCCCAGGGCCGACGGTGAGCCCGCCGGTCCGCAAAATGCCGGCGCCCGCCAGATGGCCATGCTGCGCCGCCTGCCCAAGCTGCTGCGCTTCATCCCGGGCACCGCGCAGGACCTGCGCCTGTTCTTCCAGACCATGCGCTACTGGCTCGGCGGCAGTGAGCACAACATCGAACACATGGTGCTGGCCCTGGTGCACCGCTACGCGATGGGTCCGCGCGAAGCGCTGCGCGCCCTGGCCCAGCCCGAAGAGCCGGTCGAATACCCCGAAGTCGGCCTGTACCACCCGCAGCTCAAGGGCCGCATCGGCACCGCGCTGGAGCAACTGCCCAAGGGGCAGGACGCCAAAACCCCGGCCGTGGGCCTGCTGCTGCTGCGCTCGTACCTGCTGGCCGGCAACACGGCGCATTACGACGCCGTCATCGAGGCGCTGCAGTCGCGCGGCCTGCGCGTGATCCCGGCCTTCGCCAGCGGGCTGGATGCCCGGCCGGCGATTGACCAGTATTTCCGCCAGGGCGAGCAGGTGCGCATCGACGCCCTGATCTCGCTGACCGGCTTTTCGCTTGTGGGGGGCCCGGCCTACAACGACTCGCGCGCGGCCGAGGCCATCCTCGGCACGCTGGACGTGCCCTACATCGCCGCGCACCCGCTGGAATTCCAGAACCTGGGTGAATGGGCCGAAGGCCAGCGCGGCCTGCTGCCGGTCGAGAGCACCATCATGGTGGCCATCCCCGAACTCGACGGCTCGGTGCTGCCCATGGTCTACGGTGGCCGGCCCGGCCCGGGCGGACAAACCTGCACCGGCTGCGAACGCCGCTGCGTGTTCCCCGAAGCGGCGCGCGAGCAGGACATGTTCACCTGCGCCGAGCGCACCGCCACCCTGGCCGACCGGGTGCAGCGCCTGGTGCAGCTGCGCCGGCGCGAACGCGCCCAGCGCAAGCTGGCCGTGGTGCTGTTCAACTTCCCGCCAAATGCCGGCAGCGTCGGCTCGGCCGCCTATCTCTCGGTCTTTGAATCGCTGCACCGCACCCTGCAGCGCCTGGCCGCCGAGGGCTACCAGGTCGAGGTGCCCGAGAGCACCGACGCCCTGCGCGATGCGCTGCTGCAGGGCAATGCCGGCCAGTACGGCACGCAGGCCAATGTGCTGGCCTGCATCGCCACCGCCGACCATGTGCGCCGCGAGCCCTGGCTGAGTGAAATCGAAGCCCAGTGGGGACCGGCCCCGGGTCGACAGCTCTCCAACGGCGAGTCCCTGTTCGTGCTCGGCGCGCAGTTCGGCAACGTGGCCGTCACGGTGCAACCGGGCTTTGGCTACGAGGGCGACCCGATGCGCCTGCTGTTCGAAACCGGCTGCGCCCCGACCCACGCCTTCAGTGCGTTTTACCGCTGGCTGCGCGAGGACTTTGCGGCCGATGCGGTGCTGCACTTCGGCACCCACGGCGCACTCGAATTCATGCCCGGCAAGCAGACCGGCCTGTCGGCCCGCTGCTGGCCCGAGCGCCTGATCGGTGCCCTGCCCAACGTCTACCTGTACGCGGCCAACAACCCCTCCGAAGGCGCGCTGGCCAAGCGCCGCGGCGCTGCCACGCTGGTGAGCTACCGCACGCCTTCGATCGCGCAGGCCGGCCTGTACAAGGCCTTTGTGCAGCTCAAGCAAAGCCTTGAACGTCTGGGCCAGTTGCCGCCCAGCGAAGCCACCGAACGCGAAGGCCTGGCCGCCGACATCCACACCCAGGCCCTCGCACTGGACCTGCAGGTACCCGCCGCCGTGGCCGCTGCCGACACCGCCTGGCTGGCCGCGCTGCAGGCGCAACTGTTTGAACTCGAATACGCGCTGATCCCCGAAGGCCTGCATGTGATGGGCCAGGTGCCCACGCCCGAGCAGCAGCTGCAGACGCTGACCATCATGGCCAATGCCATGGGCCTGCCGGCCGAGCACAGCCAGCCCTGGCTGGCCGCGCTGGTCGAAGGCCGCACGCCACCGGCCATGCCGCAGCTCGATGCGGCCCAGCAGGAGAGCCTGCGCCAGCTGGTGCGCACCCACACCCTGCTCGGCCAGGACCACGAAATGCTGGGCCTGCTGCATGCGCTCGACGGCGGCTACATCGCCCCGGCGCCGGGCGGCGATTTGATCCGCAACCCCGAGGTGTTGCCCACCGGCCGCAACCTGCACGGGCTGGACCCGCTGCGCATGCCCTCGGCCTATGCGGTGAGCGACGGCCGCCGCCAGGCCGAACGCCTGCTGGCGCGTCACCACGCCGACACCGGCACGCTGCCCGAGAGCATCGCCATGGTGCTGTGGGGCACCGACAACCTCAAGAGCGAAGGCAGCCCGCTGGCCCAGGCGCTGGCCCTCATGGGCGCGGCGCCGCGCTTTGACAGTTACGGCCGTCTGGCCGGCGCCACGCTGATCCCGCTGGCCGAACTCGGTCGCCCGCGCATCGACGTGGTCATCACCCTCTCGGGCATCTTCCGCGACCTGCTGCCGATGCAAATCCGCCTGCTCGCCGAAGCCAGCCACCTGGCCGCCAGCGCCGACGAGCCCGAAGACCAGAACTACATCCGCAAGCACGCGCTGGCCTTCATGGCCGCGCACGGCGGCGACATCGAAACCGCCTCGCTGCGGGTCTTCGGCAATGCCGAAGGGGCCTATGGCGCCAACGTCAACCACCTGGTCGACGCCGGCTGCTGGGACCAGCAGGACGAACTGGGCAACGCCTTCACCCAGCGCAAGGGCTTTGCCTACGGCCGCGACGGCCATCCGCAACGCCACGCCGCGCTGCTGCACAGCGCGCTGGCCAATGTGACGCTGACCTACCAGAACCTCGATTCGGTCGAACTCGGCGTGACCAGCATCGACACCTATTTCGACACGCTCGGCGGCATCAGCCGCGCGGTGCTGCAGGCCAAGCATGCACGCGACGGCGACGCCGCCACCGCGCCGCCGGTCTACATCGGCGACCAGACGCAGGGCGATGGCGTGGTGC
>JACCDV010375654.1_pt1 | contig 12476 bp, 5 predicted proteins | sample 7446131 | NCBI WGS metagenome assembly JACCDV01 (sample SAMN15323448, study PRJNA562643) | freshwater metagenome | isolation source: river surface water | place: USA:Blue River Watershed | collected 2017-08-17
AAATAGATTATCAATTTATACAACATTTTTTATTTTATTGCTCAATCCGAGGATTGACAATATTGATTGAATTCGCTTGTTTTCGTTATTAAATTTCATTTGGATTTTGCCTTATGCCTATTCTGATTCCAAAGTTCTAATTGTCGAATCGAATACATTTTCAATGTGTGGATTAATCTACTAGGATTAAATCATCTCAATAACTTATTTTGCACCTTATGTAAAAGCTTCTTAAATTTGTTATTCATTAAGAGCAGATGTTTAAACATAGCCAAATCCATGCCTTTCTGAAAATTTGTATCCCTCTTAGGTAGTGATTTAACGACTTTTATTATGCAATAATTACTTTTTCAAATCAGACTTGTTTCCAATTACGATTGCCTTTATCCTACTATGGGAATTAGATTTCATCTAGGAAATCCACTTATCAAGATTTTCAAAGGAAACTCTTTTGGTGAGATCGAAGACTAAGAATGCGATAATCGATTTTTCATAGTATGATCGTGTTATTGCATTATATAATTCCTGTCCTGCCTGGATAGAGCAAAGGCTACGGTGTCCCAAATTTGCATCCTGATCAGATAATTATTAATTTTAATGGTTTTCATGCCAAACTAAACTCCAAGAGTAAGCTCATAATCATTTTCAAACCTTCCATCGGTAAATCTTCTTAGCAAGCAAGATTTTCCAACACCTTCATGAATTGAAAATTACCAAAGTCACCTATCATGATGCATTTAAACAAGAAATCATAATTATTAGCCATCTTTATCTATATAACTATATAATCTCACAGTATAATACTCTTATTAGTAGAAATTCTTAGAGGGAAACAGAAAAACGTTAACAACTATTATTTGTTTTAACATTCAAGTATATCATTTTCCGGAACATGTAAGAGTCTTGCTAGCATTATAGACTTCATGCCTGGGGATCTGGTAATTTTTAAATTTTAGCTTTTTTTCCTTTGAAAAACTATATTTGGGCTTATCAAAGCAAATATTCTAAAAAACAGCTGGAGATATTTCTGTTTTTATCTTTTAGAATCTCTTACTTCTCCCTATTTTGGCACTTACAGGCCGCTTTTGGATCACTGAATCTCGAGGATTATAAGAGCCTGGACCTGGAAAGTCTTAGTTGCGCTCCTTCTTTCTGCTTTTTCCAAGACTTAAAGAAATTCCAGTTGACATATATTCAGTTTGCAGGTATGTACCTGGTCCTGGAAAAGCTAGCTTTCCCGTTCTCTTAATCTTTTACTCTTTTCCTATAGTAAAAGATGAGCTTGTAGTTATCAAAGCCTTATATTGAGGATTATACTGCATTAATACTTGATTTACTTGGTTAGGGGATGGTGTTCGATCGATTGCTGCTTCTTTGTGCTTCATAGAAATCGTAATTGAAGGAGAGCTGGCTAAGTTTTTGTGTGTTGGGGAATAGCTAGCAGGACCAGGGCTGTTTGACGAAAACTTTGTGGTGTGTCTTGCGCCAATAGTAAATCCTTTTCCATAAAATATGTTATTTTAAAAGCGATCTCTAAAATGATACTGCCCAGCTAAATAAATTATTAATTACGCCCTATCTAATTTTCTTTTTATTGTTATTGCTTTATTCTTAATTATTTTCCAAAAGAAATGCTTGGACTATTTTATTTATGGAAAGTATAGTCTCCTGGACCAGGGCTATCTTCTCTTTCATTTTGCACTGTAAATCTCTTCTATCTACCAATCTTCACGCCTGTCTTTACTTTAGTTGGCCGAGACTCATATGCGCCCGGACCTGGGAAATTTTCAAATTGAGAAACACATTTGGGAGAGGAAGTAAATATTACAGATTTTTATTCGTTATTGGGCTATTGGGTATATGAGCCAGGTCCTGGAGTTTCTGAAATGATTTCTTTCATTCTTTTTTACTGATCAAAGACACCATATTTGTGTGATTTTTAGACTGATGGAGGACTATAATTACTTGGCCCAGGTGTTCTTGTCTTGTTAGTTATATCTCTTGATTACCTGCCCAATCTACGTTTTCTATTTTTTACTTGAATGTTGGAGATTTTGATAGCGTTAATGTTGTCTGAGGGTTATATTTATTGGGAGGAGGGATGTGATTCTATATCGTTTTTTTATCTATGTCTTAATTGAGGTACTTTTTGATTTAATTGACCACATAGGAGCTGGTTGATAAATCATAAATGGAATTGGCGAAAACTAAAAGAATATATATATTTTGTGACTGTAACTATAAAATCGAAAAAAATTAATTCTTCAATCCCAAATTTCTTTGGCGACTAAAATCAAGACAACTATATTATCTATCTTTTACTTTTATTGTCTCAGTCCATTATTAATAATTAATACCAATGAACAAAGTTGAGTGCATCTTTCAAAGCTTTGAAGGAGCTGGTTCTATCTATATTTCATCAGTTAACAATTTAACTACCTAGCATTTAAAGAGTAAAATTGAGAAGATTTAGGTCATACTACTCGTGCTTTACTTCATATCGCTTCTAAAAACAAGCTAAAGAGATAAAATATAAAGGTTACCCTGTTGCATCAATCTTTCCTTAAAATTGATGACATTACAGATAAGCCTCTCTCCCCTTTGTTTATGAAAGCCTCTGATTTCATCCGATAAGCGAGGAAAAATACCAACATTATGATATGGTGTCCATAAAACAGATAGCTTGCAATAACCTTTGCATTCGCACATCTAATCCTCAGATATGGCTATAAGTTGGACTACATTTGGAGAATATATGATCAAAGAATCCTGAATGTACCAAATCCTAACTTAGATCAATTTACACCCACATTATATTAGGTAATTGTAGGATTTAACGAAAAAAGAATAGGTTGTGGAAGATATCGATCAAAACACATATTTCTCAGTCGTTGAAAAAAGAATCTAAAGAGTTAAGAATAAATATTTAATGCTATCGAAGGATAGTCAAAAAATATCAAAAGAGAAAAAAGATTAAGCCATTACTCGCAATCCCTAAAGCCCATCAAGGAAAGGATTTGACTTAGATCTGATAGATTTTTGCTACAGTTAACCTTGCTCCACACATAGAAAGAGCGAAACTTCAACATACAGATAAAGACGTCATGTAAGGGGAAATTCTATTAATCTTGATTTTTGATTTAAATCTTGAATAACCTTTTAAAATACAATTTTTTTATTATTTTTTACTATTAAATGGATAATAAAAAGTCAGGTATCAGACTACGCCATCTTGATCAACCTATTGAAGAGCCAAAGAAAAGAGATGTGTCCCCTAATACAGCGAACAGGAAGAAAATATTTGACTACAATCAAAATAAGCTGAAAGATAAGTTAGTAATTGAAGAAAAAAAAATTAAAAACTAATAAAATCATAATAATAGCGAATATTAGCAACTTGTTTAAAATCTAAAGAAAAAGACTATGGAAATAGAGATTAGGGATTAGGCGATCAAATACTTAAATAAGCAAATAGAGGATTTGAAAAACCAGCTTAAACAAAAGGACAAGGAGATTGCAAAACTAAATCAATAAATAACTTTCCTTTAAAAAACTAATATTAATACTCAGCCTCAAAAGGAAATTCCTAGCTTCCAGCCTCCGAAGAATTAATTTGTTTCATTCTCTAATATTAAGGGTAATCAAAGCTTTTAGTCATATGGCCAATAAAAGTATCAAGAGAAACGTATGCAGGAGGAGATAAGTTTAGGAAATTTAAACTATAAGAATCATTTTGAATAAAGCGCCCATTAAGGATAAATTTTATCCCCTTTCATGGCTCTGAACAATCAACGATCTTTCTCTAGTCAAATGACCTATAAATAAAAAAGTTAGGTCTTGCCCTACAAGCAAAATAATACAAGCAGGTTTTAAAGTTAAAATTAATTTAATCATTATTCAACTGAATACTCTGGCTTTAATAAAAAGAAATAAAACAAAGAATTCAATGCAACAAAGGAAGACAAATATATTAGAAAGGGAATACTTGATTCTGTGAATAAATAGCTGTAAAAGTTTAATATTTTCAAAGAGGGATAATAAAAGAAATAGATCTTTGTTCGTAATCAGCTTGAAATATAAGACTCAAGATAATTTAAATTTGAGGAATTCGATAAAGGCTTTCATGATATAAATAGATATTGATTTTTAGAGTTAGATTCAATAGATCAAAAAGTTTATATTCAAAGACATAGATAGAATTAGTATAGTATTTTCAATAATAGTCAATCGATCAAATTTTAAATTTTTCAAGATCTCTAATTGGCTTTTTCTTTACAGTAGAAGAATTTTTGTCTTATTTCTTCTCAGTAATATCTGATTTTTGAGCCTTGAAGCCTGATTTATCATTTTTACTCTTTGGAGTCAGTTTCTATTTTGGAGTTAAAATTTGTGTTTAGGCCCTTCTTTCTTTCAAACCATGTTATTTGTTCCCGAAAAATAGAGGAGACTTTTACTCTTTTGCTTATTTATTCTTGTTATTAGTTGGCGTTTTAGCCTTGTTATAAAAACTTCCATTATTTTCTTTACCTTCAGGAATAAATTATTTTAACTTATCTAAACAAAGAGGTTTTATTTTTTTCACTTCATCTTGTAACAACCGATGATTAAAAGCTTATTACCAGCTGATACGATCTTACTCATATATTTACAAACATCGCTTGATAAAATCTTTTGATTTCTCAGAAATTTCATGAGAAAAAGCAATCTTTTTGTTGTATATTCCGTTAATAAGCTCGATTTAATTTTGAGCAGGCCATGGGGTTCTTCCGTGTAACATTTAATAATAAATCAATCCTATCGACCATAAGTCAGATTTGGTTGTATACTTTCCTTTCTTGAGGATTTGAGGAGACATGTAAAGAGGTGTTCCAACAATAGACTTCATTATCGCTTAATCACTATTGAGACTTTTAGCAAAGCCGAAATCACTTAACTTACATACACCACTTTTAAGCAGAATATTTGCTGGCTTTAGGTCTCGATGGATAATCCCATTCTTATGCAAATACTTAGCTCCATTCATGATATCCTTTAAAAACTGTTTTGCCTCATTTTCTGATATTTTTTTTTTTCTTTGAAGAAGCCTATAGAGATCACCATCTTGACAAAACTCAGTAACAATATACATATTGTTTGCTGTTTGATATATGTCATGAAGTTTAACAATATTCTAATGGTTTACTTTTTTCATGATATCAATCTATGATTGAATATTTTTAACATTGTAAGCATTGGAGAATATTTTTTTGTCAATAACTTTGACTGCAACTGCCTCTGATGTTTCAATTGATTTCCCCAGATAGACCATGGCATAAGATCCTTGTCCGAGTAGTTTCTTTAGATTGAATTGGTATTTTTATATCTTTTTCTATCCCTACATTTTGCAATTATTATATTTTAACGAATTATTGCCTCAAATTAATACTTATCATATTCAACATTATTTTATATTATAGTCATTATCATAACTCTCATTTTCTTACTAAATAAAAGGTACAGGGTGCCTTTTTCATTCCTGCTAAAAACTTTTTAATCCACATTAGGAGATTAAAAAGTAAAACTATTAGGTTGAATAGAAGCTAATTGTTCCATTTTGGAATACTATAGAAAAGTAAATTATAAATTAATCAGTAAGAAGAATATTATGTCGGTTTTTGCCTTTAACCTAAGATTTGATCTCGAATAAAATGGTCAAACTTTCCCACAAACTGTAAAGGAGATATCTGTTCCTGCCATCAAATACGCAGATCGTAATAAATATCGAACCAAGCAAATAACGAGAATATTCAATCAACAATAAAATCGAAGAAGTTAACAAGAAACTGAAAGATAAAATAGCATCCTCCAGGATATTTTGAATGAAAAAGAATAAAAGGTCGGTAATTCACATGAAGATTGTATGAGTGAGCAGGAGCAGATATATTTCGCATTCTTGAGAAAGAGAAGATAGAAGAAAAATTATACAACTAATGATCTATGAATAAGCATTTCAAATCCATTATTCAGAAATATTGCAATTGATTGGCTTTGGGTAAGTAAAATAGTAATTAAATCATTGGGAATAGTGAGAAAACCGTATTTATATCTTTGAAGTTCTTTGCATCTTTGAAATTCTTTGGCTTCGTTACATTTTAGAGGGTCTTTGACTATTCTTTTAAAGTTTTTTTGATGGAGGTTAAACCTTCGATGCAAGGCGGCTAATAGAGCTATTGATTTCCTGTTGATATTTTTAAAAATACTTGTCGACACAATGATCATAAAAATTTCTCTTTTGCTCGCAAATATTCGTTATTTCTTTCAATTTATTCACCTTTTTAATTTGATTTCTTATTTATTTTTATTTTCTCTTCAATGTGAATATTTGGCTTTCATAAACCTTCTTTTTGAGCTTGAAGTTATCCCCTGTTTCGTTGAACCATTTATTAAAATTGCTTTATGTTTGACGCAGGGACTCATAGTTAAATTAATTGAAATTCTCACATTACTTTCTTAAAGACACACCTACAAACTATTATATTTTCTTATTGTAGCCTTAAAATCGATTGTTTGTTATTTTCTTCCATTTGCTATTTTGCGATTTGAAGTTTGATTACAACATTAATTTTCGTTATTGGGGTTGGAATTGATGTGGAGGCGTTGTTTCGGGGCTGAGAAGCCAAGATGTCCCTTTGATTTGGTTGGGTCTCTCATGGTGAGAAAGCAATGCCATTTAATAGAAAACAAATGATTAAAATATATCTGAAATAGCTAAGTTTATATAACAAAAATACAAATCAAAAAGATTCAAGTCTTCTTATTGCGAGATCAATCTTTTAAATAAAAATGTCAGCTTCTTAATTTGTTTCAAATTATAGTTTGACAACCTTAGATTTCCTTCCAAAGATTTGGCTAATTCCTTTTTTTATAAAACTTAATTTTACTTATCTTCCCTTCTTTTTAACTTGTAAATTGTTTAGCTTTATAGTTGCTATATTATCTTCATGCTATATGTGCAGATATTCATCACAAGTTAGTACAACAATAACGGTTTAATCTGCAGAAAAGTTAAATGATGAAAGGTCTTTTGCAGATAAACTGTTTTAACCGGCTTAGATTTCGCTTTGATTTTTATGAATATTTGATTTTTTTTCTTGAAATTATTTATTTATTTTCCATTTGGCCTAACTTTTGAAAACAATAAACAAATTATTCATTTAGATAGCAGCTAGAAAAATAGTATTTTGCAAATGACTACTATAATTAAGCAAAATATCCTAAAGTTTGATCTTTGCGTTTTTATACTGATGAACACTCATAAGCTCTCTTGGAATAAAGCTGATAAGTAGTCTTGCTAATTACTACTGAACTGTTTCATTCGGGTAAGATTAAATAATTAGGTCGATATTAGATGGGCCATAGCATTATATTTATCCAGCTCTATAGTTGTTAAGAGCTTCATCGCTAGATTTTAGAAGAAGCATTTATTCCTTTGAAAACATGCTTAATACGTAAGTTATCATTTTTGCGTTGAAATCTGAGATTAGTGTTAAATACTAGTTTTATGATTTCATTAAGTATTTCACTTATAAGTATGTATCTTTGGTCTTTGAAAATAACTATTTTACATGTGTTGTGGTTTATGGATTATTTGTTCTTTCTTTTTAGAATTAAAGTCGGTTCTTTATAGTATCAGATATTTAACATTCAATGAAGTCTATCTTTTTGATGATTTAACCTTCGAGATACTTTTGATCCATGCAGAAAGCAGTCTTTCATAGTTTTCCTTGATTTTTTTGTAGAATTATTTTTTCTTCTACTTAAATTTTTCTCTATTTTATTTAATAAGATGTGTTTCTCTTATATTAACGCATTCTAAAATATATTGTTAAGATTCAAATAATGATTCTTGATCGTCTATTAATTTGATGGATTGAATCTATTGACTTAGCTTGAGCTAAAAAAAGCTCAGAATTAGCCTAATATCTTATAATGATCTTCTACTATAATCTTTAAGGTTTGAAAACATTTGCTTTAATGATTGAATGTGAGGACGATAGTTAGTATCATTTATGTACAAAAACGATCGAAAACAATGGAAAGGACATGAGTTTTCTTAGAATTATATCTATTAGTAGATTTTATCACTTTATTACTTTAATGGACCTTTTCCATACTTATTTGATACAAAGGATTAATTTTGTTCATTGCAAGAATTATTGAAAAAACTCTCATCTAATTAGTTTTTCTAAGATTAATGCTTCTCTTCAGCCTAACAGACTATTTACTATAATGTTTGGTCTTAAGTTTAGCATATTTCTCCATTTGATGATATCATATACTCGCTCAGTTAGTCTGTATTATTGAAAGCATTTTTTCCTTTCTAATACATTGCTTGAAATTCCTTAGTTTATTCGATATATTTTCTTTTATTAGGGTTCTTTCTATCCGCTGATTGAAATGAGCTGCTCATATATATTTTTAATAATTAAACAATATTTAACTATTACAAAAGTTGAAAAAATTCACAAGTATGGAAAAAGTTTGGTAAAAATTGATAAATTGATTTATTGTACACAGTATATTGATATCATTCTTATTTGAATAATCTTTTTGAATTCAAACGAATTAATAGCTTTCTTTCCTTATCATGATACGATTCCTTGATTCTACCAAGGAGCTAATGAAGCTACATTTCGCTATGTACATCCCTTAATAAACTAGCTATCAATTATTTCTCATTACTACTTTATTTTTAATTCAATTATTTTCCTTTTGTCTCGAAGAGATCCAAACTAGACTTCATGTTGTAATCTTTATTAATTGTGGCTTATCTTTCTTTTTAGGAAACCCATTTGAAGGCTTGTCCTTTTTTTACGATTACTCCTAAAATTTTCAAAATTTTGCAGCATTCATAAACCCTTCGTTTGATTGAATCTTGATTAGGAGATATCTAAACATTTTCTTATATTATCCGCAGGCAAATTTCTTTGAAATCTATATAATCTTAGGAACTGTAAAGCATATCTTTGACTCTTGCAGCTAAATTGCTCAAAGAAGTGGGCTATTTTTTTCTCCCTTTTGGCGATATTTCACTTTATGCTGATTTGAAGCTAAACCATATGTATTTTCCCTTTGACAATCTTTTCATAAAGCCACATCCTTCAAGGATATTCAAAAGATCGTAAATACGCCTCTGCTTTACTCCTGCGCTCTAAACCAACTATTTTGCGTCAAATTAACAGTTAATTTGTGATCCGAATCGTTCTAGAAATACTTTACACAAATGATCCATTGTCAGCCGCCCATCTTATTTTTCACCACTTTAGCTTTATGCCTCGCGTTGAAGAATGATCGGATTAATTGGTGTTTTTGGAGTAAGGAGCTATCTTTCTTGAAAGACAGTGCATTTAATCGTATTTTATTCTTTGAAGTGCTACTAAGAGTGGCTAAACTTCTTCATGACTTTGTGCGCAATTTTTGAATTAAATTTATACTATTGATAACTGAATATCTTTTTTACTATTGCTAGCTTGATAAAATATACTTTTTTTCTATTTCGATCAATTAAGACCTTTGCTTTGGTGCCAACTATACCTTACTTCGAATTAGAATCTATCGAAATCTATAATAATATTCAATGAAGTACGAGTAACACAGAAAAACACATACTTCAGCTAATCAAACATACTGGTTTCATAGTTAAACCCTTCCATCATACAAAGTGCCAACTACTCAAATTTAGCCATCGAATTTTCTACATATTGAAGAAAAGTAAAATTAAGATTGGGAAATATTACAAAAAAATACAAAAGGATTTACATTCGATAAATCTAAGAGACCTGAGTTTTTTAATTTGAAACCAAACTAACCTCCTTGCAATTATTTTCTTAGATAATTGAACTTATAGCCAACCCCAGTCAAGAAACAGGAAAGCTTTTTCTTTAAAAAATATCCGCGATTTGGCTAACAACCATAAAAAGAAACCAAAAAAAGAATAATTTTTTCTTAAAGCAAAAAGGAAGAGAAAAAGCATCGAACATTTTCGAAAGCCTAAATAATTAGGTTTGCTGATAATGCAGCTTACAAAGCAGAAAAGACTCCAGGGCCAGGAGAATATTATACTAGAATTTCCAGAAGGTGCAAATCCTTAGGAAATTTTACAAAAAACAACAGAAAGCCTTCTTCGACAAAATAGAATGACAAATCCCGCGGGATAGGTCCTTAGACATACTTGATATCAAGGTCTTTATCTTCGTTTTGTAGTACCAAATTAAAAAAACCATGTCAATAGAATGATTAGAAAATGAAAGAAAAACTTTTACTAGTAAATAGGCAAAAAGAAAAAGACGTTATTGCGGCTTCTAGAAACTATCTCAAGATATAATAGTGGTGCAAATATAACAAAGATAAGAAACCTATGCCTAATAGATTCAATATTTGCTCTAAACCCCAACTCAAAATATATCCTTGATCCTTAATATTCTTCATCTATAAACATCAAAATTATTCTTAGCTCAATGGTATTAAGGAATGCAGGCTATTTAGAATAAATGAGAATACTTCCTACGATTATATTTAATCTTACTTTTTGCGATGTATTAATTTTTTGTCAATTTCGCATATACCATAAATAATAAAGATGACAGCTGAAGTAAATAGGCAGTATTTGAATTGATTGAATATTAAAAAGAACCAAAGATCCATTGCAAGTAATACTTTGTGAAAAGAAGCCTCTTTATTTAATTTAGCCAGGCTAAATAATCTATATTTTTATGCTATTTACATTAGAAATAGAAAATTTAATAGTCTACTATAGTTGGTTGTTATTAACTGAAGAACAAGATACTTTTAAGAGAATCCTCCAAAGAAATATACAAAAGATACGATCCAACAGCCATACTCATAATAAGGAATACCTTGAAGCACGTAAGGCAGGGTAAGAAAGTAAACGAATAGTATCATCGAATCAAATATTAGATATCTTTCTATTCTTATTTCGAATAAGTAAAGGGATTTTATTAAGAAGTAAAGGCTAAACCAGAGTGAAGTTCCAGCAGTCTATAATTGAAAAATAATCAGAAGAACAGAAAGGCGAAGATAATACTATTTTGGATTAATTAAATGTTTATGTTTTGATTGATGCTAACTATCCTTTAAAAATTGAGAGAATTCTTTTGAATTTTACTAAGGTGACAAAGGATGCTTTGCAAGTTACCACAATCGACGTTGATTGATCATAATTAATAAAATATTGTAGAAAAGTAATTATAGTAATCATTACGAAGGAATTTGGTCTTATATTTATATTTCTTAAGAATGGGCTGGAAGGGAATGTTTTGATGATAATGGAAGAATTGATTTTTGGGTTTTGGGGCGAAAAGAATCGAATGTTTCTTTCAATATTGCTATGTTATTTAACTTCTAATTTATATTTACAAATCTGTTCTCAATCTACGCTTTAAGATTCTATAGTTTTGGTTACTAATCTTGCTAATCATCTTTAATCTCGTATCTAGGCTCAAGATCTGCACTCTTATCGAAATCATTGAGCCTTTGCATTACTTCAAAGATATTTGCAAAGCTTGTAAAGACAAACAAGCTTATTAAATTTTGGACAACTGTAATATTATCTGAAATTTGATTCATTTGTTGGATCAGCTGAGTTTGAACCGATGCGGTCAGGTTTCCAAAATCATTGGATTGAATGAAATTTTATACAATGGAGTTCGCTTAGCTGAGTAGAAGTGAAAGAGTATCTTTTCCGATAATAATTAATATCCCATAGGCAAAATAGCTCAGAGAGCTGGTAAAGACAAGTATCTTGAAAGTAAGAGTTTATTTTATTGACCACTTATAGTAGATCAGTGAAACTCTAACATGTCCCAAAAAGGCAAAATTATTAAGGACAAATGCAGTGAGAAAAATAATGTCAACTGAATAAACAGAATATGATTAACCAGTTACGTCGTTGCATAAATAGTTGATATGAAGGCAAGCATAGCATACATTTGACGCGATTCCACAGAATTGATTGGAATCCATCAGAATATAAATTTTGAGAATTTATTTACAGGAAATATTAGTATAAGCACTGGATAGGAACAGTATGATTATTGATGCGAAATAGTAAACTATTCCTATGTAATAAAATTTGAAATTTTTTCTTTGAATGCTAGCAAAATTGTTATCCCATGAAAGGTTGTAAGACTGAGTGAATAAAATCAGCAGATTTAGTAATGGAAGCATAACTGCAACAAACAAATAAGAGTAGTAATGCATTGCTTCAAAAGGAACTCTCTTTATTTGGTGTTTGCTGATCTAACTAACTTATTATTTTGATTATTTTGTTGAGCAAGATTATTTGGAACTCGCTCCACTTTGTCTGTCGATTATGTCTTGAAGATTTGGCTATGTACTGTAATTTTGGATTTGTTATTTGGTGTTGGGGTTGGGGAGATCGGGAATCATTTGAGGGTTCATTATTATTTTTATTATTA
>JACCDV010974822.1_pt1 | contig 12471 bp, 14 predicted proteins | sample 7446131 | NCBI WGS metagenome assembly JACCDV01 (sample SAMN15323448, study PRJNA562643) | freshwater metagenome | isolation source: river surface water | place: USA:Blue River Watershed | collected 2017-08-17
AAGGTCAAAACATCGCCCAAGACAAAGACGGAAACTACGTCTTCCTCGCGGAATCCGACTGGATTCTTCGCATGAATCAGACGAATAATCCGGAGATTGAATTCCACTTTACGAGTGAGTTTAAGTTAGCGTAGAGATGTAGAGACGCGATACTTCGCGTCTTTTTTATGTCAGACGCGAAGTATCGCGTCTCTACATTATTTGAGTTTATTTATTTTCTCTTGAAACTTTCTGCTAGCCTCGTGAAAATATTGGAGTATTTCTTCGTGGGTAAGACCTTCCAACTCCTTGTTGATTTTAGTTCTAACTCGTCGGACAGATTTCACGCAATCATATCCTTTGATTGTATCTTCGGAGGTTTTCATAGAATTTCTCTTGGAGATTTTATGGTGATTTGGGTTAATCCATGCAGTGAATTTACATGATTGTATCCTTGAATTCTATTCGAATTTACGATATGTTTAAAATTCCAACTTACGAGTAAATCTGCATGATAAATTGTTGCGATTGCGATATGTGTGCAATCCTCTCTACTTGTCTTCCCTACTACTTTTTGATTTATATATTCTTCAGCCAAATTTATAACTTGTTGGTTTATGACTAACCTCTCCCTGAATTTTGAAGGTAAATTTTTTAAAAGATTGTGTACATGAGTTGGAGCCGGGTATAATTCCCTTTCAGTTAATTCTGAGTACAAACAAATCATTTTACCTGCTCTTACCTGGTTGAAAAGTAAATGCGTTTCAATTGAAAATTCATCATCAAAATATCCGCCAAATATTGAAGTGTCAAAATAACATCGTTGAATCATGCCTGGTTTTTTTAGGCAAGTTCCAATCATTTTAGGCGACGAGAATGGCTAAAACTGATAATGAAAATCGGGTTATTGATTAATTTTATCAGTCAATTGAAAACAAAAAAAAGACGCGAAGTATCGCGTCTCTACAAGATGGTGTTTTAAAAGACGCGAAGTATCGCGTCTCTACAATAATCCCAAATCTTGCTGAATAACCCCAACTTTTTCTTGCAAGGCCGCAAAGGTCTTGTCGAAATCAGCCGCTGAGGCGAATGGGGCGTTTACCGACACGTAGAACTTAATCTTCGGTTCGGTTCCCGATGGACGGGCGGAGACTTTCGAGCCATCCGCGAGGATGAGTTGAATCACGTTGGAGGCTTCGATGCCACGGCCAACGGTGATTGGCGTTTGGATGCCCGTCAACAGGTCTGTGGAAACAAGGCCTTCGTAGTCCAATACCGTAATTGGCTTAGAACCCGCTACCGAAGCAGGAACATTCGAACGCAAATTGATCATCATTTGCTTGATTTCCTCAGCACCGGCTTTACCCTTTTTAGTGAGAGAAATTAGTCCCTCGTAATAGAAATTATTCTCAATATACATCTCGGCCAAGAAGTCGAATAAGGACTTCCCTTGGTCTTTCGCATAAGCCGTCAATTCCGCAATCATGGCACAAGAGGCCACCGCATCCTTGTCGCGCACCGCATCGCCAATCAGGTAGCCGTAAGACTCCTCGCCACCGCCGATGAACTTCTCCTTGCCCTCCAACTCGCGAATAACTTGCGCGATGTATTTAAATCCGGTCAAGGTATTGTAGCAAGGTACACCCTTCGACGCACACATTTTATCAATCAAATCCGTGGTAACAATCGTTTTAGCAACGAATTCATTGCCTTTGAGATCTGTGACCTTCAATAAGTAATACAGTATCAAACTCGCCATTTGGTTCCCATTCAAGAGCACCCATTCGCCATGTTGGTTCTTCACGGCAGCCCCCACGCGATCCGCATCCGGGTCCGTCGCAATCACCAAATCCGCGTCAATCGCCTTCGCCTTATTCAAGGCCAAAGTCATCGCATCCTTCTCCTCCGGATTCGGATATACGACCGTTGGGAAATTTCCATTCGGAATCGCTTGTTCCTCCACAACCGTCACCGCCTCAAAACCCAAGGATTCCAAGGCTTTGGGAACCAAGGTAATGCCCGTACCGTGAATCGGGGAGAAGACGATTTTCAAATCCTTTTGACGCTGGATCACCTCCGGCTTGCGGCAATTGGCTTGAATGGTTTTTAGGTAAGCCGCGTCGATTGACTCGTCCAACAGGTGTAATAAGGCATCATTGCCCTCAAATTTAATTTCAGATACGGATGAAATGGCATTTACCTCCGCCACGATGTTTTTGTCGTGCGGGGCAACCACCTGCGAACCGTCCGCCCAATAAGCCTTGTAGCCATTGTATTCCTTTGGGTTGTGAGATGCGGTGATCACCAAACCGGCTTGGCAGCCCAACTCGCGTACGGTGAAGGATAGCTGCGGCGTAGGACGCAAAGCAGGGAAGAGGTAAACTTCGATTCCGTTAGCCGTGAAGATATTGGCCGCGATGCGCGTGAATTCCGGGGAATTATTCCGGGAATCGTGCGCGATGGCCACTTTGATTTTTTGTCCTGGAAGACATTTGTTCAGGTAATTAGCAAAACCCTGTGTCGCCGCACCTACCGTGTATTGGTTCATGCGATTACAACCCACACCCATCTCGCCACGCATACCTCCGGTACCGAATTCCAGCGATTTGTAGAATGAATCCGTCAAAGCGGTTTGTTCACCGGCTGCGATGAGGGCTTGAATTTGGGATTTGGTTTCGGCGTCGTACGGGCCGTTTATCCATTGGTCGATGTTTGCTTGGGTTGTTGCGTCAAATGTCATATCCTAAATTTCTCCGGTGAAAACGTGTTTGGCTGGGCCAATTAAAAATATTTGCGTGTAACCTTCCGTGCTGTTTCCCTCGAATTGCACGGCGAGTTCACCGCCTAAAGTCTTGATTTGAATGGGGCTGCTCATGCCCTTCGTGGCATTGGATACCAAAGCCGCTGCCGTCACCCCCGTTCCACAGGAATAGGTCTCGTCCTCCACGCCGCGCTCGTAGGTACGAACGAAGAGGCTTTGGGGATCGAGTTTCTCGACAAAATTCACGTTGGTTCCATTTTGCCCCTGATAGGCCTCCGAATAACGGATGGCCGCACCGATGTTCTTCACATCCGTGAATTGCACTTGTTGGACGTAACGCACCACATGCGGCGAGCCGGTATTGGTGAAATAATCATCGTCGTGCTGGGCGATGTTCGCCACATCCTGCATCTGCAAGGAGATGGTCGCGGGTGTAATATGGGCCAAATGGGGTCCATCCACCGCGATAAAGTGTGCTTTTTCTTTCACGATTCCCAGGTCAGCCGCGAAGCGCACGAGGCATCTACCGCCGTTGCCGCACATCGTCCCCTCGGTTCCATCGGAATTAAAATAGACCATACGGAAATCGTATCCCTCGGCTTCTTGGAGGAGCATCAGCCCATCCGCTCCAATCCCAAAACGGCGGTGGCAGAGCTGCGCAATCGCTTGGTTATCGAGCTTGAAGCTGCGATTTCGGTCATCGATGATGATGAAGTCGTTTCCGGTTCCTTGGTATTTGTAAAATTGCATGTCCTAATTTAAGAAAAATGTGGCAAGTATCGCGCTTGAATGATGCTAAGATGATGTTTTTCATGTCCGGCGATCATCCAAGACAAGGCCCGTGCCGAGATTTTATGCCCATTGGCCGAGCCAATCGCATTTCCCTGGGTTTGCGTAAAGGACTGCACCAAGGCAATCGTGGCCGCGCGTGTCGTTTTGTATTGGCTTAGTACGGCCGACAAGGATTGATTCTCATAACCCGCCTGATCCATGTACTCGTTCTCATCGAATCCGGGCAGTGATTGCATCTCGCCCCGTGAAATCGCCAACGCCCGGTAGCCGAATATCCGTTCTGAGTCCACCATGTGTCCCAAGAGTTGCTTGAGCGACCATTTGCCCTCCGCGTAAGCGTATTCCGCCGTTTGCTCCGTCAAAGCCTCGTAGATCGCAAACATCTGTTTCGTTTGATCTTCCAAGACCTCCAGCAAATTGGCATTGGGCTCAAATTGCAAGTACTCCGCAAAGTATGGGGCGTTTGGGTATTCGTAAGAGGCTGGGAAATTCATAAATATAATTGCTTTCAGTTCTTCAAAGGTAAGTTTTTTGAAGGAAAACAGCTGAACTAAAACGGATAAAATGCACTCAGAAAGTATTCAATTCATAGATAAGTCAACCCGATGATTTTCAAGTGGATAGGCGAGGAGGGAGCTTCGAGATGTAAATTTTTCCCGTTTTTTTTAGCCAAGCTCTTGCAGGCCCAAAGAATTTCCTTAATTTTGTGCCACCAATTACAAGACGGTCCGGTAGTTCAGTTGGTTAGAATACATGCCTGTCACGCATGGGGTCGCGGGTTCGAGTCCCGTCCGGACCGCCAACTAGGAAAAAACCCTCAGAGAAATCTGAGGGTTTTTTTGTTTAAGCAATAATGTAGTTATACAATTCTTCTTTTACGGGTGTTTCCAATTTTAATTTTATTTTTACAACGGAAACTTCCTTTTTGTGATCATCTAGTATCGTTGACTCTTTAAAGCTATTTTCAATAGGTTTAACATCCCCCATGTAATAGAAATCGGAACCCTCACCATTACTTTTTTTGATAAATAACAGCATTCTTAATTTATTATTATGGTTCCTAATTAGAGTCACATCCTTACTGGATAAGTTTCTTCTTGGTTTGGAAAACCATTGAAACACTGTATTATCAATAAATCTATCTTCAAATTTAGTGGTAGAAGCAATATTTTCTTCTTTATGATAATTAACGAATATGGGACAGCTGTCATATTTTATGCTATAGCCATACATTGTTGATTCTTCGTTTTTACTCCAATTTAGAATTCTGCAAATGTCTTTTCTTGAATATTTTTGATAAAGTATAAATCCGTCTTTAAAATTATTATGTTTGAACTGTGATTTAAATTGATTAATAGCGTATTCAATATTGTCTAATAGGAATGTTTTGAATACATCGTTTTCAATAATATTTTTAAAATAATCTGATAATATAATCTGGTTGTTTTCAATTATAAATAAATCATTTACCCCGATATTAGGTATTGATATTCTTCGATTTACAAATTCAAAATTTAGATTATTTATAATTGAATCAATCGTTTCAAGCTTAGGCGTATAATTGTAATTACCTTCAATTAGTTGTATGAAATCATTGATTTTAATATAATCATTTACCAATAAATACTTTAATAGTTCAGGCTCCTCTACTCTTTTTCCATTATTTATTTCATTTGAAAAAAGTTTAAGTATTACTAAATGAGCTTGACTTAATTTGTTTGAAAGTGATTTTTCTATCTTAGAAATAAAGTTAAAGTATGAGTCATCATAGGTAACAAAATGAAAAGGATCTCTTGAACCATAGTTTATAAAATCCATCATTCTGGGAATATACCCCAGCTTGTATTTTAGAAGTTCATAATCTTTGATTAAATCCTTTTTTTGGGAAAAATTTGATTGATCTATTGCTGCATAGATTTTCTCTTTTGCAATCTTTTCAAAGTTAATTGTTGAGGTTCCTGGAATTTGATTACTTCCTCCGGCAATTAATTTCCTTAGGTTATCTTTATTGTAGGTAGTATCACCAAATAGCGCTATTGGTATTAAAAAATTATTCGAATAGTTTCCTATGAAATCAATGACAGTTAAATAATCTTTCCCATCGGCTTTTCTTAATCCCCTTCCTAATTGTTGGACGAATACAATTGCAGATTGGGTTGGTCGCAACATGATAATTTGATTTACCTTAGGAATATCAATTCCCTCGTTGAATATATCTCGTGTAAAGATGTAATCAATTTTGGAGTTTGAATCTTCAATTTCTAACAAATCTATAGTATTAGACCGTTCTGCCTCACTACTTGATCCAGTCAATGAAACTGATTTATATCCCATTTTATTGAACTTTCTTGCCAATTCATCTGCCTCATCCACTCTTGAGCAGAAGACTAATCCTCTGATAATTCCATTGTCTGAGCTGTAAAGTTGAGAGTATTCTATAATTCTTTTAGCTCTCTCATCTGAGGTCAATAAATTAAAGTCAGCTTTTTCCTCAACCTCGACACCATTAATTATTAAATCTGAAACCCCAAAATAATGGAAAGGGGCTAGAATATCGATTTCAAGAGCTTTTTGTAATCTAATTTCATATGCTATATTGTGGTCGTACAAAGAAAATATATCCAATCCATCTGTTCTTTCTGGAGTTGCGGTCATCCCAAGAAGAAATTTCGGATTAAAATATTTAACTATTTTCTGGTAGGAATCGGCACCTGCTCGATGAGATTCATCAATAATTATATAATCAAATTCTTCTGGTTGAAATTTTTGTAAATGATCCTCCTTGGATATTGTTTGAACCGTTGAAAAAATGAAATCGCTATTAAGGTTTCTCTCATACCCTGTATAAAGCCCCATTTCTTTTTTGAAGCCAAAGACTCTTTGAAATGATTTCAAAGCAGTTTCTGCAATATTTGCTCTGTGTACAATAAAAAGTAATCGTTTCGGGTTAAACTCTTTTGCATCAAATGCAGATAAATAAGTTTTTCCTGTTCCAGTTGCTGAAATAAGTAAAGCCTTTTTCTTCCCTAACTCTCGAAGCTTTTTTAAATTATTCAAAGCCTCAATTTGCATCAAATTTGGTTTTAATTGTGATGGATTGAGTAGGAGTTCTTTATCAACAAATTCAGTTCGGAGTTTTAAATTATTCGAATACTCTAATTGATATTTAGCTATAAATGATTGGTCAACCTTCTCAGAATTATTGAAGTCATTTTGGAATTCATCAATTGCCTTGGTTATAATGTAGCTATCTTTTCTAGCAGAAACCTTAAGATTTAGTTCCTTGTTCGTACTAAGTGCATTTGCTGTTAAATTACTTGAACCAATAATCAGGTTGCAATATTCGCCTTTTTTGAAAAGGTACCCTTTAGAGTGGAAATTGTCTTTTGTGTTGATACGCAATTCTATATTCTCAAACTTTAATAACCTTTTTAAAGCCTCCGGTTGGGTGAAATTTAAATATTGCGAAACAAGTATCTTACCTCTTACGTTTTTATTTTTGAGGTCAATAAATGTATTTATTAGGGATTGTAAACCACTGTTGGTTAAGAAAGCCACAGAGAACCAAAATTCATCACATGAGTTTAGCTCAGTAATGATAGTCGAAAGTACTTTTATACCCTCTTTTTTGTCATTTGTTAGTAATCTGGGGATGTAATCACCTGAGGGATTTCTATTATTTTCAATGAAACCACTTATTAAATTGTCGTAAAACTCCTCGTTCAAGTTAGACATCAATTTCTTTAATTAGTTTATCAACAAATGGTATATCAGCAGCCGCCCAATCTAAATTCGATAGGTCATTTTTTTTCAATAATTTGTATTCAAGATGTTCTCTTAATTCAATGATTGAAATGTCTTTTACCTTACAAGTAAAAGCGTGCATCGTAATGCTGAAATCTTGATAGGTGTGATTTACGGTCTGGAAAAAACTTAGATTATTAATTGAAAGATTCAATTCCTCCTCGATTTCCCTGATTAAAGCAACTTCAGGAGACTCACCCTCCTCAATTTTTCCGCCAGGAAATTCATATTTAAATGATATGTAATCATATTTACTTGGGCCACGTTGAACACATAGAATTTTATTGTCTACAAATATTATGGCAGCGGATACATTATAGTGCTTCATCGACTAAATTTTGAATATCAATTTAATGATAAAGTTTGAAAGAATGAATTATGAATTCATCAATCGGTCGGGTTACTTAAAAAAATACGTTTTAATCAACTGCTCGTAAGTTGCGAACAGTTCAATTTAATGTGAAAATGAAGATATCGGTGTAGATTTGCCTAAGAAAGCAATATGCAAAACATGCATATTACTAAATCGAATGAGCAGTTGTTTGTTTTCCGCGTAAGTTTGAGTATTAAATCAAAAGACATGGAACCTTACAGAAAACAAGTTGAGTTGCATATTGAATTAGCTAAAAAATTAATGGCCCAGAAACGAACGAAAGCGGAGATATTGGCTGATTTTGTTGGAGCGGGCATTATGGATGTTAATGGCGAATTTACTGAACCCTACAAAGAGTTAAGGAAATTAAAGCGCAAGGAATCTAGCTAGCGATCCACCCCACTATCACCTCCGCCGTTTTCTCATACCCCTCATCCAACATCAAATCATGCGATCCGCCCTCCATGATTTCAATGGGTGCCTGGTAATGCTTGGCTGTTTGTTGGAATTCATCCACGCTAATAAGCCCGTCGGCGGAACCACCGATGACCATCACCTGGCAATCGATGCGATGCCTCACCGGGATAAATAGCCCCAAATACGCCCAAAAAGATTCGGCGCAGAGTTTGGGTTTGTAGACTTCCGACAATGGGTTGTCGTTGAAAAAGAGTTTGGCGTATTTTTGAAAGGCTTTTAGCAGATTACCTTGTAGCAAATAAGGAATTGCCCCCGGATAGCGGAAAAGCGTCCGTAAACTCGGGAACAACACCCCGCTCGGGGGAACGGAGGCGAGCAAGATGGCCTTTTTGGCCTTACCCGTTTTTAAATAGCGCTGCACAATCATCCCACCCATGGAATGGCCGATCAAAATAGGAGGGGTGTCGAGTTTGTCCACGAATGCGCCCAAGGCTTTAACATAATCGTTAACACTATAAGATATTGCTTTCGAACTCCCCAGCTCCTCATGCTCCGGTAGATCTATCGCCAAGCAAGTATAGCCTTTGGCCTCAAAATAAGGGATGAATTTCTCCTCCCAGCACCAAGCGCCGTGACTCATACCATGCACGAAAACGAGGGTTTCCTTCATGCGACCGGCGTCTTGCTCACATAGTTTTTGGGGAGATGCTTCTTCAACTGGCCTACGAATAAATGAAAGTCGACCGTTATCGTATGCCGCGGCGTTTTAATCTGATTCAAGTGCGGATGCGTCACCTCCCGTTGGCATAATTCCGCGATATTCTTCGGCCTTTGCCAAAGCCCCTTAATCGCCCGCGCCACAATCTTGCTCTGCAATTCCGCTCCCGGCCAAATGCATCCCAAGGGCTGGAACATGCCCACAAAAAACAGATTCTCGTATTTTTCATGCAACATCTTCAAATACAAGGGCACATCCCCCTCGCTGTAATTCAAGAAGCTCTTCTCAAAGAAGGGATGCTCCAAAATATAGCCCGTGCAGGCGATCACCACATCAAACTCCTCCTGCGTGCCATCCCTAAAATGCACCATCTTCCCCTCAAAATGATCGATGTCTCCCTTCGGAAACACCTTGCCATGCCGCAGTTTGTACAATAATTCATCATTGATTGTTGGGTGCGTCCCCGTGATCGCATGCTCCGGTTCAGGTAGTCCATAGTTCTTATTCGGTCCCGCGAAAATCTTGACGGTGAGCTCCGACAAGAAGAACTTGAGTTTCGTGGGTAGAAAGGCCATCGTGGAGGCCACGACGTCACTCGGTTTGCCAAAGAGGAATTTGGGGACAATGCGGTAGCCGCGGCGCCAACTGATGCTTGTCTTCTGACTAACCCGACTCGTTTCCACCGCCACGTCACAGGCGGAATTTCCTCCTCCAATCACCAAAACCTTTTGGCCCCGGAAGGGCTCCGCTTTCTTGTAATCGTGCGAGTGCATGAATTTTCCGGTGAATTCACCCGGATACGAAGGCATGCGCGGCAACCAGTGGTGGCCGTTGCAGACCACTAAATGGCTGAAACGCTCGGTCTTGCTTTGGCCCTCGTGTTCCGTCACGACGGTCCATTGTCCATCGTCATCTAATGTACAGGATTTGACCAAGGTATTAAACTGTATGTAGGGTAGGAGCTTAAAATGCTCCGCATAGCCTTGAAAATAACGCCGTAATTGGTCGTGTGAGGGATAATCCGGAATGCCCTTTTCGAAATCATCGAAGGTAAAATCCTCGTATTGCGACAGGGTTTTGGAGCTAATGATGTGGGTTGTTTCAAACACGCTGGAATGTCCTACCTTTTCATTGTAGATCCAGTTGCCCCCCACTTGGTTGTTGAGGTCATAGCAACGAACATCCAGTCCCTGATCGATTAAATTCTTCACCGCGGTAATCCCGGAGGGCCCCGCGCCTATTACACATACTTTAGTCATTTAGCTAGATACGTTTTGTTCAAATATAGCAAAATGCCAAAATAATCCTCGGATATTTCTAATTTACACCTTCAAAAAATCAGTCCATGGACCCATTTAATCTTAATCGCTTTATCGAGGCCCAAGAAGATAGCTACGCCCAAGCATTAAGCGAGATTCAAGCCGGTCGGAAAGAAAGCCACTGGATCTGGTACATCTTCCCGCAATTAGCCGGATTGGGCTATTCGCACAATGCCGTTTACTATGGAATTAGTGGGGTAGACGAGGCGCAGGCCTATTTGGAACATCCGGTGCTCGGGCCGCGATTGATTGAAATTACACGTGCCCTTTTGAAACATAAAGATCAAGACATCGAGCAAATGCTGGGTTCCATCGATGCGATGAAATGCCGTTCTTGCATGGAATTATTTCAAGGCTTGCCGGGCGCGGATCCGGTGTTTGGGGAGGTATTAAATCATTATTATGCGGCATAAAAAAACCAGGCATCTATTGATAACCTGGTTTCTTGTCTTTCTTTTCTAATTTCTTCTCTTTTGCTGTTTTCGCGGGTTCCTTCTTGTCCGCCTTCTTGGAATTCATGCCTTTGGCCATGGTATCGGGGTTTAGGTAGGCAATTACGTAATTTTTTGACCATTCGATATATTTCTCTAGTAGTAAAAAATTAAATTGGTTAATATTTGAAAAAATAATCATGATGAAAAATATATTGCCAATTCTAATTTTAAGCATATTCTTTCTCTCTTGTCAAAATAAGGCTAATGAGGAGAAAAATGGAAACGTGGGATTAAACACATTATCAATTTCAAAAAATGCAGATGACATCAAACTAAATTCTTTAACCAATGTATGTGATTACATTGAAGCATTAGATATTGTGATGACCGAAATGGTCGAATTAAATGATAAATATCCCGATGAAATTAAATTTATCATTGGACCCGTTGCTGCTGGAGATGTTGTGATACACAATGAACATACGGAAAGGTTTGAGGTACTTCAAGATCGTTTTGAGGAAATAGGTCAGGCGGCCTTCAAAAAATACACGATTGCTGAGTTTAAAGAGTGTAGTAACTATGAAGCTTTTTCGGAAAAAAGAGCACGTTTGAAAACTAAGAATTAAGTAGTAGGAGTAAATGGTTTTTGCCCCTAAACTACCAACAAGCCCATCTCCCGCAACTCCTCCACCAATTCACCCTCCCAAAAACGCTCAAAATTCCCGAGTCCAGATTTTGAAAATTTTGCTTGAAACTCCTCAAATGTTCCCGTTCTTTCCGGCCCCAAGGCTAAGCCTGGCAGCGTATTCACCAACCAATTTCCCATCTTTTCCGGCACCTCCAATTCCACATCCTCACGCCCCAGACTGAAGGTCAAGATTTTAGTGGGTTTGTTGTAGGTAGGGTTTGGTCCGAGCCAACAAACCTTCGCGTTTGCTTTCGGGAACTTATCCTCCTTCTGGCTTAGTATCCGCGCAATGTAATTCTTCGGAATCTGCGTCCGCGGAATCTTAAATTCAAACCATTCCTGCAGCGGCATGTCCAAACCTATGCCATGCATGTAATTAAATAAAGACTTCTTCAGCCCCTCGCTAAACTGCGCATGATCCGTACCCGTCGGGTCCGCATGCTCCAAATCATTATTCGCAAATTTACCCGGCGTCGGATTCAAAATCTCAATCTGATAAGCATCCGGATTCAAGCCCACCGGGCTATGCGCCGTCAATGCAAATTGATGCCAAAAACCAGAATGCATCACCCCGTTTTCAACCAGTTGGCGAACCACCTCTAGCGAATCCACCGTCTCCTGTGCACTTTGCGTCGGGAATCCATACATCAAATAGGCATGCACCAATATCCCCGCCTGCGTGAAATGATCCGCAACCTGAGCAACTTGGGAAACGGTGACGCCCTTATCAATTAAGGCCAACAAACGATCGGAGGCAACCTCCAATCCCCCCGAAACCGCAATGCAGCCCGAGCGAACAAGGAGTTGGCATAAATCCCGCGTAAAACTCTTCTCAAAACGAATATTCGTCCACCAGACCACCGTCAAGTCGCGACGGATTATCTCCAGCGCTACATCGCGCATCAAGGCCGGCGGCGCGGCCTCATCCACGAAATGAAAACCATTGTTTCCGGTTTGTTGGATCATCGCTTCGATGCGATCTACCAACATCGGTGCGGTCGTCGACTCGTAATTTTTGATGTAATCCAAAGAAATATCGCAAAAGGTGCACTTACCCCAGTAACAGCCATGGGCGAGCGTCAACTTGTTCCAGCGCCCATCGCTCCACAAACGGTGCATCGGATTCGCGATTTCAATGACCGATAAATATTTGTCCAAAGGCAGATCCGAGTAATCCGGAATGCCC
>JACCDV011041123.1_pt1 | contig 12471 bp, 14 predicted proteins | sample 7446131 | NCBI WGS metagenome assembly JACCDV01 (sample SAMN15323448, study PRJNA562643) | freshwater metagenome | isolation source: river surface water | place: USA:Blue River Watershed | collected 2017-08-17
GATCCGTTTGCGCTTTAGTCTCTTGAACGCACAAAACATCAATATCATTGGCTAAGAACCACTCGAAAAAACCTTTTCGAGCGGCTGATCGAATCCCATTGGCGTTAAAACTCACGACTTTTAACAAATTAATCACTCCCTAGTTGACGCTAAATTCGTCCCTAACCTACTATCGCCCGCCTTTTTCGACAACAGATACAGACACATACTGGCAGATATAGATAGATATAAATAAGGAGCCTCCGATGATCAAAAACATCAAAGTCACTGCTCTCAGCCTCTTGATCGGGACCGTACTCACCGGCATAAGCACCTCAGCAATCTCAGCAACCAATGCGTCTCAAAACGCATTATCAAAAAGCACGAGCACCCCTGCTACAACAGATGCGAATGCCTCCGATGCCACCCCTGATATGTCAAAAGTCAGTTATCTCATTGGTTATCAAATGGGTCAAACTGCAAAATCTCAAGATGTGGATCTAAACCCCAACAGTTTCTCAGATGGGCTGAATGCCGGCTTCGCAAGCCAAGCTTCGAAATATTCTGATGACGATAGCAAAGCGACGATGGACGCTTTCCAAAAATATATGGAGAACAAAATGATGAATCAACAAAATCAAGCCGCTGACCAAAACCAAAAAGCCTCTGATGCTTATATGGCTAAAATTGCTCAAGAACCTGGCGTCATCAAAATCGCCGATGGCCTTTACTATAAAGTAATCCAAGCTGGAAATGGTAAGATTCCTACTTCAAAAGACACCGTGAAAGTAAACTACGAAGGCTCTCTGATTAATGGCACTGTTTTTGATAGTTCCTACAAACGCAACAGCCCCATTAGTTTTGGAGTCAATCAAGTGATTCCTGGATGGACTCAAGCTCTCCAAAAAATGCCCGTTGGATCAACCTGGATGGTTTATATCGCACCTGATTTGGCGTATGGAAAATTCGCACCTCCGGTGATTGGTCCTAATCAAGCATTGGTTTTCAAAATTGAATTGCTAGGAATTAATACTTAATCACTACTCATCGATTTTTTGATTCTTAATTTAATTCGAGCCAGAAAAATTCTAAATGCAGCCTCCACAGGTCAATAGCGAATTTTTCTGGTTTTTTTATGGAGAAAGTCATGATGAACTCAGAATCTTCTACCAAAAAGAAATTTGGCCCCAGTTTCTTTTTTATCCTTTTCATTATCGTCATTCTTTGCGCTGGAGGGCTGTATTTTTATTATCTTCCTTCCGCACCTACTGAAATTTCCATTGCAAGTCTGAGCAGCAGTAGCAACGCTAAAAATCCTGACCCCAGTCATCTGGTACAAGAGACGCTGAAACCTTCCGCACAAGATTATCAGTATGTGCAACAAGCCCATTGGATAGAACAAGGCGACCCCAATGCCCCTCAAAAAATGTATGTCGTCATCGATCCAAATTGCATTTTTTGTCATGAACTTTTTAATGAGCTACAGCCCTTAATTGCTAACAAAACCGTCTGTGTTCGTTGGATTATTATTGGTGCCATTCGACCTTCAAGCCCTGACAGAGCTCAGGCCATTTTTACCGCCGAGGACCCCTTAGCGGCTTTAATTTATAACGAAGCAAACTTCAAAGCAGAAATTGAAGAAGGCGGAATTCCAGCGGCCCTATCTGTGTCAAAAGAAGCGATGGACAATTATGAAAAAAACATGCGCTTTGTGATTCAAATCCAGCTGAATATGACCCCGATCGTTTTCTTTTTTGATGCTGGTGGAAACTTTGTTCGACATGACGGTGGAGCGCTACCCCAACAGTTTGCTGAAATGATGAAGCATGTGGGAGATCGTTTCTAATCTTAAAAATCACACACAAGGAGTCTGTCTTGAAATTCTTAATCGGTCATGAAATTAAAAATTTCATTATTGTCATGCTGATCAGCATTTTGCTCGATTTTCTCGTTTATAGACTCCTGCTGTGGTTTGACGTTTTTGCCCTTCATCCCACGATCAATATTGATCTTTGCAAAATGCTAGGATTTCTAGTGGGGACGTTTTTTCTTTATATTGGAAATAAATTTTGGACTTTTGGCGATCATCCTCACGCCAAAGGAACTTTTTTTAGATTTATCATCATTTATTTAATAACCATTCTGGCGAATGTTTTAATCAACTCTTTAACTTTAAAATCCGTGACTTTTATTGCGTTTATCGGAGCGCAAGATATCGCCAGAGTCTTATTTGCCTTTATCTTAGCCTCGCTCGTATCGACCCTAATTGGCTTTTTTGGAATGAAATTTTATGTCTTTAAAGGCATCAAAAAAGAGCCTCAAAAAGAAGCACTCTCGTCCCGATAGTTTTTTTTAGATTTAAATTTTCTGAGAAGCCTTGTATAAACGCTTTTTAATTTCGCTAGGGCGAATCTATGAAAACTCAAACTATGCAAAAAAAACGCTTTCGTCAGAGCGTCCCCGTCATTGCGATCTGCGCCTTATTTTTATTTATTAAATATATCGCTCAACTCTTCCCTTCGTTGATTGGTCCTGCACTCATCAAAGACTTTTCGCTGACGGGATTACAATTGGGCTTACTGGCCTCCAGTTATTATTATTCCTATTCGATTATGCAGATTATTTCTGGATGGATTCTGGATCGATTCAGTATGCGATTCGCGGCTTCTCTTGCCATTGGCCTGATTGGCCTGAGTCTGTTTTATTTCCCACAAATGCATAGCTTTTTGATGATGTGTTTTTTCAGGGTTTTAATGGGTTTAGGCGCTTCGTTTGCGACGGTTCTGTATATGAAAAGTGCCGCCCTCATGACCTCAGAACGGACCTTTGGCATGGTTTCCTCTTTTTTAGCGACGGTGGCCATGCTTGGCGCGGCCGCAGGCGGCAGTCCTCTCGCTTATTTATTTCACTCGCTCGGAGGTTGGGAAAAAGGGCTAGAAGTCTTGGGAATAGGGACCATTATTCTTTCTTTACTGTGTCTGGTTTTCTTCTCTGGGATAGACGCTCATCCGGATCCTGAAGCATTATCTCCCCATGAAGCCTCAAAGCCGGAGTTAAAAAAACTCAGTATTGTTTTTTTAAACCTCCAAAATTGGCTTCTTTTGGCCTATAGCGGCTTGGCTTTTTCCCCTGTGATTATTATCGGTGGGGTATGGGGCACTCCATTTTTGATTTTAAAATACCATCTTTCCATCCCCATGATTTCTTATCTGCTTTCACTGATGTTTTTAGGTCTGGCCGTTGGAGCGCCTTGTTGGGCGTATATTTCTATGAAAACTTGTCAACGAAAAAGCATCATGCAACTCGCAAACGCCATGGCCTTTATCTGCATGGCGACGGTTATTTATGCGCCTTTAAGTTACTCATTGTCGATGTTCTTTTTCTTTTTTCTAGGCTTCTCAGTAGGCTGCTTTATGCTGTCATTTCAAGTCTGCAAAGAAATCAATCCCATGATTATTTTAGGATTTAGCTTTGCCTTCATGAATACAGGGGAAGGCATAGTCGGAGCGATATTAGAACCGCTGGTCGGAAAGATTCTTGATCTCTTAAAACCATTAAATCAGCCGTTTACATTAGACAATTTTTATTGGGCTCTAACACTAGTCCTGCTTTGCTTCGTGTGGGCGGGTATTTTTCTCCACTTTTTAAAAACAAACTCTCAAAAAAATATTTAAACATCTTCCGTTTTCCAGGGCCTACTGAGATGAGAGTGTCTTGTCTTACCCCAGTCCGGGGTTTCTTTAGGATGGGGAAAATGTCAAAAAGATTGGATCTGCAGCTTATGAAACCCAAGAGACATCAAAACATCATAAAGTTCAGCTTTTGTTGAGCAATCAAGTTTTAGTTTGACTTGATTAATATAGTGTTCGACGGTCCTTGAAGAGAGCCCTAATGTTTTGCCAATTTGAGTCGTTGATCGGCATTGAAAAAGTAGTTTCAAACACCGAGCCTCTTGAGCCGTCAAATACTCACCCTCATGCGTGGCACCATGCAAAAAATATCGACGAATAGGATAATTTTGATCTGAGTCGACGTTCTCCTTCGATAGTGAAAGTGGCGTAATCTCAGTTTTTGGAACCGTCAGGGTTTTAACCAATGGCTCTTTTTGTGCATTTTTTCGTAGCGAAAAAGTTTGGTCTAAAAAAAACTGATAAGCATGTTGCAAGATATCTTCATGGGATAAGGCAAAATTTTGAGTATTAGGATCATTCTCGTGACTGTAAAGTTCAAATATTTCTCGGGTCCCGTTGAAGTTCCGACTAAACAGGCATACTTGAAATAAATTCGCTTCGCGCTCTTTTAGTGTCGCGGCGTGAACAAAGTCACAATGCTTAGGATTAGCATTAATGCTCATCGTGTTTGCTTTCCAGCTTCCAGGATCATTCGCCAATCGAAGATTCACAAGAGGTTCGGAGAGCTTAAATTCTCGTTTATAAAAATTAATATCTAACAAGAGGGGGTCGGTGGTTAAAACGCTTCGGTTTCCGCTCAGGTCCACGAAGCTATATAAGATTTCATCAATATGAAGAGTTTTTAATAGACCTCTTGGGATTGAGCGAATTTCAGGAATCACCCCATAAGAAAAAGGTTCTTTCATAATGAAAATCTTCAGATATTTCGTTGTGAAAAGAAGTTATCTCAAGTGAGAGCTGGTTTCTAGCTATTTCCTGGAATCCATTCCACCCAATAATGGCGTGAGGACAGTATCGTTTCGCGAGGCCAGAGCGCTATCATCAGATGTCCTGATGGCCCTCATAAACGTTAGATTTTCTTTGGTAAATTGCGATAATTTTTTGATACCTATGCGCACATCAGACTCCCACTCCCGCTCCCAATCAATGGCATGAGAATATGAAGGTCTCCTCGTAAGTTGAGATCGGAATAATATTGCTACATTTTTGAGTTCTTCGCTTGATGCAGGGTAAAGCATTGATAATGTTGCTACTGAAGGCCTGATGCTACAGGCCCCTCTGAGAGAAGAGCACAAATAAGAAAAGCACGATAAAAAGCAGCACAACAATGGGATTCCACCCAAGACTCCACCTGAAATAAAAAGGCCCATGCTTGATGAACATTCATCGAATTGCTTAACCCGAACACAGTCCAACTCACACCCTACGTCACTGGTGTTATCGCAAAGCGTTGCCCAAGTGTGATTCATATTTGAGCAAGAAAATGTTATGCGCGCTCCTTTTTCTCCCAAACAGCCAGATGTTTCAAAAGTTTCTTTCATGGTCCAAATGGCAGTACCGATAAATAATAAGACCATTCCTAAGCCAAAAAAGCAGCCTGTGCATTCACTGGATAATGGATCTATAAATCTAGCTCGACGTCGAATCTCGTAAGAATCCAGGCGAGATTGATCGTATTCTTCCATGCGTTCTATTAGATGATCCAAAAGTCTTAAATCAATGGAGTGGGGCAAGCTTATTGATTGTGCGATTAAAAGCTCGCTCACTTTCATGCTCATTTCCCGATTCAAAGCGCGCAGGGCAAGCAACCCAGACCCCTCAGAGTAGTCAGGTTTAGTCCTGGCAGTTCTGAAAATTAAATTGGCCCCCTGAAAATGAGCTCCAATAAGAAATTTAAAAATAAGATGATCAATTTCCAAAGAAGTGCCTTTCATAATGTCTCACATACCTCATATTGCTCAAAAATAAGATAAATCTACGATCCGATTTGCACGTAAAACACCGTAAAAATTACCGTATTTTTAAAATAAATCCGAGCATAAACTCGCCTGGACATTTGAATTTTTATTATAAATTTCAAATAGTTAATGCAGGAAAGCTCAAGAGTTAAAAAATATGGAGAAAAAACTATGAACTTTGAAAACAATGCCGCTGCGTGGTGCTTTAGAAGCTTAGGTGCGGTGATCAGCACAGTCGAAGGCGCCGCTTTTGTGACTATGGGTGCAAGTGTGATGAAAGATGACGATATTTCACGATCAACCCATGCAGGAATTGGGGCGCTCGCGGGAGTTTCCGCCGCATTATTAAGTCTCTGTTTCCTGAATAGAGGGAAGCCTTTATCCTTGCTTTTTCCTCTCATGCCGATGTTAGGTACAACCGCACTGTCTTCTTATGCCGTGGGAGGCACAAGCTTGATTTTTAATGGGATGAAAGATTTTGCTGTCGGTGCAGCGATTGGATTACCCACCGTTGTTGCACCAATCATGGGTCTACTATGGTGCTGCAAAGAGAGTATTCCTCACATTGCGAATCACTACAGTCAGGTTTAGTGGAGACCTAAAGTCTGCACACATCTCTTAAGTATTAGTCTTTGGATGAGCCTCGACCTAAAGGGCTCATCCTTGAGCTAAGTTAAAAAGAATCAGTTGAGTAAATTGAGCAGTAAAAAATATTCAATTTATAGCTTCGATTAAAGGGTAATCCCCTCGGAAATAATCACCAATTAAATAAAATCTCAAATTTTACGAGAGCGTTGACTTAAACCTGTCCTTTTTTTCGCGCTTAATGCTCGGTGTCACAAAAATCACGATTTCTTTCCGTTTTTCTAAACTTTCTTTGCTGCGAAACAAAGAGCCAATCCCCGGCAGCTGACCCAAAACCGGAACTTGTCGGATCTTTTCGTCCTGATTGGTTTCTATAATGCCCCCCAATACAACCGTTTGGCCATCTCCGACACGCACTTGAGTTTTAATTTGTTGGGTATTAATCAACGGTTCGTTCTTCGCAGAAGCTAAATTTATCGATGAAACTGCGTCTTTATTCACGACTAAATTTAAGAAAATTTCTTGGTTATTAATCACTCGTGGAGTCACCGTCAGACCCATCACGGCTTTTTTAAATTGAACTTGTGCATTGCCCTGCTGTGACTCCGTTGCATAAGGAACCTCTGCTCCCTGCTCAATAGAGGCACTCTGGCCATCAGAAACCAATAAATTCGGAGCTGAGACCACCTGACCATTTCCTTGCGTTTCTAGGGCTTGAATCGCAAGATCAAGTGAAATACCCGCAGGTAATTGTCCTAGCGTTAAGTTTAAAGACCCTGTTGGGTCAGCCACCCCGGTCGCCGTTTGTCCTGAGAGATTAAAAGACGGATGTTGAACGCCTGCATTTAACAGACTCACCCCAAAGGCCTTCATCGCCTGTTCATCGACTTCAACAATTCTGGCTTCGATTAAGACTTGCACAGGCGGCATATCTAACATGCCTAAAATTTTATTCACTTGATCTATATCCTGAGAGGTCCCTTGAACTAAAAGCGTATTGAGGGAAGGATCAATGGCTACTTTGGCGCGAGCACTCAACCAGCCACTCTCATGAATCACTTGAAGAAGTTCTTGAGTATTTCCAAATTTCACAAAAAACGCATGGGATGTTAATTCAGCATCTTGCGCTTCTAATTTTTTCCATGTCGAAACTTCTGCCTGTTGCTTTTCAAATACAGAGGGATTTCCAATTTCTAAAGTTTCTCCCAATTTTCGACTCACCAGGCCCGTTTCTTGAAGCATTTGCGCCAGTGTCTCATCAAACGTTTGTTGATGAACCGACATCGAAATACGGGCTTCTTGGCGAGCGTTGTTATGGGATGTCGTGTCGAGGGGCACTTCGTCATATTTAAAAATAATATTTTTACCGCAAGCTTCCCCTAACATCCGGAAAGCCTCTGAAACAGGCACTTGATTAAGCTCTAAATCGATGAAATCTGCAGGCGCATTCAAGGCCCACCCCCAAGGCGAACCCATCGAGACATAAAGAATAACGATCAAGCACTTCAAAAAAATTCTCTTAAGAACGCTCAGATACTTGCACCATTTCATTCACTCTCCTCCCACTGCTGTCATCCATTTTCACCCACTCATGGCCACAAGACCCTTCGCGATAAAGCCAACTCTTTTTTGCTAAACCCGTGACACTGAGCCAGCCCTGGTATCGTGAGATTCCGTCACACAAAGGAAGGTTTCCCCAAGAATATGGCGCGAAATTCCAATCAAATTTCCCTGCTTTAGATCCATGGACTAATCCACTAAGCTCGAATGCAGCGGCGTTTGATTTCGACCAGTTTATTTTTAATTTCACTTGCGTGACCAAAAGCGGGATATCGTTAAATTTATTCAAAAATGCGATGACTTCCTCAGACTCTCCGGAAGCCATTAATTCAAAACTTAATCCCTCAGGACCGTTCATGGCACTCAATTTTTGAACTGAAATATGCTGTTTTTCTACCCATGCCGAGAGCGCCTGTAAAAAATCAGAGGTTTGATCATTCACCACTAAAAATTTAAAAATATCTTCTGGAAAAGCGATCTCAAACTCAGAGCTGGGATTTTTAGATTGAGCCTTGGTTTCTAACCACAAACGATCGTTTTCTTGGCTCACCGCGACAAAATGCACATAGCGTGGACTCAGGCAGAAAACCCATGCACCCCATAACATGCCAAGCGCAATTAACACGGCACCCCAACATAAGTAGGGTTCTGGCTCCACATACCACGAATGTATTTCTTTAAAACGCATGGCTAACCTTTTTTCCTTTGGCGTTATATTTCTGATCAACTGGTGATCAACTTGTTTTGGCTTCAAATTGAATCTGGCTTATCGATTTTTTGATCTCTACTAATTGAACTTCTGTCCCGCCCAGCTGCTTCGAAATTGTCGACAACCATTGCTGCAAATGTTTTGAATTTGTCATTCCAAGCCACGACATCGAAGGCTTAAGATCATTGGCTTCTAAGCCCACTTCCTGAAAAATAAAATCATCATTTTCTCCCTGATGGGCTCCCTGATGGGCTGAGCGAATCGTCTGTAAAAATAGTTTTAATTGCTGATGGTTCTTTGTGGAGGATCTCCACGACTCATGAAGCCTTAATGACTCTGTGTTTTTGTCTTTTTCCAATACATATTGAGAGGTTAGCGTTTGATTAATTTTACTTAATCTATGAATTTTAAAATCAAAATATCGCTGCAGGACAAAGCTCGCCATCAGGATTAAAGCAAAGATCAACAGCAATATTCTGAGTGTTCTTTGTCTTTGTTTCTGTCGAGCGATTCTTCTCCACGGCAATAAATTCAGTTCTGGCTTAGGCTTTTCTTGAGGCTTTTTTTGAGGCTTTTTTTGAGGCTTTTTGGGGCAGATGCCAAAACAGCTTATTTTTTCCAAAAACCTTTCCCTTGTTACTTCCATTCATAGGCTCGAAGGGTTAAGCCATAAGAAACGAACTCATCCGGATACTGGAGTCCTAATGTCTCCGGGAAAATGCAGCGGATAGAAGGGCTTGTAAATCGAGAGTGTGCAAAAGCTCGCACCACAGCTCCTGTCAGGGTCTCTGAGCCCTGTTGCTGAACGCATAAATAAACTGCAGGAGTCTCCACAGAGATTCTGCCAACAGATCCCGATATTTGCTGCAGATACTCAGATAAAGCGCTCTCTAAAAAGTCAGCGCATTCCAAAACTTCGGGCCCAGTCAGCATCTCACCCTGATGCAAATCAAAGGATTTCAAAACCAGCGATTCAAAAACCTTATCCCACAAGACTTCGAGTCCCTGGCAGAAGGTTAATCGATACTTTTTCCCGCTCGAGGTAGCATCAATCCAAAATAAGCCCATGTGCTGATTATGCTGAGCACCTACCGTTGATAAGCCTTCGCAAAATAGCATTCTCCTCAAAGATTCTAGAGAAGGCTCAAGCGACACTAAGGGAATCTTTTTAGTATCCCATGCTTTGGCAATTTGTAGCTCGATCGCAGGACAGGTCACCACTCGAACGGTATCCTGAAAAAGGCGCTGAAAATCTACTGCCGTATCACTCAGGCGCTCGGCCAAGTGCTGTTTTAAATGCGCCAAAATAAACGGTAATTCGGAATCTCTCGCGGGCAAATCGAGCGCAGTCAAAATAAAATTTTTAGTCTTCGAGAAAGAAACGGACATGCTCAAATGGCCAGATTTTATTTTATTTTTCTTATAAAAATTTTTAATCCACACCTGCACTTGTGAATGCATCTGAGCATAAGAAGAAAACGGGATCGAAAGATGAGGGTTAGGGCCTGCTTGATCTATATTTGAAATATATAAAACAACATCACGAAATATAAAAATTAAACTTCCTGATCTAAAGACAGCGAGGACAATTTCCAGCGCGTATTTATCAGATTCTTTTGAAATAAAATTGTTATTAATCAGTGTTTTATTGTGCATTTCTTCAAGTTTTGAAAGATAACACACCAGCCCGAGACTCACCCTCATCTCCGCCCCCCGACGAATCTTAACAAGATAATTAATCGTCATGTTTTTAACATCTTGAAAAAACAGGGTCAAGTAAAATTTTAAATCTTTTATCACATTGCAAAAACCTAGAAATAAGAAGGATTCCAGGAAGAGTTAACTTGAAAGCGAAAATTCTGCCAAGAATGTGCCCAGCACCCAATTATGACAGCTCTCAATCATGGTCTGAGCCCCTTTCGAAAACTTAACAAGCTAACGAGCCATTCATTAATTGCCCACTGAAACTAGAAGAACCATCAACACAAACGGTTCCTGGAAGACTTGAAAACACAATATTTCCAGAAATATGAGAATGATTTTTTAAAGTCAGTACAGGCGTACTTTGAGACTGTTGAATCGTTAAGTTACCCATCAGATTCGAAGTATTGAACACGACTTTTTGACTTGATAAATTTATGGAATGTTGCAAAGTTGATTGACTAAAAGACACCATGCCTGAAATTAAATTCACGTCGCCCATCAACTTAGTTGAGATAAAATTGGCCTGACCGGCTGTGAAATTCACTTCGCCCATCAGTGTGGTTGAAGTAAAACTGGCCTGCCCCGCCGTGAAATTAACTTGATCATCCAGCTTTGCATTCTTAGCCAGGAAGGATCCTGTTTTAATATCTTGCAGCGCTCCTGTTACTTCTGTTCCATTAAGGCTAGTCATGCCATAAGAGCCAGATGGCACGGATTTAACAATACCACTACCGCAATCGAGCATACCTGGAGATGCAGTACAGACGGAGTTTGACTGATAGATGGATGGATGACCTGCTATTCCACTAGCAATTGCAAATATTGAAAGCGAACCTGCGCACACTAGAACCGCTAGAGAGAGTCTCTTAAACATAGCACCACCCTTAACTTGAACGTTTCAAAAATTGCTAAACTCCCGGGAAATTAGGCCCCGTTTTTAGAATACTCAACACACTCGTAAAGTGAGAACTAATGTAATGCTACCACTTAATCAATCGCATTCCATCCTTTAATCAGCTCCTATCACAAGGAAGGTCAACGAAATTAGATGCATTCACCCTGCTGAAATGCCCTCTGGCTTGTTAAAAAGTCCCTGGCCCACATTTCAATAAAGTATTTGGAGATAATGGCGTGCACCCTTGGAAGTTTGGATCTGGAATGCCTTTAAGATAAGAATCAAAGAAATGTAATAGATAGGTATTAATAGATTGCGTAATGTTTTGACCGTTCCCAGTGCCAAGAAAACTATCCAGCAGGAATCCATTGTAGACCGCCATAATTTTTTGAACATTGGCAGTATCCTCAAGGTGCGCCAGCCTGCTTGCTGTCAGTTGGATAGTAAACACGAACCATAAGTTCGTGGCAATGCGTTGGGTTATCAGCGCGGAAATACTTCGCTGTGTCACTATTGTAAAATGGATCAGGGCAGACTTGATCATTGATCCAATAAAAATCTTGGAAACCGACACCATAATTCCCGGTGGGTTTTGCAAGCGCGGCTGAGTCTTCTTGTATATTCGTATCAGCTTGAGCAATGGTTCCGAATATCAATGAAAATAAAGCCGTAGTTAAAAATAAATGCCTTGCACGGCCCATGGTGAAAATCTCCTGTTGTAAGGCCGTTTCTTTAGCCCGAATGAAGTCATTTTGAGAGTGTTCAGTCATCCGCAAGCTCACACGGTTTTTTTTATTCCCTGCCACTTTAAAAATTTTGGTTAAACGGGTGATTTCCGTTTTGCTATGGGGGATTGGTTGTAAGTCTCCATTTTCAAAAGCACTTAGAATATACTGTTCTTCCTGATCCAGTTGGTATTTTTTCATTTTTTTCTCCCTCTGAGATTTTGTAAAAAAATCGTGATGTAGATATTTCACGTTGCTTTGACGTTTGTCTCTAAAGCAAATCTTTCCTCTTTTTCATGAGCTCACTTTTTTTGATATTCTGCTTGAGCACTGGATTGTCCATAGTGTAAAAGCGTCCGTAGAATCTTTGAGAAACTTCAAATCGTAACGTTTGAAATAAACGTCAGCAAAAAACACGCGATGTTTGGAACCCATGATTTGAGGGAAATTCTGAAAAATTCTGGACTTTTTGAGAATGTAACCCCAAGGCATCGGGGGTTAGCCTGTGGAGAGCTGGCGTTAGCCACTCTATGAAACAGGAACTGGTGAGAACTGTGAGGGACTCACTCCACTGGGTGATCGAATATCACACCACTGGAATCCTCGCTCTTTAAGGCGGGGAGGATGTCAAACTCCCATCAAATCACCCTCCATCGGTCACCCC
>JACCDV011167417.1_pt1 | contig 12466 bp, 16 predicted proteins | sample 7446131 | NCBI WGS metagenome assembly JACCDV01 (sample SAMN15323448, study PRJNA562643) | freshwater metagenome | isolation source: river surface water | place: USA:Blue River Watershed | collected 2017-08-17
CTGGACCTATGCCGTCGCCGGGGATTAATGCTATGTTTTTCACGATTCTAGATTATAGCAATTAACGATGACGAGACATTTCTTTAGAGAATATTTGCATAATAGCTTTCGCCAGCTTACGGTGATTGTGCCTGACTAGATCCCCGCGCTGCAGTAGGTTAGTCGGGTAAACAGCCACATTAAGCTTCTTCAGGCGCGCGTAGTCTATCTCTACTGGGAACTGATTATCATTTTGATAAAGATCTAATTGATGTTTTTTCGGGGTGGCATTGTTCACCACTACGTAGTCTATAAGTTTTTGTTCTGGGGTCTTATAAATATGACGGTAAATAGCTTCGATATGATCAGCTACTGAATAGCCATCAGTCTCACCGGGCTGAGTCATCATATTACAGACATAAATCTTAGTAGCTTTAGATTGCATTATCGCCTTCGCCAATTCTGGCACTAGAAGATTAGGAATGATGGAAGTATAGAGCGAACCCGGACCAAGAATAATCAAATCTGCTTCAGCTACAGCAGTGACTACATCAGGAAGTATTTTAGGTGGTGGTTGCTTACATTTAAGATCACGGATTTTACCAGCTGCTTCTGGGATGTTAGACTCTCCTTCCACGATTGACCCATCTTCCATCTCAGCGATTAAGTGCATCGGCTCATTACTAATAGGAAGCACTTGCCCGCGAGCTTTCAGGATGCGGCATGCGTGCTTAACAGCATCTGCCATATTATTACTGCCGCCAAGTTCAACGAGAGCCGTAAGAAATAAATTACCGAAACTATGTTTGCGCAAATCTTCAGGCGCATCATCATCAAAACGATATTGAAATAGTTTGGTGATGACTTCATCATCATGCGCTAGCGCCGCGATGCAGTTACGAATATCACCGGGAGGCACCATCTCCATGGATTGTCTGAGGCGCCCGCTACTACCACCATCATCAGCGACAGTTACAACCGCTGTGATATTACCGGTGTAAACTTTAAGTCCGCGCAGCATATTAGAAAGACCAGTGCCGCCACCGATGGCGACTAGTTTAAAACCTTTGCCTTGCATGTGATGACGATCGAGAGTATCGATTAGAGAACTCTCGTCTGGCGCGACCAGATTAAGAACACGTTTATTGGATTGAAAGAAAGAGAAAACTAAAACAAAAGCGCCAATGCTAATAGCAATAATGCCGCTAACTGTAGGAGGCATAACGTCAGCCGCCCAAGATAGTAAATTCCATGTGAACTGTGAAATAACAGTAACGGGTCTAGCCTTAAGAACTAAGGCAATGCCGAAAGCGATAGTACTAAGGCCAAGCACTGTGAAGAATAACCAACGCTTAAGTCCCGGGAAAGTATATTTACGTAATTCAGATCTGAACACTGCCTATTAATTGTACTCACTTTAGCTAAAGCTGTAGATTATGTCACGTGTTTACTAAGATCCACATGCTCTATCTCCAGCGCTAGTTTAGCAGTGTAAACCTCAGCTAAGAATTTAAAAACCTGCTCAGCGAAATAAACCGAACGATGCTTACCGCCAGTACATCTAAAAGCAAAAACTAATTCGTCATCAGGTTTACGACTTGAATTAGTCATAAAATCATGAACAAAATTCTTAGCAAGTTCTTGAATTTGCTTAAGTCTAATTTGAGAGTCAGTATCCTTTAAGAAGAACTCTTGAATCTGAACATCCTTACCGTTAAATGGTTTAAGCTCTGGCACCCAGAATGGATTATTAAGATCACGCAAGTTAAAAAGAAAATCATGCTTAGGAGGCATAACGCCAAGCTCTTCGTAGAATTTATAACCGTAGGAAATGACTTTGATTTTCATGACTTAAAGCTTGAAGCCTAAAGCACAAGCCAAAAGACAGCATAGCACGCTCAAAACCGCGTAAGCAATGGCTTTAAGCATTTGTCCAGATTGTAATAACTGCATCACTTCTAGACTATAAGCACTAAAAGTAGTGAGGCTTCCTAAGAATCCTACGCTCAGTAATAATCTCAGATGCTCAGTAGAGCCGAATCGTGGCGTTATATAACCAATAAGAAAGGAACCAATAATATTAACTACTAAAACTGCTTGGGGTATGCATAAAGTCGCAGCATACCTAAGCAAGGCTCCAGCGCTAGCACCCAAGATTATCCAAAGAGAATTAATTAAGTGAACGAGCAATTTCCACCCACTTACTATCTATATAAAGTAGTCTAAGAACATCACCAGCATTAAAGATCTGCACGCCAGTACCAGCGATATTAATACTATCAGCTATGCCGGAGCTAACCTTATCGCGCACACTAATGTTATTAACCTTAAATACCAAGGTAACTATTTGACCAGCCACTCCACCAGTTAATTTAGCGATAGTCGTATTGGCACCTGTACTAGTGATGCCAACTATATTAACGCTAGCAACGGGTACTTCTTCATTAGCTAAAGCACCAATATCTTTATTAGTAGTAGTTACATTCTCATAATTAAAAGCGCCACGACTTAGTTTGCTACCCTCAAGTTTTTCTATGGCTGTTTCTATACTGTCTCCCGCGGCAACAGCACCAGTTTGACTAGTAAAAGTAGTAATAGGGCTAGAAAGGATAGTTGCAGCATCGACTAATCCGGAGTCCACAGTGCTAGGAACTTCTGGAATATCATCACCACCCTGTGTGTCGACTCCTACTGGGGTTCTATAGACCACCATTGGCAATCTTGCTATTACTTCTGTGCCGGCACCTTTAACAATCAGACTACCAGTCAAAGATTCAGAGGGTATTAAGGGTAACTGCACTGCTAGAACTTTGCGAGTTGATCGTTTGTAAATTCTATGACTTAAGTTAATCGGGTCAGTATCAGCATCTTGTGGAGCAAAAGACACGCTTAAGCCATTAGCAAAATCTGCAGCCTTTATGCCACGAATTGAAACTTCATCACCTTCAAAAGCAACTTGCTGTTCTAATAAAGCCACCGCTAAAACTTGCTGGCAAAGCATTAAAGAAAGCGCTAAACTAATACCTATCCCCATAGGGCGTTTAAACATACGCTCACAATATAACACCGATTTCAACATATGAACAGTCGTAGCTACGGTAGTCAATATGAAGAGATGGCTTGCGAGCATTTATTAAGCCTCGGCTATAGTGTCCTTGATCGTAATTGGCATTACTCTAATCGTGGTGAATTAGATATAGTGGCTCTTGATCCTCAGCGCTTTGGTGAAGAATATTTGATTTTCGTTGAGGTCAAAGCTAGAGAAGCTGGCTTAGAAGAGAGTTTATACGCTTTGTCTTTAAGTAAAATCAGGCAACTTAAAAAACTAGCGCTGGCTTACCTGAATTACAAAAAGCTCAAAAATATCAATATTAGTTTTGATTTCATCGCCATCTCAAGAGAGAGGTTGGAACATATAAAGAACATAGTATGACGGCTCGAAAGATAAGCGCTACAATCAAAATTGGTGAAGATTAAGTCACTTAGTTGCGCATTGGGCATAGCCCTGACTATAAGTCCAGTAATAGCTGCTGGAGATTTTGCGCTGCGTGGTAATAAAGCCTTCCATCCACCACAAATTGAAAATGAAGCTCTCAACAAGAAAGTAAGTTTCACTTTCGCTAAAACTAAACTATCAGAGATATTAATGGTGCTCTCTAAAGCTGGTGGTTTCAATATAGTCTTACCGCAGGGTTTAGATCAAGAACTGAATATCACCATCAGTGATAAAAGAATTATCGAGGCTATTAAAGAAGTAATAGAAGTAGCTCATTATAGATATAAATTCCAAAATGAAACTCTAATAGTCTCAGAGATTGACATTGGTGATGGTGAATTTGAGCACATGCAAATTCTTTACAATAAAGCTTCTAATATTACTCGTGCGCTTAATGATGAATTCTTCAAACAGCTAATTACAGTACAACCCGAGACCGCTTTCAAGCCTTATGCCTTCACTAATCCTGGGCAAAATTCCATCACTATAGTTGGTAACCAAGCTCAATTAGATGCAGCACGCAAACTAGTTAAAACTTTGGATACTAGTCGTGAACTAAGTTTCTATCGAGCAGGTTTTATTGATCTCAATGATGCTAGCTATCTTATCTCAGCTAAGATGGAGAGCCCAAGCATAGAAGCCAAAGAAATCACAGGGGCTATCGCCCTTAAGGGACCAGAGGCTGAAGTCGCTGCTGCAATGAAACTACTTAAAGACTATGACAGACCGCGCAAACCAATTAACTTCTACGTGGAGGTCTTGCGTGTTGATTTAGGTGATGATAGTCAACGTACGCTCGAGAAACTGCAACAGTTCTTCCCTCTTGGTAAGCTACAGAAAATCAGTTCAGCTTTAGCTGAAACTGCGGAGTTTACCAGTATTGCTGATTCACTTTATCGTGAATTCTCAGAAGTAGTTCTTATCGGTGCTAGAGAAACTAAATCTCTTCCTGGGATGACACTAAGTGCTAAGCGTGATCTATTGGCAGATAAACAATACAGCCTCAATGTTCTGGAGCAAAAACTTGATCATGTCGATAAAGATGATATTGTCGCTTACCTAGTTAAAGCTAAAGATCTTATTCCCGATGATCGTGAACTTTTTAGATTGTTAAAAGTACAGCCAGAGAATTATGTGCTGGTATTAATTCAACAACAGTAGATCACGTCATCGCTGTCAACGATAGTGCAACATCTACGCCGCTGCCGCAGTCTTCTTAGCCAGTAACATCTTAGTCCTCTCCTGACTCAGCGCCGCCTTAGCCTCTAGTACTTGACGCTCATAGAGTGCAACCATTGCCGCATCAGGCTTGGCTTTTTGCATTTCACTATTGAACTGTAATTTAAGTTCTTCTATTTTTCTAAGTTGATTAAGTTTGTAACTTTGCCAGTCAGCGTTGATTTGTTTCAAGTCTGCACTTTGCTGAGCACTAAGTTTAGGTTCAGCAACGACAGGAGTTTTGACACCATGAAGATATTGATATGCAAAGACACCAGCTGCAACTATCAAAGAAGATAGCAACACAGCGGATAATAATCTTATTAAGCGAGCATTTTTACGCTTAGAAACTGTCTTGTCACGAGAATCCATATCCATAAGCATCTTCTTCAATTCACGCTCACGCTTCTCGTAGTCGTTTTGGATTTGGTCACGCTTATCACTGTTAGCTACCTGCGCTTTAGATCCATCCATCTTAGATCTTAGTTGAGTATAGAACTCATCAAAGTTCTGTATGCCAGCCTCATCAGGTTGGTAAAAATTGCGCAACAATTCAGAAACTTCATTTGGGCTAATATTCTTGCCCTTATTCTTAGCGTTCTTGTCTGATTTATCGATCATGATCGCCATTGCTAATTAACCTCAAACCCTCTTGCCAGCACAGAGTCAAGGTAAAAGCATACCTATACTCTTAGCACAAAAGTGGAATTTGTGAGTTCCTCTCCTTGTATTTATGCGTAAATTTGGGTGACAAAGCCGCCTTCGTCATCTTCACCCGTCGGGTCAGTGCCCCGCTCTCCAAAGTATGGGTTTAGTATGACTTGTAGCCTCTCCCTCGCTCTCCAAATACGAGACTTAACCGTACCTAGCGCGCAGCCCAACATCTCTGCAATTTCCTCATATTGAAGTCCTTGCATTTCTCTCAGGACGATAGCTGTTCTGAACTGTTCCGGTAGCTGAGTCATCGCTTCGCGTATCACCTCAGAGAGTTCATTATTACTAGTTATCTCATCAGGACGCAACGCTTCGTCACGAATCTCTCTCGTGTAGTCGTTTTCACCGAATTCATCTTCCATGCTTTGGTCTAGACTTACAGTGCGAACAGTGCGAGGACGCTTGCGTAATTCATCGTAAAAGAGATTTAAAACAATTTGATTTAACCAAGATTTAAAAGTTCTAGGATTACGTAAGTTCTTGATTCCACGATAAACACGAATAAAAGCTTCCTGTGATAAATCATTAAGATCTCTCCAATCAGGAGCTAGTTGATATAGAAGAGCATAAACTCTTTTTTGATAGCGCTTGACTAATTCCTCAAAAGAAGGGTTGCAACCTGTCTGGGCGAATTCTACAAGTTCATGATCTGTAACTCCAGTAAAACTCTTTTTATTGAATGATTGATTTAATTCCACTATCCCAGTGTAAGCGCGGTGGCCCGGGCCGTCAATATCAAAATCTAAAAAAAGATAAAATTTTGCTTATTCTGTGCGGATTTTGGAACTAGGTTAGAATTATGTTTCGGAGAACAAATATGAATCGTAAACCACTAATCGCAGGCAATTGGAAACTTAACAAGACCGCTAAAGAAACTATTGAATTTAGTCAAGGTCTAGAGAAATTTATCGCTGATAAAAAAATCCCAGACAGCAAAATTGAGATTGCAGTTATTCCAAGTTTTACAAGTTTAGCCGCGGCAAAGTCCCAGCTTAAACAAACTAAGCTTGGTGCACAAAATCTTTCACAGCACGTGAGCGGTGCTTACACAGGTGAAATCAGCGCTGAGATGCTCTTAGAGCAAGGTGTGGATTATGTCCTGGTCGGGCACTCAGAGCGCCGTGAGATCTATGCCGAGAATGACGCGATCATTAATCAGAAAGTTTCCAGAGCACTAAGTGCTGGACTTAAAGTTATATTCTGCTGTGGTGAGAGTCTCAGTACTCGCGAGGCAGGGAACACGGATACTTGGGTTTGCTCTCAGATTCAAAACGGACTAGTGGGTGTCAGCCCAGATAATTTCTCTACCAATATTGTTATTGCTTACGAGCCGATTTGGGCAATTGGTACAGGTAAGACTTGCGACACCCCAGAAGCTAATAGGGTAATTAAGGTTATTCGCGCTAAAGTCGCTGAGCTCTTCGGTGCTGTGAACGCAGCTCAGGTTCGCATACTTTATGGTGGTTCAGTCAAACCATCGAGCATTGCTGAGCAAATGGCAGCATCTGATATAGATGGGGCATTAATCGGTGGGGCGTCGTTAGTCTTAGCGGATTTTACTAGTATTGTTGAACAGACGACGACATGCGCTGCTGCTATTTAGACTTGCGAATTAACAAGTTCCAATGATCTCCGGAGCGAGACTTACTAACAATCTCCTGCCCCTCTTCAAGAATACTCTTGGAGACACTCTCTATCGGCTCGCCATCATCTAATATTACTTGCAGCTCTTCACCCACTGACATAGTTTCAAGCTTAAGCTTAGTGCGCACGAAATTAATCGGACAAACAACCCCTGTCAGATCTAGCGTGATTAAAGTCATAAAATGGTTGCGGAGGTAAGATTTGAACTTACGGCCTTTGGGTTATGAGCCCAACGAGCTACCAGACTGCTCCACTCCGCATAGCTATTGTAGCAAATACGGGTATTAATATTTTTTATATATTAGAAGCTGCTTGGAATCATAGTTGAACTGCTGGACTAGCTCTAATCTACTGCGTTTGATTATGCCTTTAGCTGATTGGATCTCATCATCTATATCTTGCTTCTTGTAGGCAATATATAGACCACCCGCTCTTAAAAGTGGTGCGACATAAACAATAGTCTCAGGCAGCATCGCCACTGCTCGTGACACAACTATATCAAAAGTCCCCTTAAGATCTTCGGCGCGTGATTTAAGCACTTCAACTTGATCTAGGTTCAATTCTTGCTTAACTGATTCAACGAACTTAGTTTTCTTGCCAACACTGTCCAATGCAAGAATATGCACAGGTTTGTCTTTGAGTACTATTGCTAAAGGTATAGCTGGAAAGCCGCCGCCGGTGCCGATGTCAAGTATATTGATGGGCTCTCTGGTTTTGAGGTACTCTTCAATAAATGGTAGCGAAACTAATGAGTCAGCAAAATGCTTGCTGTAAACCCCTTCTTTATCTCTGATCGCTGAAATATTAGTGTGAGAATTATATGCTTCATAAAGCTCGTAGTAACGCGCAAATTCAGCTTCATGTTTTGTAATTAATTCTACAGACATTAGATATACAAAGCGGTAAGAATAAAATCAACCACGACTATCATAACAAAACTAAGAATCACAGTAAGAGTGGTAGCTTGACCGACTTCTTTAGCTCCACCACTCGTGGTCAAGCCAATACTACTAGCAATCAAAACTATCATTGCACCAAATATTGCAGATTTAACTAAGCAGAGCAAAATATCATTAACTGCTAGGTAAGACCAAATACTATTCATAAAGCCTTTAAACTGAATATCAGTCACCATTGATGCCGTGACAAAACAACTAGCGATTCCAATCAAAGAAGCTAGCCAATTAATTATAGGAAATATCGCTACCGCTGCTACGAACCTTGGGACGACTAGAAAAGCAACAGGGTCTACACGAAAAACTTTAAGAGCATCTACTTGCTCAGTAATTTTCATGTTAGAGATCTCAGCAGCTGTGCTGCTGCCATATTGAGTCGCAATCATCAGTGAACCCATAATCGGACCAAGCTCGCGAATCATAGTTAACGCCGAAACTATTCCCATCTCTGAGCCCATGCCTCGCGAGTCGAATTCTGGTGCTAATTGAATGCCAATAGCAACACCTAAAGCAACCATAATTGCACCAACAGATTGCCAGCTGCTAGAAACGAGATGAGAGGCTTGGGTTATAAACTCGCGGCGCTCAAACTTACCTGATCTAAGTATTTTGATGATTTGTTGCAAATCATCAAGCACTAAACCAACAGCAAAGGTACACTGTGAAAAAATATCTTTAGCTTTAGCTAATAAGGGCGTCACTTAAGCCATTATAACTTAGGAGTGCAAGAGAGCTGCAGAAACCAATCTGGTAACCTTAAGCGAAAGTTTTTGTCCTTTGGCATTCACTAGATCAGCAAAAGCGGCGACTTTCTTGTCAGTTTTGATTTTGGCTTGGCTAATAATGCTCGGGGTGAGCAATTTGTAAATTGATTTGCGATTAATTTTAGCGATTAGGTCTTTGAGTTTAAGTCTTTGACGCTCAGCAATATCTAGTGCTTTATTTAGTTCAACAACTCTGTAACCATCAGCTAAGAAACTCTGCCAAATAGCTGTGTCGAATTGAAAATGATTTTTATCGTGGTCAGCAGCAAAACGAGTAGCTCTTAATAGCTCGATTTGCTTATTAGCTTCCCACTTAGTGTAGATTTCTAGTCCTTGCTCAGCGAATACTAAGGACTGAGTAAAACCAGCTCTGTTAGGCAGCGTGCGGCTAAAACTAATTCGTCCAGAATTGTATCTAAGAGTGACTTCAGCTTTGGCTGCTGTTGCTTGTTTGAGATGTTTTGCTAATAGTGAAAGATGTCTCTTGAGGCTCTCTTCATCTGTAATATTATTTTTGAGTTGTAGTAGGAGATTCTCAGCGCGCTTGAAGTTCTTCATATCGATGCGGAGATTGGTCGCATAAAAACCCGCAATCGATTTGGTGATCCTCTCCGCTGCTAGCAGCTTGTGAGCTGCCGCAACTGAAACTGGTGGTTTAGCTTCAGGCATTAACACCGGAGCAGATAGCTTCGCTGCAGTCTCCCTCACTAGGATCTGTGGCTGAACGCTGGTGGTGTCGCGTGCGCCAGCAGAAAGATCTCTTAACTGACTGGCCTTGTCATTTAAAGGAGCTTTTCTTATCGCTGGTGAGATCTTAGCTAGATCTGTCGTGGTGCTCATTGCTCCACTATTTAAAGCGATTTAGGTTAAGCCAACGTTAAGGGTCGTACCTTGACATTCGACATTTTTAAAAATGACTGAAAATACCTATCCAACCTTATATTTGCGAAAAGCTTCTAGGTCAAGTTCTATTTGTCTAATTAACTGCTCAGCCCCTTCGAATTTAAACTCATCGCGGAGTTTCGACTTGAATTCCAGTTTAACTGTGCTGCCGTATAGATCCAGGCTCTGATCTGGTAAATAAAGTTCAACATGAATATCACTAGTATCTTTAAAAGTAGGGCGGCGACCTATGTTCACCAAACCAGCTCCAACTGAAGTCCCTACTATATATACTCCCAAACCCGGCAAAGCAAGTTCTGGATTCACAGAAATATTAGCAGTAGGGAAACCAAGCTCTCGCCCGCGCCCATCACCATGCACTACAGTGCCAGCGAGTGAATAATTGCGCCCTAGAAGTTTATTAACGGCAGCTATGTCACCGGCGTTAAGAAGACTACGAATAGTAGAACTACTAACGGTCAGCCCGCCATTGGTCACGCGCTCTATCACGTTCACGCCAATACCACGCTTAAGCCCCCAAGCTTCTAACACTTCCGGATTACCACTACGCGCCTTGCCGAAGTGATGATCGAAACCAACGCTGACATATTTAGCGTCAAGAAGATCCACAAGATACCTCTGCAAATACTGGTCAGCACTAAGGTTCATTAGCTCGTCGTTGAACTCCAGCAATACTGTAGTCTCCACCCCTAAGCTTGCGAACAATTCTAAGCGCTGCTCTAAATCTGTAATAAGTAACGGCGAACCACCAGAAGTAAGTGAACGCGGATGTTTATCGAAAGTCAAAACTGTAGGCACGAGTGCGTGAGTGCGAGCATAATCAACAGCCTCGGAAATAATCTGCTGGTGCCCCAAATGCACTCCATCAAAGAACCCAAGCGCCACCGCTGAAGGTTTAAGTCTTAGATCTAAACTAGGGTTATTTACTACGCGCAAACTCGAATAATTCCTCTGGGTCTATGCGTCCAGTATATAACGCCTTACCGATGATTACACCATCGACTGGTGAACCCAGCTCTCTGAGCCGCTTAACATCAGCTAAACCAGAAACACCGCCACTAGCTATAGTACTCACGCCAGTACTGCGCGCGAACTCTTCTGTCTCCTGAAAATTAGGACCTTCAAGAGTACCATCACGCTCTATATCTGTGTAGTTAACTCTTACTAGACCATGTTTCTTGAGTTCTTGCGCAAGTGCGATGGCGGTCACCTCAGAATCTTCAAGCCAACCTTCTACAGCGATGCGCCCTTTACGGCAATCCATACCGATAATTACTTGCTCGGCTGATTCACCTAATATACGTTTAACGAAATCAGGGTTCTTCAACACCGAGCTACCTAAAATTATGCGCTCAACACCAGCAGCTAGAACTTCCTTAGCAAGTTCATAATTACGAATACCACCACCGAATTGAATTCTTAGTCCAGTAGCTTTAGCGATCTCAGTAGCCACTGCTAGATTCTCTGGCTTGCCAGAACGCGCACCATCCAAATCTATAATATGCAAAAACTCAGCACCGAGATTTTTCCATTTACGCGCGACATCGACAGGATTAGTATCGTAAACAGTCTCTTGCTCATAGTCACCCTTGTAGAGGCGGACACAATTGCCGCCGCGCAGGTCTATGGCTGGGTAGATGGTGAAATTATTCACTTAATTAAGGGTAGCATTTACCTTTTTAATTTAACACCAGCTTCTATGACAACCATTCGCAAATCCTTTTTGCGGCTTAAATTATAGATTCCATGAAAATCACCTGGACCTTTCACCATAACATCACCTTGTTTAACTTTTTTCACTTTGTTATTCAATACAGCTATCCCTGTACCATCAATAATTACGTAAGCTTCTTGTGATGCTTCATGTCCCTCTTCTTCATGTCTATGCAATCCAACCCAAGACCTGGGTGGAATAATAGCCATATCTATAAAATTAAAACCACCATTTTGTCTAGGTCGTTTTGCGTAAACCTGTTTAAACTTAATAGGCTCCGTTGCGCCATGAGCTTTGAATTTTTTGTAATCACCTTTTGATCTGAAAACACCACCTAACTGTCCTTGCTTAAAATTTGGCATAGATAAAGCACGGATTTTATCTCGGGTTTCATCTCCTACCGGGAGATTATTCAATTTCATTCCCGGTTTAAATTTAAATCTGCGAGAAAAGATTGCACGAGTTACATCGGTAGCTATATCTGCAACTTTAACTCGAGTCTTCATCCTGAACTAAAGTATAGCTCTTCTTATCTGTAATTAGACGGGCTAATTATTTAGTGTAATTACGTTCTACCGGCTTAACCCACTGTGTATCCACAGCCTCATAACTTATCACCGGATCACCATCAGCACCGATACTCGCAATAGTGGTCTTGAGCCAATCAGCATCATTACGTTCTGGATAGTCTGGTTTGTAATGTGCACCACGAGATTCATTGCGCAAAAGAGCACCTTTAGTGATGATCTTAGCGATGTCTATCATGTAATAAAGTTCACGCATATAGAACAGACTTTGATTCGCCCATTTACTGCCATCAGGAATTGCAACACGCTTGAAACGTTCAGTAAGCTCACCGAGATACTCTAATGTAGTTTGCAATGAATCGTTATAACGCACCACTGTTACATTCTTAGTCATCATTTCACCCATCTCGACGTGAAGCTTACGCGCGTTCTCATTACCAGTCTGACTAGTAAGTCTCTTGATTAGCGCCTCTTCGTCAGCGAGTGCTTGAGCGGCGACAGATTCTGGGACATCTTTAGTTTGTTTCTTGAGAGCTTTAGTGTAAGCAGTC
>JACCDV010303649.1_pt1 | contig 12465 bp, 1 predicted proteins | sample 7446131 | NCBI WGS metagenome assembly JACCDV01 (sample SAMN15323448, study PRJNA562643) | freshwater metagenome | isolation source: river surface water | place: USA:Blue River Watershed | collected 2017-08-17
AATTTAATACAAGAGATAAGCACTCATATGGATTGTGATTTTAAAAAATATGGAAAAGAAAGACAATATTGTAGCCGAAGGAGATATTTTTGCTTAAAAAAACATATCAATCTGCATTAATTTCGCTAGCTTGCCAACCTTACAGATGAGCTTTTTGGAAAATGGTATTTATTGGTAATTGATTAAGCTTATAATAATCATTGACAATAATGCAGAAGTAAAGAAAAAACTGCCGAAACACTTAACAAGTCTATTTGACTTCTTCAAAATATAGTGTAATATCATTCGAAGTACTTTCCCTTTTATTTAGATGAGAAAAACACTCATTTAGATGGTTTAGTAGCAGAATATTTCCGTTTATCAGGCTTCAAAAATTCTCAATATTAAGAGCTCAACGGGCAAAGCAATTGTTAGGAAGTATCGTCGTCAAGGTAGAATATTTCAGCGCAAAAGAGAGAAAGCAGTCGATTATCAGATTATTCGTTAAAATCATCCAACAAATCAGGATGAATCGGGTAGAGATGAAAATCAATAAATGATAGCAGATAATAAAAACGGTGATAATGTCATCTTACAGAGTGTGAGTAATGCTTTAGAAGCTATTAATATGCCAAACACTCCTCATTATTTCTTTGTCCCGTTGTTGTGGGCCCAGCCAAATCATTACTATCTAATATGATGACATTAACATTTAATATTCTCAGAATTATTGATATTCAAAAGGAAATGTTTACTCTTCAATTTTAAAAATATAATAACAAAATATCATTAGTATTGTATTAAGTTTTAGCAACTTAAAATAAAAAATAGTTTAGTTTTTGAAAAATAGATCATTTTTCAGTCAAGCTGATGTATTTTTTAGAAAATTTGAAGAATCTTTTTGCTGTTGATTTTATAAAATATTTTCTTCCTTTTTGATCGGTTCTTCTAAGAAAGTAAGCTTTATAGAGAAAATTTTGGCGAGAGATTGTGGCTTGCGATACTACACTTATATTACGTTATAAGTTGGTCTTTCATGATATAGAATGCTGGAGGATATTCATCTGAATATAGAGCAACTACTATTTCCCAAATCCAACGCATTTTGCTATAGTAAGCTATTAATGCTCTTTTCATTCTACTACAAAAATAAGAACCAAGAGCAACAAAAAGCAGCAGCAAATTAATACATTTGGGTGTAAATTGCAGGAATATACTGAAGAAACAAAGCGTTCTTTCACTTTTATAAAGGAGTGGATATAAGCTAAAGAAGGTTATTCGCCAATAAATGGGCAAGCAAATATACTAATAAATCAGGTAAATTTAGACCATGAAACTTAAAAAGTAATAATATATCTTGCAAGGCCTGATAAATGCTCTTAAAGTATCACAAACATAGAATTCATCAATTAATTACCGAATAGTTATAGCGTATCATTTCATTTATAGTTATTCTTCTTTGGGCTCATCCACAAACAAAAGTGTGTTTTTGAATATTTCTAATGAATCGTACTTCAGTCCTCTATCTGGATGAAGCCATAAGCAGATTATGATCATTACAATAATAGCTAAGAATCCGCTTACAGTAAAAGATGAAATTTCAATTATATGACCAAAATTTTAGAGGAAGGACGATAGTGCGGCAACACAAGTTGATTTAGGGATTCCATAGTTGATGTTGCTAAACAAAAAATAAGGGTTAGGATTTGCTTAGCACCATCCAGAGCAATTAAAAAAAGATTACAGTATGGCCATTTGAACTGTTAGTGTGTAAGTATTATTGTCCCACGTTGGACAGTTCTGGGCATTGATGGGCAAATTTGTCTAATTATTCGAATAGTTTATCAGCCCGAAATTCGCAAGCTGGATATCCGAATATCCTTGATTATTTAGAAAATAGCATTTGCAATCTGTCCTACAAAATAATTGCTCAGCCGCAGCATTAGTCGTATTGAAATCGCCTTGGCCATCTGTGCATTGGGAGGTAATGAACTAAGGGCTTTTCAAGGTGAAGATGGCTAGGACTAGGAATGAGATCATATAGATCACCATTGTGATTGCATAGACAACAACGAACTTATTTTTTCTTCGCACCAGTCCTACATGATAGAATGTTTACCGTATATGCCAGAGAGGCTGGAAAGGATCATGAGTAGTGAGGAGGTCAAGAATACGACGATGAGTAGAGTTCTAAACTCGGGTTGTACCTGAGCAGTAATGCTGGAAATGATAAAAGAATAGACTAAAACATAAAGGAGTGCAATGCCAATCATTAATGTTATTACTATTCCGATCGAGATGAAGGATTTCAATCTGTACATGCTCACAAAGCACATCGATTACTAAATTATTAGAATTATTATAATCACGAACAAATACCATGTAGAATAGATGTCAATATAAAGCATCAGCAGTATAACTACTCATATTACTTTCTTAGGTATTTCAAATCCTTCACACATTCCGATATCTACAGTCTAATGTTTTTCCGCTTTTATTTGTTGCTTTAGACTGCTGATCTTTCTAATAGCCTGCAGAGTTTATCGTTGAGCTGCTAAATTTAATAGGAGGCAGAGTTGCGACTGTGTTTGATATAAATCAATGACTACTCTAGAAGTTATTTATGTCTTGACTATTTTTGTATCGTGCCATTCTGATCCCGACTTTAGCTTGCAACTCTTTATGTGATGAGTTTGCTCTATACGAAGTTTAAGTTTAAACGGTTACAATTTTCATAGTCGATTATTGCTATATTGCTTGATGAAGGTTGTGTTGCAGTCGCGCATTTCTAACTTTTGGACCTTTTAAGCCTATTCATTGCTCTTTCATATCCTTGAACGGTTTCTTTGTATTTGAGGACTTAGTCAATTAGGAAATCGTTTTGCTTGATTAGTTGTGCAACGATGACTGACGAATAATTTGGGGATACTGATCGTGTATTATTGGTTTACTTGATATTTTTAAGATTGATTATTGATTGCTGGTTTTATAATTTAGGTTGCTGTTGTTTTTTTGTCTTTTGATTGTTCATGTATGTATTGTAGTATTGGATTTGATTGGCATGATGTTTTGGGGAATTGAAGGTCCGATTCATAAATGCGGGTTATGTGCAGTTCAGCTATCCACTATGTTTGGTTTTCCTATTCATCAACATCAATTTATATTAATATAAATGGCTTTGATTTAATGAGCGATCATTGCAGTAGATGTATATTTAAATACTTCTTTATTTAGCAAAAGTAGTCTTCATTTAGATAATAACTTATTAAAGAATAGAATAGAGGGAAGGACCGTATACCAAATATCTGGAATCATTCAAGATTATAAACATAAAACCGCATATGATATCCAAGAAAATTATGTCTAAATAAGCTTTTCAATGTTTCAAACAAAATTAATACACGAGGTCGTTGATTCTTGAGCTGGGACTAAAGCTGTTCTCCTAATTAATCAACAAATGATTATCTGTGATACCAGCATATAAAAAATTGAGATAATACAATGCCTTTGTAGGTATAATTACGCTATATAATTTTAACGATGAACTAACACTTCAAAATCCGTAAGAATACTAGTCTAAAGAATATAAGGTAGCTCTAATCAACTCATAAACTTTCCAAGGATCCAATGTTCATTCACTCTAACCCCAATAAAGAACAAAGTAAAAAACATCCTGTCAAACTTGTCCATCTTGAACCCCTCAAGACGAATGATGTAGGTCACTAAATCCTTAAAAGACCTTAGATAAAGTTTTAACTTACTCAGCCTGTCAACCTCAAAGCAATTAATTTCAGCAGGAATTAATATCGATATGAAAATGTATGCCTTGCTCCTTTATAGTCTAAAGGAGAGCTAAAGCAAAAAAGTCTTGACAAATAGAATCGGCCTTCTTCGATGAATGAGCTAAAGTATTTTAATATGGGGAGGATGAAATTAACTTTGGAGAATACTTTGAAAAGCGATAGTTCCAGAGTATTTCTTTGCTTGGACAAAAGATTATAAAACAATCTAAATTAACAAAATCTAAATGAAAACGATAAAATAAATTTTAAAAATATTAATAAGACTTCTCAAAGTAGAACCAGGCTAAGGCTCCATCAAAAAGATTTGAAAAAGAATGGCGATGAAAATAAAAGCGAAAATGATAAAAAAGATGAAAACAAAACCTTTCGGAAGACTTTGATAGAACAAATATTTCATAAAAATAAAGTGGTAGTTAAAAAGAGAGAAACTTCAGATTCATAAAATATGCCCAAAGAAGATTTTGCTGAGCTATCAAAAGAGACTTATTACAACTCTCCATTTGTAAATAGGGAAACAATTTTCGATGCTAACTGCAGCACAATCAAAGAAAGATAAGAGAATGCCTCTTCATTTATTAGCAAAAAAGCCGTTGAGTAATTTATAAAACCAATTGAATAATGGAAAGAAGAAACGGAAGAAAAAACTTTAATCGAAAAAAAGAAAAATGGTGATTTCGATAAGCTAAAAAAGAAATTCCCTGAGAACTTTTTTAAATGAAGTTGATTTTTATCACTAATAAACTTGAATAAACAATCTCTATTTAATTGTTTTGAAAATTTTTAATATTCTGTCTTGTTTCTTTCTACCTTGCATGCCAAATTATCGAAGACACACCAATCAATTTTCCGCAGCTCGCTCATTTGGTCAAAGCTTAGCAAAATTCCAATGCTAAGTAAATAAAATAGAAACGGATTAGTTTGTTTAATAAAGAGAGAAATTTACACCATAAAAAACATTGAAATAACCTTAAAATCTTAAAAATCTCAAAACCTAAACGAAATCTTTATCGAAAGCAATAAACTAGATGCATTTTTCATAATTTAAACTATTCATTTGGACATGTAAAATGGAAGAAGGGCAGTATTTTAGTTGCTTATTATCCTTAAATATAGTTGAAGTTTTAAAAATGATCTTTTATTAACGTATCGGAGGAAAGCTATCTGTCAAGGGCAAAATTAAAATGTATTTCTAATCTATTTATCTTATAGCTGGCAGTTATTTTAACAAAGAAATATAATCTAAGTCGCTATGTGCAAAAAAGGTTATATATTTATCATTATTTTCACCACATTAAATCTGAAGTAAGGAAGGATTTTTTTATTGGCTAAGAATAAAAAAAAGTAATGAAAAGGATAAATAGACATCTAGCTTAAACAAACAGTCACAGTAAAGCAAAGAATAGTTGATTAGCCCATAAGTTTTAATAAATTAATCGAACCCGAGTCCTCCAATTCGTTCAACAAATGGTCTCGTTCATTAATTATTGCCCTTGAATTTAAGTCCAAACAGTAATTTTTCAAATATAAGCGACAGACATATTGTAAGTTGTGCTTCATAAATAACTGTCTATTCTAAACGCTGTTCTAGTGAATAAAAACATATAATGTCATTAAGGTCAAAAAGTCTATTTTATCAAATCTTAATGATTTTGATTATTTTCGTTTATATTATCACATTGAGAAATAATTCGGCATCATCCATAATTGAGGCATATTCCAATAATAATTATAAAGGTTTTGTGGAACTAATAGATTAACTTAGGCCGCTTAAGCCTATACTTCATGGACTGGATCTATTGAGGCCAAAATACCTATCTTTTCCTTTGGAGCTTTTATTAACTTTATTTTATGTTTTTTCTTTGATTATTTTTCTTATTAATGTAGCATCTCGATAAATGGCCTTTAATTTTTCCTGATGAAGATATGGCCCTTTCTTCTATATCTTCTCATGATAGCCTTGGCTGTGGACTGCTTTATATTGAGAAGGCTAGCAGATTTGTAAATAGAAAATCCATTTTCTTCCACCATCTCAATTAAAGCCTTTCTCGTCTAAGTTAAAGAATAATGACCTTATAGGAGATAATACTGTATTTGTGGGAGTAATTTTAAACTTATTAGATGTTTGATTAATGTTCTGATGAGTTTTACATGTTGTTTTGAATTACGATAACTTAAATATTATACAAAGATAAAGACGATGTTCGTTAATAAACTTTATCAATATACCTATCAAAAAAGCTCAAAATGACTTAAAAAATTCCCCAAGAGCTAGTCTTACTTATCGTTAGTTATTTATACAAAAAAGAAGGCAATATTTTTAAACAGCAATCGAAATTAATACTTTTACTTCTCAGAGATAAATTGGCTGACAGCAAAATCATAATAAACAGCTAAAACACTATTTCAATTTATTGTTTTAATGAATACAGAACTATTTTAAGTAGATTTATTAAGAGAATTAATAAATGAATTTCTTGGTAACAATGGTTAAATTTATTATCTGATGAAGCATCATTGAGCAAACCGTAGTAAAAATCATTTGCTATACATTAAGTTCTTCTGTTATACCTTAAAAGAAGTTTATTTGAAACGCTAGATTTTAAAAACTGGCAAGCTGGCTAAACAGCTCGTGGTTATTCCCTTGTGTGCTATTTTTAATCAATAAATGATGCTTTTGTGAGTGTTGCATTTTCTCTTTATAATATAACATCGTTAGGGCAAATGAAATGGAAAAAAAGCTAATGACTTGGTGACCATTTAACTCTCCGACCCTTAGTGCTTTGGCCTTACTTAATTTTATGCACTTGTTTATCTTATCATTATAGTCCAGCCTTATTAAAAGCCTCATTATTTTTTCAAAATGCATGGGCCCTAATCCTTAAAATCCTTTTTTACCATTGTGCAGCTTTTGTTGTAATAGTATAGTTCGGTTCGACCTTTTTATGTCTTAATCTGCATGTTCCAACGGCAAAGCAGCTTAGATATGCATGTGGAATAAGATCTTAAATTTAAAGAAAGAGCTTTGTTTGTCTACTAGAACTATAAAATATTTCCTTCAGAGAGATGTTGAAGCCGAATTTAGTCATAATAAGTATTTACATTTTATTGAAGTCTGCTTAGTAGTTGTTTTGATTACTTAGCCTAAATATTATAGGCTCAAACATGCATTAAGCAACATTCAGTAAAAAGAATATCATCCATAACTGTATCAAACTATCCGATTTGAATATTTACCCAATAGTTGTACTTGTTTGAATTTTTTTAGTTATTAAATCCTGTCATATAGTACGTTTGCATGTTTTTCTCATCCGAAAATCTCATTAGGAGGATTTTATTTTGATAATGTTGCTTTTTTATTGCAGGAGAGATCTTATTAATGATCGCCATTAAGTTAAAGCCTTATCTGTAGATCATCAAAGAATACATATGCTAATCTTCTTCAAAAACTATACGCTTGATCTTATATAAGGACAAATTATATTGAGATATAATGGACTAATAATCTTTAAAGGCAAATAAATGCCTTTGAACCGAAGCTTTGTATAAATATGGATCTGAGTAATTCAGAATGCTAACGGAAAAATCTTATTTCTTGTAAAAAAAGCGTCAAGCAAGTAAGAAGGCTTCATTAGAAATGTGATTAAGCTCTTAATAATGTATGGAAAAATTAATTTTCTTTAAACAACATCTAAACTTAAACCTATCATAACTGAAAAGCGGTGATTCCCTTCCTATTGAGAAAAATGTCAGAAGTGGCAACCTTCTTGATTTAATTAACCCTTATTTTGAGAGTAAAATAAAAATTGATAGTGGTCCATGAAACTTATTAATCATGGTGAATTTTATTTAAATTTAGCATTTGATTTAATTTTATAATAAAAAACTTAGTGGAAAAAAGTTCATGCGAAAAGGTCATAGAGTTAGCAACCGAGACATTAAAAAAGATGTTTCTTGCAAGGAATTAATTTGCTCTTTTAAAAATTAGTCTTTCGGATAGCCTAAGTTGAACAAACTAAAGGATTTTACCTATTAGTTTTATCAATATTCAAGATATAAGCATTGTCTGAGTTTAGTATGATTAACAAACTGAATTAATTGAGGAATATATAAAAATAGAATTCGAAACTTGAGTATTTATCATCATGAATGGGAATGGTGCAAAAATAATAGATGAGAGTAATTAAGGACACTTTGCAAACCAAAACTTTACTTGAGTGAGCTTGGATTATTGTCTTCGTATATCTTATCGTATATCTATCGATTAGATAGGACTTAAATGATATTTTAAGAATAGATTCATAAATGCTATTTTGCTCAATAATTTTTGATATAAAGGTTGTTTAATTTTTCCACTTTCCTAATTTAAAAGGAAATGGTGTGTTATGTTAATTTATTTACAAGGCATATTTTATTTTTGCCACTAAAGTTAGTCTTTAAGTTAAAGGTTCTAACTAAAAGCATATTCTAATCCCAAAAGAAGACTTATCATCATTTGCGATCAGAAACTCAAGGAAATTTCTTTAATCTCTCTTTTAAATCGATCTCTATACACCAACAATATCATTTACATCCATGAAGCTTTTTCTGTCTACAAAAATTAAAGAATTTTTTGAATGTATTTGACGGCAAATAAAGTAACAGTACGGAAAAGAGTCCGTTCAGGATGAAAATAAACTGAAAAAGATAAAAAAGACGATTACAAAATCCCTAGGAAAGACTTGGATAGAACAAGTATTTCATGAAAATGGAGGCGATAAGAAGAAAAACGAAATAAGAGATTCATAAAAAATCCCCATAAAGGGTTTGCTTAAATATTAAAATACAAAATAGACTTATCTATTTTAATTTTGTTTTTAATCGTTCAAAAAGATTAGTAAACCAAGAAAATTATTGAGTGTGAAAAAGAGAATGATTTCTAGTAATTGAATGGCAATTGTCTATTAAAAGGAAGCTTCCAATAGTTTAAAGCTGCTGAAAGGAACCACTGTTTTAAAGAGCCGAACATAACCTAGGATTTAGAAAGATAAAACTGGCGACTTTTCCAGTTAGCTTAAATTTTGAGGAAAGAGTCTTTTGGCTCTTTAGCTTGAATTATTGCATGAAGACTTTCAAACAGGTAAAAGTTTAACTATATTTAAAATTTCTACCAAGACAATATAATCAATCATACATATAATTCAAGGCTATCACATTGAATAATTCGGCAACATCCACAAATGAACCATGCACCAGAAATAGTGATATGTATTGTAGAGAACTTTTACATTTTCCAAAGGCTATTCTCTTTTTACTGGATTTATTTCGGTTAAAACAATCATTTCTTCTTTTTGAACTTTCATTTGCCTTTGATTCTACTCTTTCTGTGATTATTCTTATTGTTGATTTAAAATTTCTATTTTTAACTTTTAATCCTTTTTGATGAAGATATGACCATTTCTCTTGTATTTTCTCATAATAGCCTTTGCTGTGGATTGCTTTATAGTGAGGATCTTTGCAGACTTATAAACAGAAAGACCATTTTCTTACACCATCTCAATTAAGTCCTTTCTCATCTAATTTAATGAATAAAGACCTTATAAGTGATATGACTGTATCTTATAGTTAAGTTCTAATCCTTTTTAACATTCGATTAATATTCTAATCCGTTTTACATGTCGTTTTTATTTAAAACTATTATGACAACTTTATTATTATACGAAGGGTTAAGGCGAGACCTACTAATAATTTTATAGATATACTGACTCTTAATTGGTCAAATTACCTTGAAGAATATAACAAAATGCCAGTCTTAGTTATTGTTGATTATTTAAACTTTTGAATGATTGTATTTTAAATGATATTGAAAAACTAATATTCCTTCTTCTGTAAATTAAATTTGCCAATAATACAATGGTAATATGTAATCCTATCAATTTTTGAAAAACTATCATAAAAATCATTTCCAAAACAATAAGCCCTTATATTTTTCAAAGAGAAGGCTTTTCTAAAAGCAAGGCTTAAGAGATAGCTATGACTAAGGGTTCGGAGTTATTTTAATAATTTAATGAGGCTTTTGTGGTAGTTGTATTTCCTTTATCATATAACAACTTTGGAGTTATATAAAGCTGAGCTTAACCTATTGCTTGCTGATTTATTGAGCTTTCCAATTCTTAGCTCTTTAGGCTACCTTATCTTCAGACAGTTGTTTCAAGATGTAAATCTTATCATAATTATCTTAGACCTTTTTGAAGCATCAGCTTTTTTGAAATAGTATTGCCCAACCCACCCAGATCAATTTGGCTTTTGAGCGGCTTCTGTGATTATTATTTTGGTTGTTTCTATCTTTTGGGTGTATTAAACTGCATGTTCTATCGAAAAGCAGCTTAGATTTTCATGTGAGATATATTGAATGATTTTAAATAAAGGAAGTTACTTGTCTATTCGATAGCGTAAGTTATTTGAGCCAAAGAAACTTAGTTATGGAATTGAATATTAATCAATATTTACCTTTAATTGATGCTTGCTTAATAGTGGTTTTGATTACTTTGCCTAATTATTATAGGTTTAAACAATCAAAGAAACAGCATTCTGTAAAAGAATAATTTTTATACATAGACAAGGCCATCAAATTAGATGTTACTCTTACACTCGTTTGCTTGGAATATCATTTTTAATAATTATCCTGCCATATTCATGTTAGTTGGTTTCTTAAACAGCCTTCATTAATGCATTTCGGTTAGATTTTGCTGCATCTTATTGGAAAATAGCTTTTAATTGTGATTAGTTTTCATGCCAAAGCTACGCTTTCCCAGACTAAAACAATCCAAATACTAATCCTTTTGGGATAAAAACAGTCAATAGAAAAGTTTTTGTTCAATTAAGTTGATTATTAGTGTAAAGGGCTTAGAGAAAGTGAAACTAATAAATCTAAATTCGAACTCTCATATCTTTACATCTAAGGAATTCAGAGTGCCAACTAAACACATATTTTTTGCAAAAAGAATGAAATATGCAAAAAGGGATCATAAGTAATGTTCGTACGCTATTTTTGATGCATGAAATCGTTAATTTCTTCTGAACAAAGACTAATACAGCTTAAACACAAACAAAAACTATAAAGCAGCATTTGCTTTCCTATTAAGAAAAAGAGCTTAAGATCGACTTCTTTTTGATACAATCAAGCATTTTTTTTCGATAAAAAATAAAAATAAAAATTATTTCATGATAAAAGAGTATTTTATTAGGATTTTATTTGATAATATATGCATCAAGAAAAAGTATTTAGACGAGGCTTAAAAAAATTCATATACTTCTTCGGATATCTTAAAGATAAGTGCCCCTATCGAGCATATTTTATTGCTGTTTTATTCTAAATATCTAAATAATATAGATATAGATTATTAAACTATTTCCTTTTCCACTCTTTATTTAACTTACTTGATATTATCCTTCCATCTCAGGATACATGTCAAGGCGGCTATTGTTGATTTTAATTGCTAAAATAATATTCTTTAAAACGATAAAAATCATTAATAGGGCAATAGTTCAATAGCATCTTGAAGTAGATCATCCGCAAAGTTGTCATTCAGATGTAGCATGAAGTGCAAGGTAATTTCTTTCATCTCGCTCATCCTCATCACTCTTAAATTAATTACGCTAATGCATTTAGTGTCAAATTGAGCTATGAGGACAGAGTTGTCATGGATCCATATTTTCGTTTACAAAGAGTTCATCCAAGCATCTACCTTCACAATCCTCTAGGTTTTGTTGTCTACAAAGATTAACGGTGACATTCTTTCAATATTATTCTGGCGACAAATAAAGAATAATGTATGATTTTTTAGGAATAACGTGTGAAGGACCTAATTTTTAAATAGAGTGGTTTTCTAGTTAGTGGGATAATTTGCCTATTGAACTAATCCAAGCTCAGTGTTGATAATAATATTGTTGCTATTCATTGGTTGTTGTTCGAAAGTTTTATCGCCAATATTGCATATTATAGAGTAAACATCTTTTTTTATCTACCACATATTCCGTAGAGTTAGTAGATATTGAAATTTATTCTCAATGTGGTATGATTTGAAGCCTTCCTTGAGATCATATGTTTTAAAGTCAATTGAATGCCTTTGAAATTACTCGAGCCAAATAATCTTAGAGTTCTCATTGCCCTTCAACACGAATAGCTTAGGACTAAAAGACCACTTTTATCTAAAATCCTAGAATTCCCCTACTTTGATGAACCTACCCTCCTGCCAGCCATAATAAGTTACCCTCAATAAACCTGCTTTGATTTATTTTTACACAATACAAAATTACTTACTCTCGTGGAAAATGAAAAGATCGATGAGTTAAGTATCAAATTGCATGAACTGATGTTTAATTTTACTCAAAGAATATCCTTAAAGGCTAATTATTTCAATGTATGAGCATTCTCTATTTAGAATAATCACCTATTTACCTCCAATTATCCCACAACACCCGATCTCGAACTTATATTACCAAAATCCAAGAATTTACCCCAACTTATTGAGATGAATAATCGCCTAGATTTTGTCTCCTTCCACCCTTGCTGATAAGAGTAGAGTGTTGCCGTAGGCTGTGCAAAGGTAATTGATCTTTTGGATGCTTTTTGTAAGATGAATATTAACTTATTTTTACAGAAGAAGCATCTGATTACTTATATTTTAGCTATTCATCAATGAAC
>JACCDV011022875.1_pt1 | contig 12458 bp, 12 predicted proteins | sample 7446131 | NCBI WGS metagenome assembly JACCDV01 (sample SAMN15323448, study PRJNA562643) | freshwater metagenome | isolation source: river surface water | place: USA:Blue River Watershed | collected 2017-08-17
ACTGGAAACTGGTAGTTGGCTTGCGGCCTGCTGCAGTTGAAGACTTAAATCAGACATGGGTGACCTGACCTAGAGACTCCCCCTATGAAGGGGCAGGAACAAAGCGCTGATCCATCGATCCCGGCGCATGAAAAAGGCGGAATCTCTTCCGCCCGGGGCCGCAAATTGTACCCCGCTCAGGCGGGTGTTGCGGGGCGTCTGGCCAAATGGGCTGGCACCGAAGGGCTTTGCTCAGGGGCAAGTCTAGAATCGGTGTTTTGCCGCACGCAAGCACCATGCCCAAAACTCCCGCCTCAGCGACCGTCGTCCCGCTGCCCGTCACTTATGAGGCAGCACTGCAAGAGCTCGAGCAGCTGCTTGTCCGCCTGGAGTCTGGCCAGATGCCCCTGGACGAGTTGCTGACCGGATACCAGCGGGGTGCCGCACTTCTGGCCTTGTGCAAGGACAAGCTTCAGGCCGTTGAAGACCAGATCAAGGTGCTCGATGGCACGCAACTCAAATCCTGGAATGGCCAATGAGCGGCACGCAAGACACTTTTGATTTGTCTGGCTGGATGCAGCCTCGCCTGGAGCGGGTGGAGCAGGCGCTCTCTGCATGGGTGGATCCTCAAGCCCCTGCAGAACTGGGGCAGGCCATGCGCTATGCCGTGCTGGACGGTGGCAAGCGTCTGCGGCCTCTGCTGGTGCTGGCCACCGCCGAGGCTGTGGGAGTGACTGCAACTGAGGCGGCCCTGCGCGCCGCCTGCGCGGTGGAATTGATCCATGCCTATTCGCTCGTGCATGACGACATGCCCTGCATGGACAACGACGTGCTGCGGCGGGGCAAGCCCACCGTGCACGTGCAATTCGGACAGGCCCAGGCCTTGCTGGCTGGCGATGCCCTGCAGAGTCTGGCCTTTGAGCTGCTGACGCCTCAGGATGGTTCTGTGGATGCTCTGGTGCAGTCCCGCTGTACCGCGTTGCTGGCGCGCGCCTCGGGTTACTGGGGCATGGCCGGCGGACAGGCGATTGACCTGGCCAGCGTGGGCCAGCAACTCGATGAAACCCGCTTGCGCCAGATGCACCGGCTCAAGACCGGTGCCCTGTTGCTGTGCAGTGTGCAGCTCGGGGCCGCCTGTGCGCCCGATCTTCCCGCTGCAGCGCAATCTGCGTTGGCCCGTTTTGGGGAGGCCCTTGGCCTGGCCTTCCAGGTCGTTGACGATGTCCTCGATGTCACGGCCGATTCCGCCACCTTGGGCAAGACCGCCGGCAAGGACGCGGCAGCGGACAAGCCAACCTATGTGGCGCTGATGGGCCTGGAACGTGCCCAGCGCTACGCCGACGATCTGGCCCGCCAGGCCCTCGATGCCCTGGCAGACAGCGCCTTGCCCCGGCAAGATGTGCAAGCCTTGCGCGGTCTGACCGAAATGGTCGTGCGCCGTCAACACTGAACCTGCGGATCCCCAGTCATGTCCAGTCTGCTCGAAACCATCCAATCCCCCCATGATTTGCGCCGCCTCTCGCGCAGCCAGCTGCCCCAGCTGGCGGGTGAGCTGCGCCAGTGCGTGCTCGACAACGTTTCCCGTACCGGCGGCCATCTCAGCTCCAACCTGGGCACGGTCGAACTCACGGTCGCCTTGCACTATGTGTTCAACACGCCTGAAGACCGCATCGTCTGGGACGTGGGCCACCAGACCTATCCGCACAAGATCCTGACGGGCCGACGCGAGCGCATGCCCACCTTGCGCCAACTGGGCGGTGTCTCGGGTTTTCCGCGGCGTGATGAAAGCGAGTACGACACCTTTGGCGTCGGTCATTCGTCCACCAGCATCTCGGCCGCCCTGGGCATGGCCCTGGCCGCGCGCCAGAAAGGCGAGAGCCGCCAGGCGGTGGCCGTGATCGGTGATGGCGCCATGACGGCCGGGATGGCTTTCGAGGCGCTCAATCACGCCGGCGTGGAAGACTGCAAGCTGCTGGTCATCCTCAATGACAACGACATGTCGATAAGCCCGCCGGTGGGCGCGCTCAATCGTTACCTGGCGCAGTTGATGAGCGGGCGTTTCTATTCCGCCGCCAAGGAAGGCGCCAAGCAGGTGCTCAAGGCGGCCCCTCCGCTGTTCGAGCTGGCCAAGCGCTTTGAAGAGCATGCCAAGGGCATGGTGGTACCCGCCACCCTGTTCGAGAAATTCGGTTTCAACTACATCGGTCCGATCGATGGTCACGACCTGGATTCCCTGATTCCTACGCTGGAAAACATCAAACACCTGGAAGGTCCTCAGTTCCTGCATGTGGTCACCAAAAAAGGCCAGGGCTACAAGCTGGCCGAGGCCGATCCGATTGCCTACCATGGCCCTGGCAAGTTCGACCCGGCCGTCGGCATCGTTCCGCCCACCACGCCACCCAAGACCACCTTTACCCAGGTGTTTGGCCAGTGGCTGTGCGACATGGCAGAAAAGGATGCGCGTCTGGTGGGCATCACACCGGCCATGCGCGAGGGTTCAGGCATGGTCGAGTTCCACAAGCGCTTTCCCAAGCGTTATTACGATGTGGGCATCGCCGAACAGCATGCGGTCACCCTGGCGGCAGGCATGGCCTGCGAGGGCCTCAAGCCGGTGGTGGCGATCTACTCGACCTTTCTGCAGCGCGGCTATGACCAGCTGATCCACGACGTGGCGCTGCAGAACCTGCCGGTAGTGTTTGCGCTGGACCGTGCGGGGCTGGTCGGCGCGGACGGCGCCACCCATGCCGGCGCCTACGACATCGCCTACATCCGCTGCATTCCGAACATGAGCCTGGCCTGTCCGGCCGACGAGCGCGAGACGCGCCAGCTGCTGTCCACGGCTTTTGCCCAGAGCCTCCCGGTGGCCGTCCGTTATCCCCGTGGGGCGGGTGTCGGCACGCAGCCGCTGGCGGATCTGGAAGGCTTGCCCCTGGGCAAGGGAGAAATCCGCCGCAACGGCCGCAAGACCGCTATCCTGGCTTTCGGCACCCTGCTGTATTCCGCCTTGCAGGCGGCCGAAAAACTCGATGCCACCGTGGTCAACATGCGCTGGGTCAAGCCCCTGGATACCGAACTGCTGGCGCAAATCGCCCGTGAGCACGAACAGATCGTGACGGTGGAAGAGGGCGTGGTCATGGGGGGGGCTGGCAGTGCCGTCATGGAAGCCTTGCAGGCCATGGATCTGGTACGGCCCATGCTGCAGCTGGGGCTGCCGGATGCGTTCATCGAGCATGGTGACCCGGCCAAATTGCTCGCCCAGCAGGGCCTGGATGCCGAGGGGATCGAGGCTTCGATCCGCCGCCGCTGGGACGTCTGAAAGCTGTTCAAGGCTTGCGTGAAATCAAATCCGGCTGAAATTGACGCTTTTGTTGTCTCAAAAGGGTAAACCCGAGCCATCAAGGGTATTCCTGCTTTCTACAATCGCACCTGACCAAGAAGTCCGTGCCCGGAAGTCTCGGGCATGTTTTCATTTCATAGGAGTTAGTTCATGGATCGTCGTTCCATTCTGAAAAATGCCGGTATCGCCGGTGTCCTGGCTGCGGGCGTTGCACCTGCCGTCCACGCTCAGGCCGCCATCCGCTGGCGTCTGGCTTCGAGCTTCCCCAAGTCCCTGGACACCCTGTTTGGCGGTGCCGATGCCTTCGCCAAGAAGGTCAAGGAAATGACGGGTGGCAAGTTCGAGATCACGACTCACCCCGCTGGCGAACTGATGCCTGCCTTCGGTGTGCTTGATGGCGTTCAGAACGGTACCGTTGAATGCGCACACACTGCGCCTTACTACTTCTTCGGCAAGGACGAAACCTTTGCCCTCGACTGCGCCGTTCCCTTTGGTCTGAACAGCCGTCAGATGACCGCCTGGATGTATGAAGGCAACGGCCTGAAGCTGTTGCGCGAGCACTACGCCAAGTACAACATCGTGAACTTCCCGATGGGCAATACCGGCACCCAGATGGGCGGCTGGTTCCGCAAGGAGATCAAGTCGGCCGCTGACATGAAGGGCCTGAAGTTCCGCGTCGGTGGTTTTGCCGGCAAGGTGCTCGAGCGCATGGGCGTGGTGCCCCAGAACATTCCAGCAGGCGAGATTTACCAGTCGCTGGAAAAAGGCACGATTGACGCCGCCGAGTGGATCGGTCCGCACGACGACCTCAAGCTCGGCCTCAACAAGGTGGCTCCGTTCTACTACTATCCCGGCTGGTGGGAAGGTGGCCCGCAGCTCACGCTGTTCGTCAACCAGAAGGCCTACGACGCGCTGCCCGCAGAGTACAAGGCCATCGTTGACGCAGCCTCTGCTTATGCCCATGTCGAAATTCAGGCCCGCTACGACGTCTACAACCCGGCCGCCCTGCGCCAGCTGGCGGCCCAGAAGGCCAAGGTCCTGCCTTTCCCCAAGGACATGATGGACATTGCCTTCAAGCACTCGCAAGACCTCTACGCAGAGATCAGCGCCAAGAACCCCAACTGGAAAAAAGTCTACGAAGATTACGCCAAGTACCGTGCCGAAGCCAACTGGTGGTTCCGTTTCGGTGAAGCACGTTTCGACAGCTTCATGCAGTCCCAGAAGCTCTGATTCTCAGAGATCCCGGTTTTCGGGCCTGGTCTTTGTGCAGCAACCCGCCGGTGACCCCGGCGGGTTTTTTTTAGTCTATTCCAGCATGAAGCGTGAAAAAAGCCCACTGCGAACAGTGGGCTTGTGGACGGTACGCGTTGAAGTCCTCAGCGCTTGTCGGCCCCAGGAATGTTTTTCATCGGATCATCTTCTGCATCGCCGTCTGCGTCGACGGGTTGGTCAAGATCATCACCGGGAGCAGCCTCCAGTTGTACGCTGTCCAGATCGACAGCCTGGTTGCCACCCAGACCGCCTGTCACAAGCGTGGGGAAGGTGATGATGGCAGCCACCATCAGCAGCTGCAGTACGATGAAGGCGATCGAGCCCTTGTAGATTTCCGATGTCTTGACACTCGGAATCAGCTGACCCGTGACGCGATCCTTGTAGTCGTTGCGCGCGGCCACGCTGCGCAGGTAGAACAGTGCAAAACCGAAGGGTGGCGTGAGGAAGGAGGTCTGCAGATTCATGGCCACCATCACACCGAACCAGATCAGGGCCTGATCGCCGGTCATGCCCGGGACCAGTTCAGGAAGGATCTTCTCGGCTGCCGGGGCCAGCAGCGGGATCACGATGAAGGCGATCTCGAAGAAATCGATGAACATGCCCAGCACGAAGATCAGCAGGTTCACGACGATCAGAAAGCCCAGCGCGCCGCCCGGAATGTTGTCAAACAAATGCTCGACCCAGATGTGGCCGTCGGCCGCATTGAAGGTGAAGCTGAAAACCGTCGAGCCGATCAGGATGAACAGCACGAAGGTCGAGAGCTTGGCGGTACTCTCCAGGGCCTGTCGGGTCATGCCGACATTGAGCTTGCGCTTCAGGCCAGCCAGGATCAAGGCACCTACTGCGCCCATGGCTCCTCCCTCGGTTGGTGTGGCCACACCCAGGAAGATCGTGCCCAGTACCAGGAAAATCAGAATCAGCGGCGGCATGAGCACGAAGGTCACTTGTTCGGCCAGCCGCGAAAGCAGCCCCATTTTGGTGACATGGTTGAAGACCGACAGGGCCAGCGCCACCAGGGAGGCAATGGTCATCGACAGGATCACTACCTCGTCACCCGGCGCCGGCATGGAGCGGTCGAGCCAGCTGCGCAGCAGCGGGTCATGCACCTGGCCCCAGGCCACGCCGACCGCTGTGGCGACCAGCAGCAGCACGATCAGGGACTTGTGGCCGGAGCTGCCATCGGGCTCGCGGTAGATGCGGGCCTCTGGCGGCAGGGCGGGCACCATGGCCGGCTTGAAGATGGCCACCGCCACCACAAACAGGATGTAGAGCCCCACCAGCAGCAGGCCGGGCAGCAGGGCGCCGGCATACATGTCGCCCACCGAGCGGCCGAGCTGGTCGGCCAGCACGATCAGCACCAGTGACGGCGGGATCGCCTGCGCCAGGGTTCCTGAAGCCGTGATGGTCCCGGTGGCAATGGTGCGGCTGTAGCCATACCGCAGCATGATCGGCAGGGAAATCAGGCCCATGGAGATCACGGCGGCGGCCACCACACCGGTGGTGGCTGCCAGCAGTGCGCCCACCAGGATCACGGCAATCGCCACACCGCCACGCACGGGACCGAACACCTGGCCTACAGTTTCGAGCAGGTCTTCGGCCATGCCCGAGCGTTCCAGGATGATCCCCATGAAAGTGAAGAAAGGGATGGCCAGCAGGGTGTCGTTCTGGATGATGCCGAAGATGCGCAAGGGCAGGGCCTGGAACATGGTGGCCGGGAAGAGGCCAATTTCCATGCCGATAAAGCCAAAACCCAGACCGCAGGCGGCCAGGGCGAATGCGACCGGGAAGCCGGTCAGCAAAAGGACCAGCAGGCCCCCAAACATCAAGGGTACGAAGTTTTGTGCCAGAAAGGATGTTTCCATCAGCGCGCTCCCTCTGCCAGCTGCTCGAGTTCGGCAGCGCGTTTTTGATCGTCGGACTGGGCTTCTTCATGCGACAGCACATCCGGCCCGTGACCCCGCAGAAAAGCGAGCCGCTTGACCAGTTCCGAGAGCGACTGCAGCAGCAGGAGTGCAAAGCCGACCGGGATCAGCAGATAAACCGGCCATCGAATCAGTCCGCCTGCGTTGGAGGACATTTCACCAGAAACAAAGGCCTGCATGAACATCGGCCAGGAAAGGTAGATGCTCAGCAGGCAAAAAGGAACGAGTGCAATCAGGATGCCGCCCACATCGATCCAGTTGCGGGTACGGGCGCTGAAGCGGCTTGCAAGGAAGTCGATGCGTACATGGGCATTCTTGAGCAGTCCGTAGCCTGCACCGAGCAGGAAGACAGCAGCGAAGAGATACCACTGAATTTCAAGCAGGGCATTTGAACTGCTGTCGAAGACTTTACGAACAATGGCATTGCCTGCACTGATGAGCGTGGTGATCAAAACCAGCCACAAAGTGATTTGCCCGACGGTAAGATTGATTTTGTCAATCCAGCGGGACCACCGGATTAAAGCGGTCATAGGGGAGCTCCCGGGTTAAAGAACCGGGCGATTGTACGTGGCTGGATTTCGGCGGGCGGGCTATTCGGGTCTGCTGGCCATGATATTTTTTTGAGCGCTGCTGCTGTCCGCTTCACGGGGCCATTTTCAGATCCACCAGGGCAATGCCCGCCTGAGTGAGTGCACTTCGCCCGATTGCATGGCCGGCCGATAGCCGCTGAGCTCCTGCAGGTTTTTTTGCCACGATGTGCTCAGCAGAATCTGACGCAGTTGCATGACGGCCGGATTGTCCAGTGCGGATTTGAGGCAGACCAGCCAGTATTGTTCTTGCATCGTGGGTATGAAACCGAGCTTTTGCGCGCTGGCTGCGGAAGCGATCCCCAGTCCCGTATCCGCTTTGCCGGAGGCAATGCATGCCGCCAGTGCAGCGTGTGACAACTCCTCGCGGTCATAACCTCTGAGCTCGGCCGGGTCTGTTCCTGTGCGCTCCAGCCACTCATCGAGCAGCAAGCGCGTGCCCGTACCCAGGCTTCGGTTGACCATGCGAATTCCGGGTCGTTTGAGGTCTTCCATGCAGTGGATCTCGTGCGGGTTGCCGGGCTGCACCATCAGACCCTGGTCACGTGAAGCGAAGCCAATCAGTTTGTGTTGGCCGGTCTTGAGCATGGGTTTGTAGGTGCGGGCCACAAGCGAATCAGCCGGTGGCCTTTCCGGTGCGTGAAACCCGGCCACGGTGCAGCGCCCCTCGTTGAGTGCGCGGATCGCGTCCACGCTGCCGCAAAAGCGGATATCCAGATGCAGGCCCTGCGTGGCCGCGTGTTCGCGCAGCCGCACCAGTGCGTCGTCATGGCTGGCGTACAGGGTCAGCACATGGCTGCCCGGGTCGAAGGCCAGGGCAAAGGTTTTTTCGAGCTCGGCCTGCAGGGCGCTGATCTGCGGCGCCAGCCGCGCCTGGGCCTGGCGTTCGGCCCACAGCAGCTTGTCGGCAAATTCGGTCAGGCGGGCGGCCTGGCCCTTTTCCCAGACGATGAGCGGCTGGGCCAGTTGCTGCTCCCAGCGCTTGAGTTCGCCCCACACATGGCGGTAGGACAGGTTCAGGCCCTTGGCGGCCCTGGAGATGGAGCCGCTGTCACGTACCGCCTGCAGCAAGTCCATCAGGGGATGGTGCAGGGGCGAGGGACTGGCGGTGCGGGCGTCGTGGTCGGGCTGCCATTGGTAGGAAAGGTGGATCTTGGGCACGCTGCGAGTGTGCCTCAAAGCGGGCCTATGCACGCCGTTTCATAACGGACATCCCTGATGCCCGGGGGCGCCTGTGGGCACTACCATCGGCTCCGCTGTATGAACACCTTCTCCGACAGCGTCGCCACGGCGCTGCATCTGCTCATTTCCCTCGATCCCCAGCTCTGGGTCATTGTCGGCCGGTCCCTGGCCGTCAGTGCCACGGCCTGCGTGATCGGTTACGTGCTGGGCGTGCTGCTCGGTGCCGGCCTGGCCGTGAGCCGCTTTGCCGGCCGCGGGGCAGTACTGGTGCTGCTCAACACGCTGCTGGCCCTGCCTTCGGTGGTGGTGGGGCTGGTGGTGTACCTGCTGCTCTCGCGCAGCGGCCCGCTGGGTTTTCTGGGCTGGCTCTTCAGCTTCAAGGCCATGGTGCTGGCGCAGGTGATTCTGGTGCTGCCGGTGGTGACCGCGCTCACGCGCCAGGTGGTGGAAGACGTGGAGCGCCAGCACGGCGAGCAATGGGCCTCGCTGGGCGCCGGCCCCTGGTTGCGCAGCCTGATTCTGGCCTGGGACGAGCGGCTGGCGCTGATGACGATTTTCGTGACGGCGTTTGGCCGCGCCATCGCCGAGGTGGGTGCGGTGATGATCGTGGGCGGCAACATCGACGGCTTCACCCGCGTCATGACCACGGCGATTGCGCTGGAGACCAGCAAGGGTGACCTGCCGCTGGCGCTGGCTCTCGGTCTGGTGCTGCTCCTCGTCGTGGGCCTGCTGAACTTGTTGATGGCGCTGATCCGCTGGCGTGCGCGCGCACGCCCGGCCCAGGACGCCGCGCTGGTGGGGGGGCTGTGATGGCACCGCTGCTGCAGTTGCGCGGAGTGTCGGTCCGGCTGGGCGCGGTGCTCGCACTCGAGGGGGTCGATTTGACCGTACAGGCTGGCGAGTGCGTGGCCCTGGTCGGCGCCAACGGCTCGGGCAAGAGCACGCTGCTACGTACCCTGCACGGCCTGCTGGTGCCGGTGGCCGGGCGCATCGAGCGCGACCCGGGGCAGCGCCAGGCCATGCTGTTCCAGCGTCCGAACCTGCTGCGCGCCAGTGCCCTGACCAATGTGACGCTGGGCCTGTGGCTGGACCGTTCGCTGGGTCTGTCCTGGTCGGCAGCGCGCGAGCGCGCGCAGCAGGCGCTGGCGCGTGTGGGCCTGCAGCCGCTGGCGCAGCGCAGCGGGCGCGAGCTCTCGGGCGGGCAGCAGCAGCGCCTGGCGCTGGCCCGCGCCTGGGCACGTCAGCCCGACCTGCTGCTGCTCGATGAACCGACCGCCAGCCTGGATCCGAACGCCAAACGCGAAGTCGAAGCCCTGATCGCCGAATTCGCCCAAGGCCAGGACCGGCCGCTGACGCTCATCTGGGCCAGCCACAACCTGGGCCAGGTCAAGCGCATGGCCAGCCGGGTGCTGTACCTGCAGGGCGGCCGGGTGCTGGCCGATCTGCCCGTCGAAGATTTTTTCAATGCCGAGGTGCTGGCCCGCGTCAGCCCCGAGGCCCATGCTTTTGTTCAAGGAGAAACCACATGACCCACCGCTTCCAATCCCTTCGCCGACTCGTGCTCTGCACGCTCCTGGCCAGTCCGCTGGTCTGGGCGCAAAGCCCCTCGATCGTGGTGTCGTCCACCACCTCGACCGAACAGTCCGGCCTGTTTGGCCACTTGCTGCCGGCCTTCAAGAAGGCCAGCGGCATCGACGTGAAAGTGGTGGCGCTGGGCACCGGTCAGGCACTGGACATGGCCCGCCGCGGTGACGCCGATGTGGTTTTTGTGCACGACAAGACGGCCGAAGAGAAATTCGTGGCTGAAGGCTTCGGCCTCAAGCGCCAGGAGGTGATGTACAACGACTTCGTGCTGATCGGCCCCAAGGCCGACCCGGCGGGCACCCGCGGCAAGGACATCGTGGCCGCGCTGGGCAAGCTGGCCACGGCCAACGGCCCCTTTGTGTCGCGCGGCGACAAGAGCGGCACGCACGCGGCCGAACTGCGCTTCTGGAAGATGGCCAACCTGGAGAGCGCCAAGGGCAGCGGCTACCGCGAATGCGGCTGCGGCATGGGCCCGGCGCTGAACATTGCTGCCTCGCAGGGCGCCTATGTGCTGGCCGACCGCGGCACCTGGCTCAACTTCAAGAACCGCGCCGACCTGGCCATTCTGGTGGAGGGCGACAAGCGCCTGTTCAACCAGTACGGCGTGATGGTGGTCAACCCGGCCAAGCACCCGCAGGTCAAACAGGCCGAGGCGCAGAAGTTTGTGGATTGGGTGACCTCTCCAGCCGGTCAGGCGGCGATTGCCGATTACAAGATCGGCGGTGAGCAGCTGTTCTTCCCGAACGCGGCACGCTGAATTTCAGATCGCCACGTCGCTGCGCTCCTCGCGATGACCCAACGACTCGTCATGGCGAGCGAAGCGTGGCCATCTCAGTGTTTGGGTGCGCCCAGTTTGCGGTAGACCGTGGCCCGGCTGATGCCCAGGGCACGCGCCGCCTCGGCCACATTGCCTTTGGCCTTGACCACGGCCTGACGGATCAGTTCGGTCTCCACATCGCGCAGGGCCTTGCCGCTGCTGCGGGTGGCCGAAGCCCCTGACGTCGGCGGGCCGGACCGGTGCGCCTGGGTCAGCAGGCGCAGCCCGGACCACAGCGGCACCTCGTACAAGCCCTGCTCGCGCTGCGCGGCATCGAACAGATGTTCCCAGGGCATGGCGAACACGTCGCTGGCATGGGCGCTGGTCGGGCCCACGTCGAGCGCCAGCATCTGCCGCGCTGTCGGGTTGGCGCCGGTAATCCGGCCGTCGGCGTCCAGCGTCAGCAGGCCGTCGCTGTCGTCGCCGGGCTGGTTGCCGGGCCAGTTCAGGCGCAGGGTCAGCGCGTGGGGGGCGGCCAGCAGCCAGCTGTTTTCGATGCTGCGGGCCGAGCGCCGCACCAGGTGCTTGAGGGCGGGGCGTTCTGCCACTTCGACGCCGGTCAGGTCCAGCATGCCGGCACAGAGGCCGTCCGGCCCGAAAACCGGTGCGCCGGCACAGCTGTAGACGCTGGTGTCGTCAAAGAAATGCTCGCCGCGGTGCAGCCAGACCGGCTGCAGCTCTGTCAGGGCCGCGCTGATGGCGGTGGTGCCCACGGCGCGTTCGGACAGGTCCACGCCCACGCGGGCGATCACATCGGCGCGGCGGTCGCTGCGGTCCACCGGGCCGTGGACGTCGATCACGATGCCCTCGGTATTGGTCAGGATGGCGACGTAGCCGATGTTGCCCATCGCGCGCACCAGCTCGGCCAGCACCGGGCGGGCCGCCTGCACCAGCGGCCTGCTTTCTTCCTGCACCTGACGCATGCGGGCGGCGCTCACGGCGTCAAAGCCGACCCGCTGACCCGGGGCGAGCCCCCAGGCCTGGCAGCGCTGCCAGCCGCGTTGCAGCCAGGGCGCCAGCTGTGTTGCAGCTTGCAGGCTGCCTTCCTGAAGAAGGGCCTGTCGGGCCAGCTGGATGGTTTGCATGCGGTCGATGGGCATCATGTGTCTCAAGCTGAGAATATTTGAATTCGGTATGACAGTTTCAGGGTAATCCCTTGCCGGCGGGGATGTCCCTGTGTGCAGAATGTCTATGCATTGTCATTCATAAGCGCGGGAACGCCTAGCCCGTGCCGACCCACAGGAGACCCTCATGCAAAAGGTGTTGCACATCAATCCGGACAAGTGCACCGGCTGCCAGCAGTGCGAGATGGCCTGTTCCTTCGAGAACTACGGCACCTACGCCACCGCCAAGTCGCGCATCAAGGTATTCGACTTCCACCACACCGGCAAGAAGGTGCCCTACACCTGCACCCAGTGCGATGAGGCCTGGTGCCTGCACGCCTGCCCGGGCGAGGCGATCACGGTCGACAAGGCCACCGGCGCCAAGGTCGTCAACGAATCCACCTGTGTGGGCTGCAAGGTCTGCACGATTGCCTGCCCGTTTGGCACCATCAACTATGTGCAGGAAACCGGCAAGGTCCAGAAGTGCGACCTGTGCGGTGGCGACCCGGCCTGTGCCGACGCCTGCCCGAACGGTGCCATCACCTTCATCGACGCCAACTGGACCGGTCTGGACAAGATGCGCCAATGGGCCGACAAGCTGGGCAACCAGCCGTCTGCGGCCTGATCCGCCGTTATTGAATCCGAAGGAGAACACACATGTCCTGGGCTGGAAAA
>JACCDV010103424.1_pt1 | contig 12454 bp, 10 predicted proteins | sample 7446131 | NCBI WGS metagenome assembly JACCDV01 (sample SAMN15323448, study PRJNA562643) | freshwater metagenome | isolation source: river surface water | place: USA:Blue River Watershed | collected 2017-08-17
ATATGATTCACCACTACTCTCACTACACTTTGGACATCCATATCCTTTAGTAATATGTGAGTTATAAGACATATTAAATACTCCGTGTATAGGACAAATTATATCAACATTGGTTCTATTATTAATATATTCTACTTTAGAATAGTCATACTTATTAGAATGTGTTTTAATAAAATCTTCAATTAATTTATCTTTTTTAGACTCATTAAATTGTGAATATTTCTTTAATCTCATAGTTGTATATATTAAGTTATAAATACAAAAAAAAGACCCTTTCGGGTCTTTTTATATTTACTAAAAGAATATTAGTTAAGTAATCCTTTAACGTCAGACACTTTAATTGTCATGAACTGTTTTTGTGGGTACCAACCAACTTCAGTTACTGCATATCTTGATCTTAGTAACATTCTTGGTGCGAATGTAGCCTCAGAGATGATGCTGATAGACTGAGCCATAAGATACGGAACAAATATAATTCCTGGCTGGTCTGGATTATTTTTTCTACCTAATACGATTCTGTTATCGTTATATCTCATATATGGATCAACATAAATTGCGATATCTCCGATTGAACCTACTGGGTATAATTGACCTTGAGAGTTCATTTTAGATTTCACTGGGTTAATTGTGTAACCTGCGATATCTTGAAGAGCTGCTGCAAGACCTCCGTTTGTGATCAAGTATTGAGCTGGACCAACACGTCCTTCTGTTGCGATGTAGTTAGAAGCATGAGCAATTTTAGTGATCAATTTTCTTTGTACAGCGTGAGTAGTCTCACCACCTGGACCGCTAGAAGTAGCATATTGTGTATCTAAGTCAAAAATTGTTTGATTAGTAATTTGAGTTGAGTAAGTAGAACCAGCTAAAGGCGCAGAAGCTCTATTTAATTCACCCATTTCAAAGATTTTAGCAACAATTTGTTTAGAGATTGTTTGAGATAACTCATTAACAAGGATAGATTCCATTTTTTGAACGATATCCATACCTGTATTAGCTTTAATATCTTCGATTTCTGTTCTTCTAAGTGCAGAAGATACTTCAATTGTACCAACAGCAACTGTTTTAGAAGAGATTTTTGGTCCGATAACACCTGCATAAGTATCATCATCGTAAGATCTTTCCATTGGATAAGCACCCATTGCTGAAGAAGCAGTAGCACTATACCAGTTTGCAGAGAAACCAGGAATATGATCTTCTAATGCAGAAACTAATTGAACATCAACACCTGATACAGTAACACCTGCAATTGCACTAATTTGTGATACCATAGATGTAGTAGGTCCAAATGTATTTCTTGTGTCATCAAAATTCCAAGCAGTTTGGAATGAACCAACACCAGTGTGAGCTGTATTAGCTTGTCTGTAAGCTCTAAACATTGGGAAACCATCGATACGAGAGAAACCTAAGAACTCAACAACCCCCAATTTTTTAACTGGCTCTGTAGTAGATACCGTAGCACCTAAACTTGCAGCACCATTTAAGTTAAGAGAGAAGAAATATCTTCCAGTTGTTAAACCACCTTGTGTTTGTGATGTTGCAATAGCAGCACCGTTACCTGTCTGCATAGCTGCAGTTAAAGTAGAAAGGTTAGTAACATTTAATTTGAATACTTGTGGTCTTTCATCTGAAGCACCTAATCTTGTATCATCGTATTGGAAGTCGATGTATAATAAATCGATTTTTGGACCTGGAGTTGGTTTAACAGCTACTAAATCTAAACCGATTGTTTGAGCAGCAATTTTCATTGCAACTGGTAATAAGTTTTGACCAACATCCCCAGAACCTAAAGTTCCACCGTTTGAAGACCAGTTAGTACCTAATGTAGAACCAGGTAAACCTGAAGGTTGAGCAGCAACAACTGAACCCAAACCTGCTACGTTAGAAGCGTTTACATACGCATTCTCATTAATTGAGTGGAATTCAGCATATTCTGACATCCATTCAACTCTTTCGCCAGAAACACCCATGTTTTCTAAAACAGGAGCCCATTTTTTCATAGCTTTTTGATTATCTATTCTAATGTGTGACATAGTTTTTATTTTATTTTTTATTTTTTATTAAATCTATATATATCGCTTAAATTACTCGTTTTTTGCAAGTATGGATTTTTTATAGACTTTTGAATCTTTCTAAGATTGCATTTGTTTCATCATCTGACAATTTATCCTCTTGGATTAAAGTTTGGTGAGAAACTAACTTCTTAGTTACCGATTCGTTCTTTTTAAGATTTCTAGTAGACCAGAAATGCTCAATTTGATTTTCAGTTTTTAATACGTCTTCTGGATATAATCTAGCTTGAGATAAGATAGATTTTTTAGCAGACTCATTTAACTGTTCCCAGATTGGCTTAACGTTTTCAGGCATCAATCTGATTACTCTTTGTTCAAGAGTTTCATTTTTTGTTGATAGTGCTTCAGCGATCAATGTAAGAACTTCTTTCTGTGTGAAGTAACTTCTTTCGTTTATGTGAAGTTTAACAGTTTCTTGTTCTTCATCGGATAAAGCATAAAAACTATCTACTTGTGACTTATTTAAGAATTTTAAGAAATTCAAGTCAGTAGATTCAGAAACTTTACGTTTTTTAGCTTCTTCAATTAATTTATTAATAGATTCAGATAACTCAGTATCGTCGTTTCCTGTGATAGCCATAGGACCGCAATCTGCAGTTTCTTCTTCCTCTTCTTCGTTTTGTGTACCCATTTCATGAGCTTCTTCTTCTTCATGAGCTAATTCATAAGATTCTTCCTCTTCTTCGTGTGCCCAAGAATGTGCAGTTTCTTCTTCCTCTTCTTCATTAGATTCAAATCCTGCATCTTGTAAAGTTGGGAAAGCATGACCTTCTTCTTCGTAAGACTCATTTATTTTTGAACCATTTAATTTTTCAACAATCATACCTTGGTAAGAAATTGATTTATCTAAAGATTCGGCGATATATTCAGAGTAAGCGATGTTATCATCTAAATGCTCAGCAATATATTCAGAGTAAGCGATATTACCTTCAACATGTTCTGCTAAGTATTCAGCATAAGCAATTGAATTATCAACATTTTCAGCGATATATTCAGAGTAAGCAATATTCTTGTCTAAGTTTTCAGCAATGTACTCAGAGTAAGCAATGTTTTTATCTAAGTTTTCAGCTAAATATTCTGAATACTCGATGTTTTTATCTAAGTTTTCAGCTAAATATTCTGAATAACCAATGTTTTTGTCTAAGTTTTCAGCTAAGTACTCAGAGTAAGAAATGTTTTTATCTAAGTTTTCAGCGATATACTCAGAATACTCGATATTTTTATCTAAGTTTTCAGCTAAATATTCTGAATACTCGATATTTTTATCTAAATTCTCAGCTAAATATTCTGAATAGTTAATTGCTTTTTCTAAATTCTCAGCTAAATAATCATTGTGTTTTGCTAATTTATCAGTTGTAGATTTTAATGATTTGTTCTCATTAACAACAACTTGGATTTTCTCTGCTAAATAATCTAAATACTTAACAACTTGAGAATTAGTAGAGTTTAACTCTTCATAGTACTCAAGTAATTGCTCTAATTTCTTAGGGCTTAAGTTACCTTTAGAAATAGCATTTTTTACTTCTTTCTTAGTAGAAGCAATTTCGTTAACTAAATAATGTGAATAATCAGTTAACTGCTTTTTCGTAACGAATTCATTTTTGTTCATGTTGAATAGTTCATTTATTTTTGACTCATCGGACATTTCATATATCCTAAAGTTATTTTTTTCAATTTGTCCTTCTGGGCAAAAACCTAATGATTCATTCAATACTTTAACATTCATTCTTGCTGATGCAAATCCTGGATCCGCAACAATATCATATGTAAAAAGTTTTTTCAAGGAAACTGAACCATCTGATTCTGTGATACCAGCCGCTCTTGATGATACAAAAACAGGACAACCATCGTCAACTAATGCCTTAGCTTCCTTACCCCAGTAAGTGCTAAGTAATTTAATCTCACCTGCTACAATATTTTTCTCTTGAATATATTGTGCTTTGGTGATGATATGTGATGCTCTTGATAACGAAGTATCAAAAACATCGGGGTGATCGAACTCACCATAAACAGCTCCTAAGCTGCTCATTCTTTCGTTTAACTCATCTAGTGCAGGAATAAATCTATCTGCAGTGTAAATTCTCTCATTACGATTCTTTACACCAAACTCAGTAAATGTACCCCCAAGAACGTACTCCTTTTGACCAGCAGCACTTTCTCTGATTAATGAACTAGTTGAATTTTCTACTATTAAAACCGGTTTCATCTAAAATAATTATTTTTTGTAGTTTACAATTCAGAGGTATATATTTAAGCTAAAAAACCGCAAAAAAACAAAGGTGGATTTTTTATAGATACATTAGAAAGCTTGTATATAAAAGGAAGATTTTTTACAGAAGGAAGAAAGACTATTTTAATAAATAATCTAAAATAAGCGGTTTTTTATGATCCTTTCTAGAGAAATAAATGTAAAAATTACAGAGTCAAATTACAACTATTATGATAATTTGGGATATGATGTATATATAAGTGAACAAATTGTTATTCCAGTAGAACTTTTACCAAAAGGTTCTCACTATAAAATCAAATGTAAGTGTGATGATTGTGGAGTTGAAAAAGAAGTTATATATAAGAACTATTTGAAATATGATAATAAGTGGGGAGACTATTATTGTAGAAAATGTTCTGAAAAGAAAAGAAAGGAAACATTAAGAAAAAATTACGGAGTGGACTATCCAATCCAAAATAAAGGGGTTTTAGAAAAGATGAAAAATACATTAGTTAGTAAATATGGGGTAGATAATATTTCTAAAAACAAAAAAAATGAGAATGAAAAAATTAAAAGAGAATGATACACTTGAAGGTATCATAGATTTCACCACAAGTGGAAATGCATCAATAAATATTGAAGATTCAAATCTATTTATTTACAAGAAGAATACATTAAACGCATTTCATGGTGATAAAGTAAAAGTAGAAGTAATACTAAGAAACAATAAGTTTGAAGCAAAAGTTATAGACATTATTGAAAGATGTAGAACTAAATTTGTAGGAAAAGTACACAGAAATAAAAGTGTAACATTCGTAATTCCTGATAGTAATAAAATACCAGTTGACTTTTATATAAAAAGTGGTTTGGAAGTCATTGACGACCAAAAAGTATTAATAGAGTTTTTAAGTTGGGAACCAGGAACTAAATCTCCAAAAGCAGAAATTATAGAAGTAATAGGAAGTTCCGGTGAAAATAATGCCGAAATGAACTCAATTATGTATGAGTATGGTTTACCAAATAATTTTCCTTTAATAGTTGAAGCGGAAGCAGAATTAATAAATCTTGAAATTAGTCAAGATGAAATAGATAAAAGAAGAGATATGAGAAATATTACAACTTTTACTATTGATCCAGTCGATGCAAAGGATTTTGATGATGCACTTTCCGTAGAAATAATAAATGGTGATTTAATCGAAGTTGGAATACACATAGCAGATGTGTCACACTATATTAAAGAAGGTGGTATAATAGATGAAGAAGCTATAAAAAGAGCTACATCAGTTTACTTAGTTGATAGATGTATTCCTATGCTACCAGAAAGATTAAGTAACGGAGTTTGTTCACTAAGACCTAATGAAGATAAGTTGTGCTTTTCGGTAGTAGTAAAACTAAATAAATCAGGAGATATTTTAGATAAATGGTTTGGTAAAACTGTAATTCACTCAGATAGAAGATTTACTTATGAAGAAGCGCAAGATGTTATAGAAACATCACAAGGAGACTATAAAGATGAAATATTAGCTTTAGATAAATTAGCTAAAATAATGAGAGGTAAAAGAATTCAAGATGGTTCTATTGAAATGGGAAGTATTGAGGTTAGATTCAAACTTGATAAACAAACAAAAAAACCAATAGATGTTTACTTCAAAACTCAAAAAGACTCTAACAAACTTATCGAAGAGTTTATGCTTCTTGCTAATAAATTAGTAGCAAAAGAACTTTCGGATGCTAAATATCATAATGTTTATAGAGTACACGATCAACCTAATCTAGAAAAGCTAGAATCTTTAGCTTCTATTTGTAAAAACTTTGGTTATAGCTTAGAAACAAATAGTGATGTTAAAAACTTAAAGTCTTCTATAAATAAATTGGTTAAAGATATAAAGGATAAACCAGAAGAAAATATGATAGAAACTTTGATTACAAGATGTATGTCAAAAGCTACTTATACTACAAAAAATATAGGACACTACGGATTAGGCTTTACTCACTATTCACACTTTACTTCACCAATTAGAAGGTATCCTGACTTAATAACTCATCGAATACTAAATAATTTTCTAAATAAAAAATCTAATGATAATCTTAAAAAAATAGAAGATATGTCTAAATGGTGTTCTGATAGGGAAATTTTAGCAGCTAAAGCTCAAAGAGATTCGATTAAGTATAAACAAGTTGAATATTTAGAAGATAAAATTGGATCAATACATGATGGTATTGTATCAGGAGTAGCAGATTGGGGTATGTATGTAGAATTAGTAGAAAGTAAATGCGAAGGTATGATTAGATATACAAATAATCATAAAGTAGATACAGAAAATTACACAGTTAATCTAAAATCTGGCGGACAAATTAGATTAGGTGATGTGGTAAAGGTTATTGTTAAATCTATAAATGTAGATAGAAAACAGATTGATTTTGAATTACTATGATAGAAGATACTTATGATTACTTACTAAATGTTGACTTAGAAGGAGATGTAAGATTAAGTGATTATGATAAGTCTCTTTCACAATATCCTGACTGGAAGTCATTTTATAGAGAAATAAAATTAAACTATTTATTAGAAGAAGGTAAAAGACTTCAATTCACTATTGATAATATATCAAAATTCGTTAAATTGGAGAATGATAATAGCGAGTTAAACTTCAAAGATATATGCGGTACAGTAAGTGGATTAGTATTTATTATTAATAATGATAGAATTGAGAAACTAACACTAAAGTTTTTAGTTTTAGATAAAAATGAATCAGGTAAAGTAATAAAAAATCTTATTGAAAATAAGATAGAATTTCAAATAAAACAATTTATATTAGAAGATCATATACATTTTATCGCTTATCCAAAAAAGTAAATCCTTCATATGAAGGATTTTTTTATTGTTAGAATTCAAATTCACCACCGCCACCACCTGGCTCTGGTGCTGGAGGAGTTTCACCACCACCTTGTGCTTCACCTGCTGGTGCTGGAGGAGTCTCACCACCCATTTCAGGAGCGGCACCACCTTGTACTTCACCACCGAATCCACCACCTGGCTCACCACCCATACCTGGTTCACCACCGAATCCACCACCTGGCTCACCACCCATACCTGGTTCACCGGTTGCACCTGCTGCCTGATTTGAAACATCTTTATCCCAATACTTTTGGTTTTCTGCTTTTTCTTCTGGTGTTAGCTTGAATACATAATCCATAATCCAATCAATGTGGAAATAAGGCTTTTCACCATTCATAACTCCAAGTAATGTACCAACAACACCTGCTTTTTTCTCTAAGTTATTAATTTTCTTCCATTCTTCAAATACTTGATTTGAGAAGAATGTTATATCGACAGAGTTCATAAACTTTTCATCTTCAATTAACTCCGGAAATTCGACTAACATTTGTAATCTTAATGGTTTGACTATAATTTCCTTAAAGTTAGATCTTAATCTCATAATAAAGTTATGAAATTTAATCTCATCTCTTGTCATTTCACCTGCATCAGTAATTAGATTACCACCACCATTTTCACCTTCAAATCTTGTCATAGGAATCTTAGAAGCTCTTTTCAAAGCTTTGAAGAACCAGTCCAACATCGAATCATCATTTAAGTTATGACCCTGTGGTGAAACCAATTCCATATTTGGTGTACCACCGTCTCCCTCAGGGAACCAAATCTGTTTATTATAAGGTAGATGTTTAGAACCATTAATTGTTAAAGTACCTAAAGATTCATCCCATTCTACTTCTTCTGAATAATCATGAATCAATTGACCAATTTGTTCTTCTGCTCTCTGACGAGACATACCTTTAATTGGAATAGTAAACTTTTGATAAACAGTAGCATTAATAATATTAAACATTATTCTTGTCTGTTGTAAAATCTTTAACTGATTATAAGGCTTAATTAAACCTTCGATATATGAAGTTTCTGAGTATTCATTTTGAGTCGAATATGATATATAAACCAACTGAGAATCTAAGAAAATTCTTCTTAATTGAGGATCTTCTGGAAACTGAATCCATAAATGACCTATTGAAGGTTCATAAGCAGGAACTAAGGTCTCTGGTCTTAATCTATTAAATCCAATTATATTTTTCTTTTTATCATCATAGATAATCTCAATTGCAATATATCCATCAATTAAGAAATCCTTCATCATATTCCAAGCAGTAATATTATCTGCGAATCCAAATCTATTATATATCTTTTCAAAATACTCTTGGTACTTATCTTGTATATCTTTAGAATAGGCTGCTGGTAAAGCGGCTGGTGAACAGAAGTCACGCTCATCGTTATAGATTATACATTCATCTGCAATAGTGCTTATAAAGTCTCTAATTTCATCTTTAATAGAATACTCTCTTAAAATTCTTCTTTTATCAGCATAAGCTTTATCTAAATAAGGAATTGATTTTCTATTTAATACTGATGCAACTGCTCTTTGTGAGAAGAAGTCATACATCGAGTTTCCACGAGCAGCATATGGATCTTCATTTACTCCGATACCGACTTGATTTCTCATAATCATATCATCATAATTCATACCATAAGTAGATAAGTTTCTTAAAATTCTACTAAAAAGTCCTTTATTTTCAACTGCTGAGTTAATATATGCGAAACCACCAGCATTATTATTTGCTTGTTGGTTAAAATTATTATATGATGCCATTAAAAAAATTTAATATTTACTTATATATAAAAAACCATGTGTTCCTTTTTTACATCCTACCATATTTGGTTAAAGATGTTTGTATTCTTTTAATATGATCTCTCATCAAATCATACTTTTCAGATATCTCTTTATTTATATCATAATATTCACTTAAAATGGATGAAATGATTTCTTTATGTCTTTGCTCTCTCTTATCTAACTTAGCTTGCCATATTTCTACAAGTTTTTTTGGATCATATTTATTAATTGGATGCTGAGCATATAAAAATCTAGGTAAGAGTTCTAAATTTATTCTATGAACTATTTTTATCTGAGCGGCATTAAATTCCATTAGTGCATACTCAAAGCCAACCTTTAGTAATTCTCTGTACATTCCTTCATAATCTACTTTTAGATAGTTATTTTTATCGAAGTCTTCCTTTGTAATATATTGGTCAAAAATCTGTGCTCTTATCTCCATAGGTATAAAATTAAAATTAACCGCTATTAAGATTACTTTATTATCAAACTTTCTAAAGTCAACTAAAAATATAGGAGCATATTTCATCCAATTTGAATCATCATAATAGTGTAAAAAGTAAAATGCACCAGGATACATATCTTTTATATTTATAGATTGTACATCTTTGTCAGATTTTTGATACTTTTCATAGAAGTATAAAGAATTATTTTTGAAATTCTCAACTATACCATTTCCATTTACTAATAAATTTAATTTAACTCGCTCTAATAACTCAGCCATAGAAGGTTTTTATTTTTATATATAAATAAAAACTTTTACAAAAAATGATAAATTCAAGACCTAATAATTCATCTTATAAAAGTGGTAATTTTATTCCTAAGAATAAACATAAAGTATTAAAGTTAAACAAAGAAGGTGGTGTTTATTTTAGAAGTTCTTGGGAAAATAGAATAATGATTTGGTTAGATAACAACGAAAGTATTAAAATGTGGGGTGCGGAATGTCTTAAAATACCTTATCAAATGACACACTTTAAGAGTGGTGATTTAGAAATCAGAGATCATAATTATTATCCTGACTTTTATTATGAAATGTTAAATCAAGATGGAAGTATTAAAAGAGTAGTTGTTGAAGTAAAACCACACAAAGAATATCAAATGGTTTTAGATCTAAATGAAGGAAAATTAAATGTTCCACAAAATGGATTAAAAAAACTCAAAGGATTTGAATATGATCTAAAAATGGCTCAGAAGAATAGAGATAAATGGGAAACTATGATTAAATGGTGTAATAAGAAAGGTTATGAATTTATTATCATAACTGAACATCATCTAAAGAAATTTGGTATATAAAATAGATATCATTAGAATAATCTGCATATATGGATATAAATAATCATAAACCATATATGCTTTTTTATTTATATGAAAAATTATAAATTTTATAAACCAAATAGAGCCTAATAATGTAAAAAATATATTATCAGTAAGTATAATACCAAATAAACACCAAAAGAAATATGCTAAAACTATTAAGTAGTATAAACCCTCTAATAATTTAGGGTCATTATCATCTGTTCTAGTATCTAAATATAATTTATTTTTTATGTAAAAAATATTATTAATAATAAACAGAATAGGTAATAAATAAAAAATATTAGTCATTTAATAATATTGATTTAATTTTTTTAATTCTTTTAGCAATCTTATTTTTCTTAAAATTTATATTGATTTTAGCATTTTGAAGACCGGGAGGCATTACTAAGTCATATGTAAATAAATCAAGAGCTTGGGGTATTACTAATATGTGAAATCATGATCTATTTTAGATTGAGTGTAGCCCGTTACCATCATTTGAACTTTCAATAGATATCAATTTTATCTGGTGCTCATTATCACCTTTCTTTTTATAAAGGTCATTCCATCCTTTTGCTAAACCTCTTTTGAATATCTCAGTAAAATATGCAAAAGCATTTATTGATTTTTCTTCATTAAAATTATACCAGTTTTGAAACATATCTAATAGACCACTTTGGTAGCAATCTAATTTATCGTCATTTGACCAGTATCTCATTTTTTTGATTGTTTTTTTAGCTAGTAGTTCTAACATCTTTTCTGCGTTTCTTGTTAATCTACCTTGTGCTTTGCTTACGATTATTTCTATATAAAGTTCTTTATTGTTTAAGTACATAATAGCTATTTATTTTTTTAGAGTAAACTCTTAAATGCTATTTATTCATGTTATATATATTGATTATTAAAAGGTTTAATAAATATAAAAAAAAAACTCAAACTTTCGTTTGAGTTTTTATAATTAAGCTTTAATTCTCTCTTTATATTGTAGTTCTTTTACTGCAAGTAACTCAGCATCTAAACCAGATTTTCTTTTTTCTAAGTTAGAAAGAGCTGTTGTTAAAACTTCTGACTCTCCAAGCATTTGTAATGAGCCTTTGATCTTTTCAATGTTAAATTGAACATCTTCTAATTTAAGAGTGATTTCTCTTTCTTTATCTTCAAGTTTTCTTTTAACAACTAATTCTTTATTTAATTTATTTTCAAAGAAATAAGTTAAATCATAGTTCAATTCATTTCTCACTTCATTTACTAACTCTAAAGCAGACTCATATTTGAAGAATGAATTACCATATCTCTCATCACATCTGTAAACAAAAGTATTATTTTTATAATTGAAAGCAAATAATTCTAAATAAGGATTAACTAAGTTATTAACTCTTTTAACAACATCCAACTCAACAAATTTATCTAAGTTTTTAGAAGTTTCTAATAAAATTGGATAGAAGTTTTTGTTTACAATTGGAACAATTGGAGAGTTAAATAAACTTTCTAATGTTGTTTCTGAATTTAACTCATCATCATTAATGTATAAACCTCCTTTGTTACCAACTGATAAACCAATTGTTAAATACTCAGAAATTCTGAAATTAATTCTATCTTCTGTAACTGAAGAATATTTCATTGCAGTTTCTAATAATCTTAAACTTTGTAAAGCTTGAGCATCTTTAACATGATTTTCAAGTAAAGTTTTTTCAATAGAGTTTTCAGTTAATAAAAACCAAGAATCTTTTACTAAAGCTACGTGACCTTCCTCAACTTGCTCAACAACTGTAAAAATAGATTCTGCATTACCACCACTTAAAAGATTAGATCTTTTTTCAGGAGATTTTGTTAAATTGTGAACAAACACTTTAATTTCTGGAACCCAGTCATAAACCGCTAATTCATTAAGAATTTTTGACATTCTATCTTGATCAGTTTCAAGATTAATAGTTTGTAATAAAACATTTATCGGTTGTCTATACAATTCACCTTGATTCTTAGTATTAAGAACACCATATAAATTCTTTAATTCATATAATAATTCAAATTGAGCCATGTCATTGTTAAGGTCCTCCAATAAACTTTTAACGCTTTTATCATAAGTATAAGGTTTTAACTTCTCGTTAAGAGATGTAATTATAGTTTTTTCGCTATACTGATTAGTAGCGTTTAAGTGACCTTCTATAATTACAGATATTTCTTCTTGTTCAAAAGAA
>JACCDV010824406.1_pt1 | contig 12454 bp, 9 predicted proteins | sample 7446131 | NCBI WGS metagenome assembly JACCDV01 (sample SAMN15323448, study PRJNA562643) | freshwater metagenome | isolation source: river surface water | place: USA:Blue River Watershed | collected 2017-08-17
AGAGAAAATGAAATTTTACGTAATCGCGAAAGAGATCTTGCTTTAAAAAACCGCAAAATGGCCAAAGAGGTTCGTGAGAATACAGATTTTAGAAGTGCGGTACAAAGATCAAATAATGAAATGAGCGAAAATGACGAAAGTGATGTAACAACTGAGAGCAGAGGGCAAGAGGCTTCTCGCCAAGTAGCCAACACAACGAATAAAGCGAATGGAACTCAGAGTGTCGGATCAATTAAAGATCCAAAAACCGGAAAAGCAGTCACACTTATTTCAAATGATAGTACATTAGAGAATAAGACTAAAGGGACAGCGAAAGAGCAATCTTCTAATGAAGTTCTAATTACGGCAGAAGACATCATAGGTTTCGATCAAACAAAACTAGATCAACTTTGGAAAGATAAAAATGAAAAGTTGCACCTAGGTGTTAAAAATAAAAATCAAACCATCGATACTGTTATTGTAGCAATGGATCAGTCTAAAAAGCCTATCATTGAAAATTTTGGTAGCTTATCGGTTGAAGTGCAACGCTCAATTTTAGATTGGAAATTAATTAAAGATAATAAGCTCATCGTTAGAAAAAATGAACTAGATCAGATGCTTAAAAAAATTAAATAGGAATAAAATGAATTTTAGAAGAATTACCGTTTTAACGTTAACTGCATTTGGTGCTGCTTCTTGTAGTAGTATAGGTTCATTTTTTCGAGATGATTGTCACGAGATAAATTGGGATCAAAAGGGCAGAGAGGCATTAGCTGCTAATAAAGACTCTGCAACATATCTTTCAGAGTTAGCTAATTCTTGTGAAGGAGGAGTGACAGATAGTCACAAGTTTTCTTTTTTTAATGGCTATAAAGACGCTAAGATTGGCCAGTGTGTTGGTATCGCTAATGTTACAAAATTGAATATGAATGAATATGGAATTCATTTAGCAGAAAAAGGAGAACTTCTAGAATCCTATCAATTGTTAAAACAAAAGTGTGACTTTGGACCTAAGTCTAATGATGAAATCATTACTTTTAAAACAGGTTATAACTCAGCACTAAGTGCCATGTGTACTCGTTTAGGTGGGGTAGAATTTGCTAGAAAAAATTATACCTATAAGAACACCTGCCCAAAATCTCTTGAAAAAGACTTTAATCTAGGCCGAAGTGTTGGGGCTAAAATGAAAGAGGTGGATGATCTGACAACTATTTTAGATCAGACCAATAAGCTTGTAAGTGCAGAGGAAGCCAATGTTATTAAACATAAAAGTATTATTAATGAATGTAGCGAAAAACTGCAATTATTGAGAGAGAAAAAAGATCCTGGCTCTAGTTTTTTATCCGAATGTAATGGAAGTTCAGAGAGTGATTTTTTAAGAAAAATAAACTCAAGCAAGAAAGATCTCTTCGCCGCTGAAAATAAAGTTTTGGAATTAAAAAGAAAGCTCGAAAGTACAAATCGATCAATCGAGCTTAAATACAAAGAAATAGAAGTCTTAAATAGTGCTTTAAAATAAAAATCAAATTGCCTTCAAGAGAATAAGTGAAGCTTGTTTTTTATTCATTTCAGGTGAAGTGACCTGTGGGGATATTGAAATGAGAGATTCAATAATCTTTGATTGAAGTTTAACTAATTTTTCCATGCTTTCAGAGTAATAGATGGGGGTATGTTCAATATCATTTAGAGCTTTTAGTTCGATATGCTTTTCATGACCTAAGCCATTTAATTTATATTCAACTACGATAAATAAAGATCCATTATTCAATTGAATTTTACCGTTAAAGATATTTTTACTATCCGAAAGGGCTTGCTTCATGAGTTCAATGTTTTTTTGAGCATAAGCTTCTTGATATAGCGTTTTATTTTCAGAATGCTGAATCATGTAGTTAATTAGGTTTGTAAGTAGGATACGGTTGCTTAAAACCGCACATTTTAACGATGGTGATGAGTTTAATTGTGAACAATCAATTTCAGCACCAAAAATCTGATCTTTCATCACATAAAGATCATCTAGGATAAGTGCACCGGATAAAAGATTTTCTTGTGCGATAGCAGAGTTGGTTAAGTAAAGAGCGTTGTTTAAAAAATATGTACTTCTTGACTGACTTTCGAGGTTATTAAAAAATTCATCGATCGTCGCCTTAATCCCAAGCTTCCATGTTTGGTGGTCAAAATCTAAAATTGGATAAAGTACAATTAAAGATGAACTATAACGCAAAAGAGCATTCGTTGAAATGAGATTTTCTACATCAAAAAGATCAAATTTATAATCAGTCATTGTTTGTGGGTTATTCATTAAATAGTGAAGAGTACCAATATCTTTTAAGTAAACCGTTGGCAGATGTAGTGGGAAAGAAAGGTGTGAACTTTTTTGAAGTTTATTTTGCAAGAATGGCAATAACGGTGAATATTGGCTCTTAAAATATTTAATATAATTGTTATCTTCGTTAGAAGAATAGACAGAATAGATAGGGTTTTCTTGAATGCTTAAAACACCAAAGGCATCTGAAATAGCACGCTGACAATCGTTGTAGTTTGTAAAATGAGTGGCAGAAATAATATTTTCAAACTTTTTGAAAGACTTAAATGAACCATAAAATTGATCGTGAGTAGATTGTACTAAATCAGCATCAATAATCTTATTTAAAAAGACCGTGCGTTGGTTGGCTTGATTTTGTTGAACCAGTTGAAACTCAATGAGAGATTCACATTTTCTAATATCTTTATTTAAAATAGATTTAGAAATTTCGATATTAACCAATGTGTCGTTTCTAAGTTCGCTTAACTTCATCATTTCTTTTTGATGTAATTCATCGACAAGTAGAGCTAGATCTCGAACCATTCTCATCGTTTCAAGTTGCAATTGAATCATTTGTTTTTGAAGGGAGAGAATTTCGTCTAGTTTTCGGTCCATCTCTTGAAGTTTTTGTGAGATTTGTCCAAGTGCTACTTGTTCTGGACTTTGCCCTAAAGCACTGGTTAGTGCCGATGCTGCGCCAAGGGGACCTCCGGTCATGAAACTTTTTACTACGTTATTAGCTAGAGAGACCATACTGGATATTTTTTCGGCCTTATCTAGGATTTTTTGGGCATCCTTGCCAATTTTTAAATCAAATATGGCGGCCATTTTTTTAAATGTCCCAAGAGTTGAAATGAAATTACTGTTTATCGTTTCAAAGGAATCACTTAAGGCAACGACATTTGTTTCAATTTTTTTAACATTTTGCTTATATTTTCCCAGGCGTTCAGAGTCATGGCTTTCTTTTTTGTTTTTAAATAACGAATTATAAAGTGTTTTAATTTGATCTTTAGCCGCTAAATCGCGATCAGGATTTTTAGCTAAATCAGATTTAATATCACGGAATAAGTTTTTAGTATCGTTTCCTAATTCTTTAGATATCTTTCCAATGGACTCAAATGTTTCGACGGTGTTGTTTTCAATGTTTTTGTATTCAGCAAATAAAGCCTTGGCAAGATCAAGTTTCTTTTTATAGATTTTTGCATCATCAATGATTTTTTTGATATTACGAATTGTTTTTGTGTCTTTAACGTTTTGGTATATCTGATAAGAAATTAAGCTTCCGATTCCAAGAGCAATTGTCTCGTTGTCTTTTAACTGTGCATCTAATCGGATGCTGTTGAAATAATCTAGGGACTGGAGTAGGTTGTTAAGTTTATTGATGGCACTTAACTTATCACCATTGTTGATGTCTGCTTCAATTTTAGCAGATTCCTCGGGAAATTTTTGAACTAATTCATCTTGGATTTGCGGTGTTATTTCTCCGATATTCTTTGATAGATTTTCTTCGTAAGTAGAAATGATACTATTTAAGTACTTACTTCTAATGACGTTAGAAGTTTCGATAATGATTTGTTTTTCAAAATGAGATTGGCGGTTGTTGCTTTGAATTTGGGCATAAATACTTTTTTCGTAGATAGCAGTATTTTTCCAAGGAGCATCTTGGATGAGTAGGTCTCTCTCTTTATCTTTAAAGCTTTGGATGACATTTTCTAAGACTCTGGTCGCTTCTTCGTCCGTTAAGTGAGTATCTATAAATTGTTGCACTTCTTTGTTGTGAGTTTTCTTTAAATAAGGAAGAAAGATTTTTGCTAAGGCATGATTGGACTTTTCTTCAGTTAAGACTAAACGTTTCCAGTCTTCAAACGTAAGTTCTTTTTGGTTTAAATCTTCATCTGTAATAGTGAGGATTTCTTTGTTTACGCTGTTTGGATAGATATTAGTGACTTTTTCAGAACATCCGAAAATGAACAATGAAAGAGTTATAAATTTAAAAACTTTTATAAATTTCATAAACATACTTTTTAATTGTTATAAACGTTAATAGATTGGTTTGTTTCAGGTGACGATAGATTAATATATTCAGCGAATTGAATACTTCCGTTTTTCCCTGTTAAGCCTCGGTCCCCGTTAGGGCCTTGAGGTCCTGGGTTTCCTCTTTTAATATTGGCATATTTGCAATAATCACTACGATTGGAACAATGAATATTTCCACCGGGAGTTCCTGGTCCTCCGATGCTGCCATCTCCACCCACAGAGGCTAAGCCTTCTTTTAGGTCAAAGACGATTTCAAAAAATTCAGCTGTTTTAACGGTGATCTTGGCAATCCCGCTGTTGCCCCCATTAAATCCAGAGAATCCTGTCGCACCTTTAACTCCAGGTAAACCATCTAGGCCAGAAGTTGGCATTTGGGTGGTTTGTGGTTCCCACTGACATATGGGACGATCATAGCGATCATCACACACACGCACGTCCTCAACGATCTCAACCACACCATCAAGCATACCAGCGGTATATTCTTTGGGATAATGTGTAGGAGCTTCTGGGCTACCACTAACTGGCCCTGCATTTTGACCGTTCATGATGATTTTTAATTCACCTAAAGCACTCTTGCTGTTTAACTCTAAAAAACCGCCATCTTTCCCATTAGAGTTTTTTGACGCTGTCTGGTTTTCTTCTTTGGCAAAACTTTTAATGGTGGAGTTTTCTAAAGCAATTATTTGATCTATTTCTAATTTTAAATATCCACCAAGTGTTTCAAGGGTAGAGTTTTCCGAAAAAATGAGTGTGTCGATTTTATTAAGAGAATTCTTCATCAAGCCAATTTGTTCAGCGTTGACGGTACCTTCTATGTATAGATCAGGATAAAAAGTAAAAATTTGATAAGAGTTTTCTAATTTTTTTCCTTCCTCAATGACTTCACAGGCAATGATTGTGCTGTTTAGATTTGTATCTGAGATCTTAATGTCAAAATAAGCCAAGTTTCCTTCACGGTCAAAGTTTTGCACACCAAGTTTTTTGGGGGAAGTGGACGTTGAAATATCTAAGCATTTCAATTGACCATTATTAAGAGGTGAATGTTTTCTTTCAACTGTAATGGTTCTCTTGTTAAGGTCTCGAAGGAATTGAGCTTGATTAAGGGGATTTCTACCATCTAGTTGTAGTTGAGTTTTTCTGTCTGCGCTATAGATGAGCTGAGCTTCAGGCTTTTCAATAGTATTAGTATTTGAGTTATTAATAACTTCGTTTGATGAAGGTTTTTCAACGATTATTTTTTCGATCACTACTTCCTTTTCACAAGCAATGAGGAGAAAGAGAGTGGTTAAGTAAATTAGTTTTTTTTGCATATAGTGCCCGTTTTTTTAATAAACAAAAATAGTTCGGTGAAGCTATCTGCTCTAAAAAATACCGTCAAGGCACGTGTAAGTTTTACATAGGGTGATTTTTTAAGTTGTGTTGAGTTTTGCCTAGCAATTAGCTGTAAAAACAGTCTTGATTTAAATAATCCAAAAATGAAAAAAACAAAGTATTTCACATCTGAAATAGAATACTCGGTTTTGATAATTGTACTTGCAGTATTCATCATTCTTTTTACTAGAAAGTCATAGGGGATTTGATAGAATGATGATGAATTTTAAAAGGAGTTTTTTATGGTTCAATCAATGTCTTACTGGATGACCAAGGTCACTAGTTTAGATCTAAAAATGTTTCGTTGTACGTTTTGTGATATTAGAGTGGAAGAGACTCACAAAAGTAATATTTTTATTCAGAATGGTGAATTAGTATCGGCCAACGATCGACCTAGTTTAGGATTTTTTATAAGAGTTTTTAATCGTGGAAAGTGGTACTATCAATCAGCGACAGATTTCGATAAGATTCCTCAATATATTTATGATTTGATTAAACTTTCACAAACTATGCCTGTGGAAGAAAATCACTATCAACCTCCAACTGATCAAGGGAAGCATTTTTTGATGAAATACGATCAGGTGGCTGTTAAAAATATTAGTTTAGATAAAAAACTCGCTCTGGTAAAATCCTACCTTCCGTTAATTGATAAAATTGAATTTCTTAAAGAGTCTCGTCTTCGTTATGCCGATATGTATATGCTTAAATACTATAAAAATTCAGCAGGAACTAGTTTTGCTTATGATTTTAATCAAGCAGGTTTTTCGTTTGGTGGCACCTTGAAAAAAGGAGATTCACTTTTTACCGATGGACATAATGAATATTCATCAAATTTCACCTCGCTACAAAATCTCGATGAAAAGATCTTAAAGCATTTTCATGAAGCCAAAGAATTTCTAGATGCTAAAACAATCGATCCAGGTAAATACCGTGTGGTTTTATCCCCTGAGATGGTAGGAGTTTTTACCCATGAGTCTTTTGGCCACAAATCAGAAGCTGATTTTATGCTAGGGGATCCTGAAGCAACCAAAGAGTGGCAGATGGGGAAAAAAGTAGGGGCTTCTATTTTATCAATCGTAGATACAGGATCGCACTTAAACACTTCTGGTTATTGTCCTATTGATGATGAAGGTACACCTGCTAAGAAAAATTATTTAATTAAAGATGGTATTCTAAGTGGAAGGCTACACACTACTATTACAGCTCAAGCACTTGGTGAAGAGCCGACGGGAAATTGTCGTGCGATGAATTTTGAATTTGAACCAATTGTCCGCATGACTTCCACTTATATTGAGCCAGGTAAGGACTCGCTAGAAGATGTCTTTAGAAAAGCCGGTGATGGAGCACTTTATTTTGATGGAGTAAAACATGGAACGGGTGGAAGTACATTCACCATTGCGCCTACAAGAGCCTATATTATAAAAGATGGGAAACTACATGAACCAGTGAGAGTCTCTGTTATTTCTGGTTCTGTTTTTGAAACACTGAATAATATTGAAGCCATTTCAAATGATTTTGATCTTAAGAGCTCGGCTTTTGGGGGATGTGGCAAAATGGAACAGTTTCCATTGCCTGTCGCAGATGGAGGCCCATCGATTTTAGTTAATGGAATGCAAGTAAGTTAAAAGGATATATTATGCAAAATAAATATGACGTATTAGTTAATCGTGATGATTCATTGGCCATTGAAACCATCGCTTCTAAGATCACTTCACTTAGAAACGTCTCTGTTGAAAAAAAGGGTGCGCGCATTTTTAAAGCTGGAAAAATTTATTCCGCCTCAGTTGTTGGACAAAATTCGACAGAACAATTGCTACAAAATACTGAGAAAAATGCGGTTGTTGGTTTAGATTATCAGTATGAGCTACCTAAAAATTCTAAATTTGAATATCGTAGTAATGATTTTAAAGAACTTGATAAAGCTCAGTTTGTCGATGAGGTGAATGAGTTTGAAAAGGAATTAGCAACTTTAGGAAACAAATTTGTTTTTACGGGAAAGCATAAAATTGAAAATTGGGAACAACATCTTACATCGTCTGAGGGAGTTGATTCCAAGGTTCAGTTACATATGAAATCGATGAGCTATATTTTTAAAAAAATTGGTTCACCAAATTTAATGGATGGGTTTTTCTATACCGCGGGAGAAACGTGCGACATCAAAAAATCATTCAATAAAATTAAGCCGTATTTAGAAAAATTTGATCAAGAAGTAGCTCTGCCAAACGGAGAATATCCTATTTTAATTGCTGATCCAGAGAGTGGATTTTATTCTAAACTTTTAGAGTCTTTTTATCCTCATAAGTATTTTGAAGGGACAGCTCTTTATTCTGGAAAAATTGGGCAAAAATTATTTCACCAAGATTTTACACTTATTGATCACGCTTTCCTTCCAAAATATGGTGTTGTGGCTGTTTGTGACCAAGAAGGAACAAAACGATCAAATCCAGAACATGTTTTGATTGAAAATGGTGTGATGAAAAATGTTATTGCAGATTTAAGATATGCAGAAAAATATAAAATTGCTCCAACTGGAAATGGGAAACGTTCTTTTGATGGTGCTGCGACTGTAGGTTTTAATGCAGTGACTATGAAGCCAGGGAAGAGAAGCACGCAGACGATTTTAAATGAACTAGATAAATGTATTGTGGCCTTTATGGCCTTCGGTGGAGATTTTACTGATTCAGGTGATTTTTCAACTCCAGTGCATCTAGGTTTTTTAGTTGAGAAAGGAAAAATTGTTGGCAAAATTCCACAAGTAACCTTAACAACTTCATTAAATAAAATGTTTAATGATTCTTTCCTGGAAATTGCCAGTGACGATTTTTTTGAATCCCACTATCATCCGTCTTTTTTTCAAAAGGTAAATATCCTCAATAATTAACAGCGCATCGCAAAGGTTCCAGGAACCCTATTAGAATAGGGTTCCTGGAACCTTTTTAAAACGGAAATTAAATGCCCCACTTGTTTTTAAGGTAATTGCTGACTGAGATCATTTCCGCGCTACTAAGCTGGCGATTAAAGACAAGTATTTCATAGATTTCACCTTCAAAGGCACCTGTCGGATCACCAATTTTTAGTATGGTCCCAAGATTTGTGATACCACTATCTGGAGAAAGGTTTTGACCAATGAGTGAACCGTTTCGATCATAGAGTTCTAAGGTTTTTGGATCATTGGCAATGACAAAAGTGAAAATATCTTTTTTCCCAGCGACTTCAAAAAGCTGAGAACCACCATCCGTAAAGTTGTATCCAGTTGAACCAGCAGCCTTAAAGACGCTGACTCCTTGATAAAGTTCAAAGTCACGATTAACAGAGGCATCAACTTTTCTAAAAAGCATTCTGACGTTGTCATTAGCGTTGTTCGCTTTTGCTGCAATGATGATGGATAAATGCGATAGTCCTGTATAGTTTGGTTGCAATGGAGAAGGAATTGTTCCACTGAGATAGGTGGTTGGTCCAAATACCAGAGCTTGTTTTCCGTTACTCAATGTCGTTCTCGTTGGATAAGATCCAGCAGTTGAATTCAGAGACAGTGAAACATTTTGTCTATCGGTCATGGCGGTCACATTAATTGAAGCCATGGTTAAACCATTAGTGTAGTTAGCATCAAACCAGTTGAGAAGCCCTGTTTGCACAGGAAGCGGATTTCCGAGGACACTATAAAAGTAAACTCTACTTGTTCCAGAATTTATGAAAAAATTTCCGTGAATTGAAAAACCTTTATAGGGAGTTATCTCCTGAGCAACTCCACCACAATTAGCTTGCTTGAAGAGTTTTACTTTAAATGGAAAGTAAGTTGAGTTGGGAATTTTATGTGCAGTGTTTGATACCGATGCAGTAAAATTACTACAGCTATGAAGGCTTGATTCATTAAAGCCATTTAAGGGATTATGGTTCATCAAAACCAATTGATACGATAAAGCGTCGCCGGGAGCTGACTGACATTCAGTTCCGGTCGGACTATTAGAAGGAATGTTCGCACTAGATTCACAATTAATATGAGAGAAAGAATAGGGTGTGGAGCCAAATGCAGAACCAAAAAATTCTGCATTAGCACATTTTGAATTAGCTAAATTAAAAGAGACAGAAGCATCGCTGCCGTCAAGTTTTGCACTTACTGTATCACAACGAGTAATCCCTTCAAAAACACTTGGACCATCCCAAGAGAGTGCCATAAATTTCCAAGCACCATTAGGAAGAATGAGTTCTTCATCAACATTTACGATTTGTTTTGAAAATCTTTTTCCTAATTCATTTTCAGCAACCAAATAAAGGCCACCTGTTGGAATCGAAACAGCAGCATAGCCTTGAAAAATTTTTAAGCTAACAGGGGATGATGCAGACTTTTGTCCACAACTGGCCATGAAAAAAAGAAGAGAAAAAAGAATCATTAATTGCTTCATATGCCTACTCGCATGCCTATGAGGTCATTACATAACTTATCGTATGTTTATGCCTCTTTAGTTAAGATTAATTTTAACTGGTAATAGGCTATTATAGAGGGCCAAGCAGTCGAAATACCGTAATATTAAGGGGTTCTAGTTAGATCCTCAAAGTGGTCGATGGGGAGGTGTTTTGCCCGAGTGGCAATATTAATTGGTTGATGGTGAAAAGTGCTCTCGAGATGGGCAGAAAAGAGCTCGACTCCGATATCTTTTTGAAACCCCAATATTCCCCACGCGCGATACAGATGATTGTCGGGAAAAGTGAGCTTTGGTTTTTCAATCACTTCATAAGTTTTTTTTCCAGTATTAACTACACCCCAAGTTGAATAATCTCTTTTTTCAAAAACAGCAGTCACAATTTGATAACAACAAAGAGATTCAGCTATATCATCTAAAATTTCTACAGGTGAGAAAAAAGTGTCTGGAAGAACGAGTATGTTTTTATCATTCCAATATTTTTCTGATTGTAATATCGTATGAGGCCATTCTTTAGTTGGTTCTACGAATTGAATGAATATATTTGAAAATTGCTGAAGATGATTAATTAAGGATTTTTTTTCAATTCGTGTGATAACATGGACTTCCCAATCACGAATTCTAGCAGCCTTCAAAATGAAATCAATAAGTACGTCACCTGTTTTAGAAGAGATCATTACTTCTTTTGCTTCTGGAGATCCGACGCGAGTACCAAAGCCGGCAGCAGGAATAATAATTTTTATTTTTTCACTCATAAATTACATGTTTCAAGTTTAAGACATTTGATATAGGGTCAAAGAATGAGAAATGCCTTTTTAGTTTTAAGTTACAATCATCCAGAATTAACAACTCGTTGTTTAGAATCCATTTTACGTGTCTGTTCAACATCTGACAATCACGTACATTCTGATGTCGTTATTCTTGTTCACAATGGTTCTGAGAAAAAGCATATCGAGACTTTAAAAAATCGGTTTCCAGATATCGAACATTTTGAAATTGAAAATAATGCGGGTTATGCTTCTGGCGTAAATCAATCGTTAACTCATGCATTTAAAAAATATGATAGAGTTCTGTTTTTTACTAATGATACTGAGTTAGTTGAGTTACCTAAAGAACTGCCGAGAGAGCGTGGTCTTTTTGCTCCATTAATTTATTTTCGAAAACTGGGTAGAATTGATTCACTTGGTGGATTTTTTTATCCCAATTTAGCAAAACTTGTTCACGTGAAGAATGAAAAAGATTTCTCTGCTTATTTTTCAAACACAACTTCAAAAGTGAGTTTAAGAAGAAAGATTCCTTATGTCCCTGGCAGCGCCTTTCTTATTGACCGAGATATTTTTATTCGAATGAAAGGAATGGATGAGAGTTTACATACTTATTGGGAAGATGTGGATTTTTCAGTTCGATGTTTTTTGAGTGGTGAAAATGTCGGAATAGTAAAAGATTGGAAGCTTTTACATCGCGTGGGAAAAACCTGTCATCAAAAACCTTTTTATACCACTTATCTTTACCAGCGCAATCGTAGAATCGTCTCTTTTCGATATGCCAATTTTTTCTACAAACCATTACTTTTTGCACTTTGGTTTTTTCCTTTTATCCGTCTGTTGTGGAAAAATTATCGGACTTCACCACAGAAGTTTTCTTTGTTGCTTGATAGTCTAAAGAATTCTCTTCAGAAAGACGGGGCAAAGCCCTAGGTTTTTTAGTTTTAAGGTTGATAGAGTTTGAAAACAGCAGTGAAAGGAAAAAAAGTATTTTCATTTTTCGTTTAAACTTCGCCATTGGTAAGATTTGAAAAACAAGTCCCGTGAGTAATAATAAAATAATCAGAGTTCCATTGAAAGAGGAGAAACTTAAATGCCACTTCGAGCATATTAAGACAATTGAGTGGAAAAATTTCACCGGCCAAAGTGCCATGATAGTAAGTGAAGTTGAAAAAAGACCACTAATAATAAGAAGATAAAATATAATCATGAAGGGAAAGAGCAGATTAAAAAACATTCCTAAAAGATATCCGATAAAAAATGAGCCGAGTGATATATTCATCGGGAAAAAAATTTGTACAAGTAATTGAGCAAAGAATAAGCCCCAAAATGTCAGAACCCAAGACTTAATACTCAAATCTTCCTGAGCATAGATCACGCCAAGAAAAAGAAAACTAAAAGCAAAGCTAAGAGGATTTCTAAAGAAATCGCCTAAGAAGAAAAAGAGGGTAAAGACAGCGAGAAAAAGAGTGTAGCGGTCTTTCAAAAGATGAGGCAACTTCTTGGGGTAAAGCTCCAGGTTTTTTATTAAAACAATTCGCTTCAATGCCTCAAAGCCTGGAAGAAAAAAGATCAACGCA
>JACCDV010672681.1_pt1 | contig 12445 bp, 13 predicted proteins | sample 7446131 | NCBI WGS metagenome assembly JACCDV01 (sample SAMN15323448, study PRJNA562643) | freshwater metagenome | isolation source: river surface water | place: USA:Blue River Watershed | collected 2017-08-17
CGTCCTACTGATATTGATCTAGGCAGTCTCTTTGACAAGATTGATCTCCAATTAGAAATCCAAACTCTCAAAGAAGAACCCGTCTATTTTGGTGGACCTGTCCAAACCGATCGAGGCTTTGTGCTCCATGAGCAAACAGAAACGGCGCTCTACAGCTCGAGTCTCAAAATACCCAATGGCTTGGCAATGACTACATCAAAGGATGTCTTAGAGCAAGTGGCTCATGGTCAGGGGCCAAAGCGCTTTCTGATGACTTTAGGCTATGCCGGTTGGAGTGCGGGGCAATTAGAAGAGGAACTATCGCTTAATGGCTGGCTGAATATACCCACGAGTACGGAGAAGATTGCAGAAATCATTTTTGATACCCCAGACACCGATAAATACGACAAAGTCATGGGTCTTTTGGGTATTGACCCTCATTTCTTATCCGGCGAAGCCGGACACGCATAAACCAAGTAGAAGCCATGCAAACTTATTTGGCCTTTGATTTTGGGGAAAAAAGAGTAGGTGTAGCCACGGGTAATGACTTCACAAAAACGGCAGAAGCTCTCACTACCATTAGCTATAACAATAAAGACCAACTTTTTGAAAAAATACAGGCATTGATCAAAGAGTGGCAGCCCAAAGCATTGGTCGTCGGAATACCGACCCATCCAGATGGTAATGCCCATGAAATGACAGCGAAAGCCCAGCGTTTTGCTAATCAATTACAAGGAAGATTTAATCTGTCAGTTCATCGAGTCGATGAGCGTTATACCTCTGTCAGTGTTGAGGATGGTGATGATGCTCTAGCCGCACAGTTGATCCTTGAGCAGTTTCTCGCTTCTAGCTGTTAATGAGGACAGTGCTCTGCATTAGAATGCAGTCATACGCATATGGAGTACAAAATATGAAAATTGCAGTAGTAGGAACTGGCTACGTTGGCTTATCAAATGCTGTACTGCTTGCTCAGAATAATGAAGTCGTAGCTTTGGATATTGATCTTGATCGTATTGCAAAACTTGATCAGGGAATCTCACCTATTGAAGACAATGATATCCAAGAGTATTTACACAAAAAGTACTTGAAATTAAGCTTTACCAACAATAAGACTCAGGCTTACCACGATGCAGACTTCGTGATTTTGGCAACTCCTACGGACTATGACCCAGAGACTAACTACTTTGATACTCGCTCTTTAGATTCTGTGGCGCGAGATGTGGTTCAGATGAATCCGAAAGCTCTCATAGTAATCAAATCCACGGTCCCTGTTGGATATACCATAAAGCTTAGGCAAGAGCTCAATACTGAAAATATCATTTTTTCCCCAGAGTTTCTAAGAGAGGGGAAAGCTCTTCACGATAATTTATATCCTTCAAGAATCGTGGTGGGCGCGCAATCTCCGCAAGCTAAAATTTTTGCAGAATTATTACAAACCGGAGCCCTAAAAAAAGACATACCCGTACTTTTTACAGACAGCACAGAAGCTGAGGCCATTAAATTATTTGCTAACACCTATTTAGCTATGCGGGTGGCTTACTTTAATGAGCTGGACACCTATGCCATGGCTCATGACATAGATACTCGCCAAATTATTGACGGGGTCTGCCTAGATCCACGTATTGGCCAGTACTATAACAACCCCAGTTTTGGATATGGCGGTTATTGTTTACCCAAAGACACTAAGCAACTCTTAGCTAATTATCAAAATGTGCCGCAAAACATAATTCGAGCGATTGTGGAGTCGAATGTGACTCGTAAAGATTTTATTGCTAATCAGATCATTCAAAGGAACCCGAAGTTGGTTGGTATCTATCGACTTATCATGAAAGCAGGGTCAGATAACTTTCGAGTATCGGCTATTCAGGGCATTATGAAAAGAATTAAAGCCAAAGGTATTGAGGTCATCATTTACGAGCCTGGTATTAAAGAGACTCTTTTTTTCAATTCTAGAGTCGTTAATGATTTAGGCCAATTTAAAGAGCAGGCTGAACTTATCATCGCAAATAGAATGTCTGATCATTTGCTAGACGTTAAGAGTAAGGTTTACTCTCGAGACTTATTTGGAGGGGATTGATTTTGGATGTTCTGGTCACCGGATCTGCTGGATTCATTGGCTCAGCCCTATGCCTTGAACTACTTAAGCAAGGGTATTCTGTCTTAGGTATTGATAATCATAATGACTACTATGAGCCACAACTCAAAGCTGATCGTTTGGATCGTCATATCAATCACCCCAATTATCAGCACTTAAAAATTGATTTAGCTGATAAAGAAGCACTAGACGCTGCCTTTATAAAGTATCGTCCCATCCGAGTAGTCAACTTGGCAGCACAGGCGGGTGTTCGGTACTCTATCGATCAGCCATTAAGCTATTTGTATAGCAACCTCTTAGGTTTTGGGCATATTTTGGAGGCTTGCCGACAGCATCAAGTCAGTCATCTCATATATGCTAGTAGCTCTAGCGTGTATGGCGCCAATCAGCAGATCCCTTTTTCGGTTAACGACAATGTGGATCACCCGTTATCGCTTTATGCGGCTAGTAAAAAATCGAATGAGCTTATGGCGCATGCCTATAGTCATCTCTACCAATTACCAACAACAGGCTTGAGATTTTTTACGGTATATGGCCCATGGGGTCGGCCTGATATGGCGCCGTTTAAATTCACAAAATCCATCCTGGCCGGAGACGCCATCTCGGTCTATAACTATGGGCATCATAAGCGAGATTTCACATACATCGATGACGTAGTTCAGGGTATCTTAAAAGTCTTACAAAAACCGGCAACTCCTAATCAGAGTTGGAATGGATTGAACCCCGATCCAGCGACGAGCGTTGCGCCGTGGCGTGTTTACAATATTGGTAATAGCGCCCCTGTGAATCTATTAGATTTCATACAAGCCATTGAAAACATGCTGGGTGTCAAAGCAAAAATAGAACTACTGCCCTTGCAACCCGGGGATGTCGTTGATACCTATGCCGATGTCACAGATCTAGTGAGAGACTTCAACTATCAACCAGTTACCAGTATCCAGTTTGGAGTCAGAAACTTGGTGCAATGGTATCGTAGCTATTATCAAATTTAGTTGCAATGACAGTGATAGATAAATTAAACACCGACCATGACTGATACTCGCTTACCGAATGCAGAAAATCTATACCAAGAGCTTTTAAAAAAGCTCCGAGAGCATCAAAGCAAACAAGTATTCCAGCTGGCCGGATTGGCCAGTGGCGGTGCTTGGATTGCGCAACGTCTGGCTAAAGATCTGGGTATCCAAGAGTATGGCGTCATTAATGTGTCGTTCCACAGGGATGACTACCAAGATAAAGGTGTAAAAGCCTTTAAGAGTGCTGAAGGTATGGCTACCAAAATTCCATTTGATGTGAATGGGGCGACTATTGTCATGGTAGATGACGTCTTAGATACGGGAAGAACCGTGAGAGCAGCACTCAATGAACTTTTTGACTATGGCAGACCCGCTAAAGTCGACTTAGCCGTATTGGCTGATCGTCATCGCAGACAGTTACCCGTGGATGCGAGTTTTAAGGGTGCTAAAGTTGATTTGCCAGCCAATCAGATCTTGGTTTTGGAGCAAAGTGAGGCTGGTATCTTTAGCTTTGGCTCAGAAACAAAAGACTCATAGATAGAGCCCAAAAGGATTTACAATACGCACCCAAGATGAGCAAAACGCCTAGCCAACTACAACTCAACGATAACGGTGAGTTAATTCATTTGTTGACGCTAGAAGGTCTTCCCAAAGAACATATCCTCAAGATCCTCGATACTGCCAGCCAATTTGTGGCGGTGAATGAGTCTGACCGAGAAATTAAGAAAGTGCCACTACTTCGTGGAAAGAATGTTTTCAATCTCTTCTTTGAAAACTCCACGAGAACCAGAACTACTTTTGAAATCGCTGCCAAGCGACTCTCAGCAGATGTTATCAATTTAGATATTCAAACTTCATCGACAGCCAAGGGTGAAACAGTTTTAGATACGATTGATAACCTGGTCGCTATGCAGGCAGATATATTTACTGTCAGACACAGTCGCTCAGGAGCTGCTGCAGAAATCGCGGCGCACGTGCCAAAGCATGTACACATTATTAATGCAGGCGATGGTACCAATCAGCATCCCACCCAAGGTTTGCTCGATATGTACACAATGCGCCATTACAAGCAAGATTTCACGAAAATCAAAGTAGCGATTATTGGCGATATTGTGCATAGCCGGGTCGCTAAATCCAACATTGCAGCTCTCAAAACATTGGGTTGCCAAGATATCAGAGCGATTGGTCCAGAAAGTCTGCTACCCAGAGACTTGAATGTGATGGGTGTCAAAATCTATAACAATATCGAAGAGGGTCTTCAGGGTGTAGATGTGGTCATGACTCTCAGAATCCAAAAAGAAAGAATGGAAGCGCATCAGATTCCACAGGGTGATGAGTTCTTTAAACAATGGGGTTTAACCAAAGAAAGACTTCAGTTAGCTAAGCCTAATGCCATTGTAATGCACCCAGGCCCCATGAATCGCGAAGTAGAAATTGCTAGCGATGTTGCCGATGGCAAGCAAGCAGTGATTCTCAAACAGGTCACCTTCGGAATTGCGGTGAGAATGGCTGTCATGTCCATCGTGGCAGGTCACTAAACCTAATATGGATACCTGGTCTTATAGTTGGGCCATCAGAAATCTAATCGCTGAGTTCTTAATGCCGCCAGGCATATGGCTTCTTTTTATTCTTGTAGTCCTTATACGTGTTAGAAGAATTTGGCTTATAAATACACCCATCGTGTTTGCCCTTGTGGTGATTTGGAAAAGCAGCACCAATTTTTTTGCAAGTCAGCTTGTCCAGTGGACTGATCCTTGGATGAATTGGGAGGAGCCGCCTTATTAGATCGAGCTAGAGAATCAAGTTAAATTGAATCCACATCATAACAAGCCATTGTTGTTTTAGGTGGTGGGCGCCGTAGAGGCGCATTAGAGAGTGCTAATTATCAGAATCAAGATTTAAGTGCAGCGACTCTAGATCGTTTACGGGTGGCAGCACAATTTTCAAAAAAACTAATCTACCTATTTTGGTATCTGGCGGCGCTCCTGATCGAACAGCTAAAGAAGACTTATCAGAAGCAGAGTTGATGGCCTTAGTTTTGACCAATGAATTTTCAATCACAGCACGTCGGGTTGAGAACCATTCAAACAACACAGACCAGAATGCTAGAGAAGCCCTGAAAATTCTCTCAGAAAACTCGGTGGAGATTATTTATTTGGTAACTGATTTTTTACATATGCCAAGAGCCATTCAGTCCTTTAACCAAGCGAACAAGTCTAGGGAGCAAGCAATGCGGATCATTCCAATTGCAACCTCATTTTTTAGGATTGAAAACAACTTAACCCCTCAAAATTTATATCCTGGTAATTTGAACAAGGTGAGACGTGTTTGCCATGAGATCATGCGTAAGATTTATTATCAATTAATTCATTGAAATAATTTGGGAGTTAAAGAAATTTGTTTGTAATTTTTATAAGAGTGAGTGTAAACTAATAATATGACTTGGTATCTAATCCAAACTAAACCTCGCTCAGAGAAGCTGGCTCTAGAAAATTTAAGCAATCAGGGGTATGAATGTTATCTACCCATGATGAAGGTTGAGAAAGTTATCAATAAGCAAATTGAAGTTCAAAAAGTACCACTCTTCCCACGTTATTTATTCATTAATTTCGATTTTGAGTCGAAAAGTTCGGTTCCGATCAGATCGACCCGTGGAGTCAGTAATTTGGTGAAGTTTGGTCAAACGCCAGCAAAGATTCATGATGAACTTGTAAAGCACATATATTCCAGAGAGCATTTATCAGACTCTAAAATCGAGCCGTTGTATCTAAAAGGGCAAACATTAAAAATAGTTAATGGGCCATTTTCTGGTTTTGATTCTGTATATCAAGGCATGGATCCTGAAATGCGCGTCATTGTTCTTATTGAATTTATGACAAAGTCATTAATTCTGAAAGTTAACTTAGCTCAAGTTAAAACCTAAGCACCACGGTCACTTTGGTTGAAAAATGGTAGTACAGTTTGATATAATCATCACTACTTGATAGTATCGTTACAATCTAGTCTTATGTACAAAGTGCAGATTTATTATTTCGCGCTTGCTGATCGTAGTACAGCACTGCGGTAGCATGATAAAGCACATTGCTTCCTATCTTCCAATAGAGTCAAAATACGATTTGCCTATAAAAATACGATTTCCCCATAAGTAATCCGAGAGATCATTTGTGCGTGCATTTATCGGAATACACTTCCTCTCATGAAAATCGCCATTGCCGGCACCGGTTACGTAGGACTGTCCAACGCAGTTCTGCTCGCCCAGAAAAACGAGGTGGTGGCAATCGACATCGTCCCCGAGAAAGTGGCGATGCTAAATCGCAAGGAATCCCCCATCGTTGACGCCGAGATTGAAGATTACCTTCAGCACAGGCCGCTCAACCTTCACGCCACCCTGGACAAGCGCGAGGCCTATGAGGGTGCTAATTTCGTCATCATCGCCACGCCCACCGACTACGATCCGGAGACTAATACCTTTAATACGAAGTCCGTCGAGGCTGTGGTGAGAGATGTGCTGGCGATCAACCCACAGGTGGTCATAGTCATCAAATCCACCGTGCCGGTGGGTTACACCGCCAAGCTCAAGACCGATATTGGCTGCGAGAACATCCTCTTCTCGCCCGAGTTTCTGCGCGAGGGCCGAGCACTGTACGATAATCTTTATCCCTCGCGCATCATCGTCGGCGAGCATTCCGCCCGTGCCGAGACCTTCGCCCAGCTGCTCCAAGAAGGTGCGATCAAGCCAGACATCCCCGTGCTGTTCACAGACAGCACCGAGGCTGAGGCGATCAAGCTTTTTGCCAACACCTACCTCGCCATGCGCGTGGCATATTTCAATGAACTCGACACCTTCGCCGCTACCCACGGCCTGGACACGCGCCAGATCATTGACGGCGTCTGTCTCGACCCGCGCATCGGCGCCCACTATAACAACCCCAGCTTTGGCTACGGCGGGTACTGTCTACCGAAAGACACCAAGCAGCTGCTGGCCAACTATCGCGATGTGCCGCAGAATCTCGTTCATGCGATTGTTGAGTCCAATACCACTCGTATGGGTTTCGTTGCGAGTGAGGTTATCCGGATGTGTCAAGTTGATAAGTCAGATAAAGTTCCCGTGGTCGGAATTTATCGATTGGTGATGAAGCAGGGCAGTGATAACTTCCGATCCTCCGCCATCCAAGGAATTATGAAGCGGATCAAGGCCAAGGGCATTGAGGTCATTGTTTACGAGCCATCCCTAAAAGATCCAAGGTATTTTAATTCGCGAGTGGTGAATGATTTAGATTTATTCAAGCGCGAGGCTGATTTGATCGTTGCCAACCGGCGATTCGTTGATTTGAATGATGTGCCTGAAAAAATTTACACGCGAGACTTATTTGGTTTTGATTGATCTGCAACCGAAGGTCCCTTGAGAAATGATTTTGAAGTGTTTTTTTGCTCAATTTTGCGAACTTTAAACTACATTCGGTTTGGATGGTAATGCCATGATTCCATACGGTCGTCAAAATATTTCTCAAGATGACATTGATGCTGTCATAGAAGTGCTTCGCTCAGATTTTTTGACTCAGGGCCCCCTCGTACCGGAATTTGAGAAAGTTGTCGCAAGCTACTGTGGGGCCAAACACGCAGTGGCGGTTAACAGTGCGACCAGTGCGTTGCACATCGCCTGTCTGGCCCTTGGTGTTGGGTCCGGTGATTTAGTCTGGACCTCTCCTATCACGTTTGTCGCAAGCGCCAATTGCGCCCGCTACTGTGGTGCCGACGTTGACTTCATAGATATCGATCCCGACACCTACAACATGAGCATGGATCGACTTGCCGAAAAGCTAGAGAAAGCCAAGCAGCAGGGTCGATTACCCAAGGTTGTGATTCCTGTTCACCTTGCCGGCCAAGCATGCGAGATGCAGAAACTGCACGCACTTTCTACCCAATATGGATTTCGCATCATCGAAGATGCATCGCATGCTATTGGTGGAAGTTACCAAGGCGAGAAAATTGGTAGTTGTCGGTATAGCGACATCACGGTCTTCAGTTTCCACCCGGTCAAGATCATCACAACGGGAGAAGGTGGTATGGCTGTCACCAACGACCCAGCCTTGGTTAAGCATATGGCGCGTTTGCGAAGCCACGGCATCACGCGCTACCCTGCCGAGATGACTCATACGCCCGATGGATCATGGTACTACCAGCAGATTGAGCTAGGCTTTAACTACCGCATGACGGATATGCAAGCCGCGTTGGGCATCAGCCAGATGCGTCGGTTAGATGATTTTGTTACTCAAAGACATGCTATTGCAGCCCTTTATGAGGAGTTGCTCAAAGAGACACCGGTAACCCTGCCCTGGCAGCATCCAGACTGCCATTCTGCCCTGCACCTGTTCATATTGCGCGTACAGGCGCGCCGCATGAATTACGGCCACCGCGAAGTCTTCGAGCGCATGCGTGCCGACGGCATTGGGGTCAACCTGCATTACATCCCAGTCTACCGCCAGCCTTACTACGAGCGCATGGGCTTTAGGTCTGACGATTTTCCTGAAGCTGAGCGCTATTACTCCGAAGCCATCAGTGTGCCGATTTACCCCGGACTCACCGTCGATCAACAGCGCGAGGTAGTCCTGCGCCTGCTGAAACCTTCTGGATATCAGACGATTTTCTAATCCGACATGACCCATTTCACCATATTGAATCTGCCCACGTTCACCGATCCACGTGGCTCCCTGACCGTGGTGCAGGACTCACTTCCATTTGATGTGGTCCGCACATACTGGATCTATGGTGCAGACGGTCAAAGTCGGGGAGGACATCGACATACATACACGCGGCAGGCGCTGGTAGCCATTAGTGGCACGGTGTCCATCTACATGAACGATGGCGTAACGGCCGATAACGTGGAGTTGGATCATCCCTCAAAATGCTTGCTGGTCGAACCGAAGGACTGGCACACCATGACATTTGGTCCAGGGACGGTGTTGCTGGTGATGTCTTCACACCCTTACGATCGAAGCGAATACATAGACGCTCCTTATGAATAATCAGGTAGTAATCGAATACGAAAGTCTGGCGCGATCGAACGCCCCCTTCATGGCCGATCTTGAAGCGGCTGTCACCCGCGTTATCCGTGGCGGTTGGTACGTGCTGGGTCAAGAGGTCGGTGCCTTCGAGGCCGAGTTCGCTGCTTATGTGGGCGCTAAGCACTGCATTGGGGTGGCCAATGGCTTGGACGCTCTCATCCTGTCCATCGAGGCGTTAGATCTACCGCGGGGCAGTGGCATCCTGGTGGCCTCCAATACCTACATCGCTACCATCCTGGCCATCGTGCGTGCCGGCCACAAACCGCTTCTGGTCGAGCCGGAGCTCGCCACCTTCAACATGGACCCGGCCCGCCTGCCGCAGGCGATGACCGACAATACGCGCGCCGTATGCGTCACCCACCTGTTCGGCAAGTGCTGTCGCATGGACGCCATCGGCGCCTTTGCGCGCGAGCACGGCCTCAAGGTGGTGGAAGATTGCGCCCAGTCGCACGGTGCACGCCTGGGTACGCAGATGACGGGCACTTTTGGTGATGTCGGCTGCTTCAGCTTCTACCCAACCAAGAATCTGGGTGCTATTGGCGATGCGGGCGCCATCGTCACCAATGACGAGGCCTTGGCCGACCGTCTGCGTCATACGCGCAACTATGGCTCCAAACAGAAATACGTGAACCGTTATGTGGGCGTGAACTCCCGCCTGGATGAACTGCAGGCCGCATTGCTGCGCGTCAAGCTGCGCCATCTGGATGCCATGACGACGCATAAGCGGGCGCTGGCCGAGATCTATTTTGCGAATCTGCCGGAGTGGGTGGCCAAGCCGGTGCGCCGACCCGATGAATACGATGTGTTTCACATCTACGGCATTCGCCATCCGTGGCGTGACGCCCTGCGCCAGCATCTGCTGGACAACGGCGTGAAGACCGAAATTCACTATCCTATTGCGCCACACCGGCAGGAAGCTATGCAGGGGATTCTGGCGGGCAACTATCCCATTGCCGAGGAGTTGCATGCCACGGAACTGAGCTTGCCCATATCCGCAGGACACACGGCTGCCGATGTGGGGCGCGTTGCCGCGCTGGTGAGCGAATTCACCTGCAAGGAGACTATGTCATGAGATTGGCAGTCATTCCTGCGCGCGGCGGCAGCAAGCGCATTCCGCGCAAGAACATCAAGCCCTTCTGCGGCAAGCCTATGATTGCATGGTCGATCGAGGCGGCTTTGCATAGTGGCTGCTTTGACAAGGTGATCGTGTCCACCGATGACGCCGAGATTGCCGAAGTCGCCAAGCAGTGGGAGGCGGAGGTGCCATTCATGCGGCCTGCTGCGCTGGCTGATGACCACACGGGCACCATACCCGTTGTTCGCCAAGCCATCGATTGGTTTCGGCAGAGGGGCAAGTCGCCAACTGAGGCCTGCTGTATATATGCCACCGCGCCGTTTATCCAAGCTGATGATTTGCGCCGTGGCCTGGATCTGCTTTTGGCCAACGACTGCAACTACGCTTTCTCGGTCACCAGCTACCCGTTTCCCATCCAGCGAGCTATACGCATCACGGACCTAGGTCGCGTGGAGATGTTTTACCCGGAGCAGTTCAATACCCGATCGCAAGATCTGGAAGAGGCCTGGCACGATGCAGGCCAGTTTTACTGGGGACGTGCACAAGTGTGGATAGAGGAGCGAGTGGTGTTTACGCCGGCTTCCGTGCCTGTCCCGCTTCCGCGTCATCGCGTGCAGGACATCGATACGCCAGAAGACTGGCTGCGCGCGGAGTGGATGTTCAAGGCCATGCGGGGCGGGGCGGGCGTGATGTGAAAGTTGTCTTTAGAACTGATGCCTCGCTGCAAATAGGGACGGGGCATGTGATGCGTTGCTTGACCTTGGCCGACGAACTGCGAGACAGGGGGGCGGAGTGTCATTTTATCTGTCGTGAGCATCCCGGTAATCTGATTGGCTTGATCCGGGGGCGCGGCTTCGTTGTGACTGCGAAACCCAACGGGTCAGCGGACTTCAGGCCGGAGGTTGCCATGCCGACGGCACACGCGCATTGGTTGGGGTGTGACTGGCAGATCGATGCGAAGCAGACGCTTGACGTTGTGCAGGCGATAAGACCTGATTGGCTGGTGGTCGATCATTACGCCATAGACAGCCAATGGGAAGAGATGCTCCGACCTCAAGTACGGGGGATGTTGGTTATAGACGATCTGGCGGACCGGGCGCACCTCTGCGATCTGCTGCTGGATCAGAATTTGGGACGGGATCCTTCAGACTATGCCGCTAAAGTACCGTCGCAATGCGGTGTACTCGCTGGCCCTCGTTATGCACTGCTTCGTCGGGAATTTCAGGCGAACAGGGGAGGTAGCATTGTGCGACGCAAGAATCCAAAATTGCGGCAATTGCTGGTCACCATGGGCGGGGTCGATAGTCTTAATGCCACAGGAAGGGTGCTGGAGGCACTTAAAAGATGTGCGTTACCGGAAGGCTGTCGCATCTTCGTAGTAATGGGTCCGCACGCACCGTGGCTAGCGCAAGTCAAGGAGGTCGCGACTACCATGCCCTGGTTTACCGAGGTGAGAGTAGGGGTGGAGAATATGGCGCTACTAATGGCCGAATCAGACATGGCAATCGGGGCTGCGGGCGCTACCGTATGGGAACTATGTTGCCTTGGCGTGCCTTCGATGATAGTCGTACTGGCAGAAAATCAAAGGGCTGCAGCGGCGGCATTGGTAAAGAGATCCGCAATTCGCTCGCTCGATTTGAATAATCTGGCCGTCGATCTAAAGAAGAGTGTCGAAAATATCGACTGGTTCGAAGAGGCCTCCGCGCATGCCACCGAGATTTGTGATGGACGTGGATGTCAGCTCATAGTTGAAAAAATGTATTCCAACTCCGTATGAAAGCGCCATCTAGTAGCTTCAGAATATTGACCGCAGACTTGATAGAAAAGGTCAGAGACTGGAGGAATCAGCCCAGAATTAGCAGGAACATGATTTCTGATGTGCAGATTACTCGCGAACAGCAGAAGAAGTGGTTCGAAGGTTTGGCGAATGACCCTACAAGAAAATACATGGTTTTCTTTCAGGATGAAACGCCGATTGGCCTTCTGTATTTCTCGAGCATCACGCGTGATAGTTGCGAGTGGGGCTGCTACATCGGAGAAAAGGCGGTGTGGCCTGGAAGTGGGCTGCTGCTGGAGGTTGCTGCTCTGGACTACGCTTTCAACACCCTCGGGGTGAATCGTCTAATTGCCGAGGTTTTTGAGTTCAACGTCGCGCCTCAGCGGATGCACGATTTTTTCGGCTATCAAAACCTGGGGTTCGGCGACCAAGTGATTGAGA
>JACCDV010400831.1_pt1 | contig 12443 bp, 5 predicted proteins | sample 7446131 | NCBI WGS metagenome assembly JACCDV01 (sample SAMN15323448, study PRJNA562643) | freshwater metagenome | isolation source: river surface water | place: USA:Blue River Watershed | collected 2017-08-17
GAGGCTCATAAAGAAAAAAAGCACGAAGAACCAAAGCACGAAGAGCCTCATAAAGAAGAAAAGCACGAACAACCAAAGCACGAAGAGCCTCATAAAGAACCAAAGCACGAAGAGCATCATAAAGAAGAAAAGCACGAAGAGGCTCATAAAGAAGAAAAGCACGAAGAACCTCACAAAGAAGAAAAGCACGAAGATCCTCACAAAGAAGAAAAGCACGAAGAGCCTCACAAAGAAGAAAAGCACGAAGAGGCTCATAAAGAAGACAAGCACGAAGAACCAAAGCACGAAGAGCCTCATAAAGAGGAAAAGCACGAAGAACCAAAGCACGAAGAGCCTCACAAAGAAGAAAAGCACGAAGAACCTCATAAAGAAGATAAAAACAAAGAGTCTCATAAAGCAGAAAAGCTCTAAGCGCCTCATAAATAAGAAATGCACGAAGAGCTTCACAAAGACAGCAAGCCTTAATAGCATTACATTGAAGTCAAACACCTTCATATCGCTTAGAAGCACTAAGTCTGCCCCTTACCTTCTTCAAATTCACTTTAATCTCCTCCTATTAATTAAATTAACTCTAAGTAATCTCATCACTAAAAATTTTTACTTTCTAAAGATTATATTAAAGATCAGTAATTACCAAGCCTTAACACTAATCCAAATAATATCAATTCCAAATCAACCCTTAAAAAATAAGATATAGGGAAATTTTCTCGAAAACCAAACTCAAAGGGCGTAAATGATGTGATTGCTGATTTAAAAAAGTATAGCGACAAAAAGCCAGAACAGGTTCGACCTTCTACAACACGTAAAAGAAGTATAGACTCATCAAAACTTAATAATATCAAGTTAAAGAGCAATATTCTTAGTGTCACTATAGGGCAACTTCTTAGTAAAAATGAAAGTGACTAAGCAGAAAAATTGCTTACTGAAATTGGCCATCTAAAAAAACGAATCGTCTAATTATAGAATAAAAAAGAAGCAAACTAAATATACTCAAACTAATCCGAAGTTCAACGAGATAATTTATCAACAAACAAAAGTAACAAAAAGATGTTTACAGGAAGAATCTATCGAAGAGCATAGTCTACTAATTCTCGTTTTGTTGAAGAAGTTGCGGATAAAGGACATAGAACATAAAAGAAAATTACTATAGACCCAACCAATCCCTCGAAAGCTTAAAGGGAAAAGTTTTATTCCACTTTTCAAGTTGAAGGGGCTAAAAGTGGGCAAAAGAATAATGAATTTGAAAATAAAACTGGCCCAATTGTTTTCAGGGTTAAGAAAAATAATAAAAATATTTATGATTCAAATGAAAAAGAACCAGGCCTTATTAGAAGTAGAGAGTTCTAAAACTAAGATCAATGCTTCCAAACAAAAAGAGAAGATAATTAAGACTAACTATAATTTACATAAAATTAAAAAATGAATTATATTGAAAAACCTCGCCCGAGAAAACTAGTTTTTTAATAGAATTTTAGATCACAAATTGAAAGATACATTGTTTAGTTAGGAAATTAATTACCAAAGAAAGATTGGACTCAATAATAACTTGTATAAACGGCTAAGCAGACTTTTAGGAAATTCGGAGTCAATATGAAAGCATAAAAAAATATTACTTTAGGGGTTAAGAAATATAAAAATTGTGTTTCATTTGTTCTAGATAGTGAGAGAACTATTTTGTGGTATTACTAAGGGAAATTCTATTTTGGAGGGTGGAAAACAAACAAATCTGGAGAAGGCTAGAAAAATGGATGGGGATATGATTATTCTCCAGGCAAGTATATTTACAGTGGCGGTTTCTTTGAGAATAAAAGAGATGGCTACGGAATTATTAAGCTACTGACGAGAGAAAACGACACGATTTATGAAGGGGAATGGAAAAACGGATTTAAGCATGGCTCAGGAAAACAGCAGTAAACTGATGGGTCAGTTTATATAGGTTTATGGTCTCAAGGTAAAAAAAATGGTTATGGGTGTCTTAGAACATCATAAGCATAAAGCTTTTAAGGAATTTTTTTGAACGGTGTCAAAAACGGATAAGGGATGTAAAGATTCAAAAATGGTGACATCTACGAAGGGAATTATTATGATGGAAAGTTTCATGGCATGGGTACTTTTTTCTATATTTAGGAGTTTATATTTGGGCCAATTTATCGAAATATGAAGGCTAATTTGCAGAAGGTTCAAGAAACGGAAACGGAATATGGATTTCTAATTATAATGATGAAAACAGCGATCGGTATGAAGGCCAATATAAAAATGACAGGAAAAATGGATTTGGAGTGTACAGGTGGAAAGATGGAACTACCTATGAGGGTTAATTTTTGAACGATCTCAAGCACGGGTAGGGCATCGTTAGTTATGGAAACGGAAAATCAACTAAATTACAATGGTTTTAAGGCAACGTTGTTCCAAAAGAAAAGCCAAGAATAGGGATAAAGCGATCAATAGGCAAATCAAACAGCAAAAAGTCATAATAGAAAAATGAATAAAAGCCATCACTGCCTAAATTTTTGACAAGCAACGAATCTAAGCTGAGCCCAACCCGTATTTCCTTAGGTATCGGATAACTCTGATAAATTAACATAATACCATAATATTTAAATTATCAAGATCACTATTTAATTAAGGATGGCCGACCTCTACGTAAAATATCTCAACTATTCAGCCAGACTATAACAAATCCCAGGCTTATGCCTTGCTGTTCGTCCAACTTTTCTTCATCCTCATCTTATTCTGTATGCTTGCATATTGGCATTACTCTCATCCTGATTCTCTATAAGTAACGGCATAGCTTTAAAAATAATTGCTTTAGAATGCGCCTGTGGCTGCTGAAAATCAATGAACATTCTGATTTATAAGGATTGATGATAAAAATTCAGAATATATAACTTATCATTTATAAGTCAACTTTCTTCCACTAATTATATCAAAGTGCTCTCTGTTTTGAGGAATGTGAGTCACATTGTTTGCCACGTAATTATTCTTTCGACCCATAGAGAAATCTTCAAATCCGAAAGTTAACGTTCGTGTTTATCCTGTAATTGGGTTAAATCTTTGAACCCCTCTATCTTTATAGGGAACTTTAGCATTTTCTTTTAAGTCTTTAGCTCCGAATTTTTACATAACAGTCGTCATATATTGATTTTTAGGTTCATTATCATCCCCTAAAACAATACCTTCTTATTTTTGTTTTATGAGTTTTGCAGGGACGACCTTTTAGAATCTTTTGTAATCAGCCTTTGAATGCGAGTTAAAATAATTATTCGTATCTTGACCTAACTGCAGTGTGGAAATATTGCCATTTTGTTTGGGTTTTTCAGGGAATGAATGAGTATGAGTTTTGGCAGCAGAAAAAAAGCGTTGGAATGATGTGAGATAATCATTTTTATGATGATGTGTATATTCAAACTGGTGTATATTTCTTATCTTAGGGAAGTACTTTCTATTGATATGTGATTAGACCTAGAGTTGTCCGAATCCTTTGAATACTCCCTTATCTGGTTTATTGACTTCCATTAATTAAAATTATTATTAGTTCGGCCTCAAAATTAACTATCTAATAACACAAATACGTAAGACCTCATCTCAGATAATTTTTAGCATTTTTTGGTATTTTTAAGTTAAATTTCTAATATCATTATTCAAAGTGATGAAAAATATTCTCGTAGCTTTTGTCTATCTCTCGATAATTCTCATCTTTGCCTCAGCTTAGTAAATCTAAATAATCCCAACTCTAATATTTACTCCTTAGATTAACCAAGACTACAGCGCTGTCTCTGAATTTGTATACACTTCGCCATCAAAATTCACAGAAGCTCTTCCTAAAGATTATTATGTAAAAAAGATACAAAGTTTAAATTTAACTCCTGCGGATTAACCTCTGAAAAAGACATAAAATTCCCTCTTCATATCTTTTGAAGATGAATTAGTTAAATAGATGCCAACCGCCAACAAGGTTTATAATATCCCAGTGATACAAGATTATAACGCAGTTTCGCACGTCTATCCCTAAGCTGTAATTCCAAAAAAGATTGAATAGGAGCCAGTGAAAATTGATTTCGCAACTAATAATTAGAAGGGCTAAAATTATTTTCAAATGGGGGAGACATACACAAAGAAAGAAGTTTTACCATACGTGAAGGAGTAAACACTTAAAGATAATCCATTGAGTGATTCCCCAGCCAGTAAAAAGGGTAATAATTTGCAGTAATAAGCATCTAAGCAATAAAAATAGCCTAAGCCTACTTTCGAGATCAAACGCCCTCCAGTAGATAACTCCGCCTCTCATCCAACAGAACAAGATAAATATTAAAGCCCTAACTTAGGAAGATAAACAAGTAATGAAGTGAAAAATAAGAAGCAGCTTGTAACTGAGATCGAATAGCTTCGTTATCAGCATCATAAATGGATTATAATTGTAGTTATCTTGATTATTGTGACTCTGTTGACCTTTTTGTTTGGACGACTCTTCAACAAAAACAATGAGGAAAATGTTAATAAAAGATTGGATCACTTCAAACTTGCCACTGATCCTATAAATGAGTAGTAAGAGTAAGAGTAAATGACAACAAAAGTTGCAGATTAGTAATGAGTAAATGATATTTATTGCTATTGTATCGTTCGTAATAAATGTATTTAATATGCTCAAATAATGGCTGATTGTCTTAGTAGTTCACGCAATGGTAGTCGGATGTGATGACAGACAAGCTCAACTATAGAAAGCTAAATAAATAAATGGGGATATGAGTCCAACACCAAGGAGAAAAGACGACAAATAATTATTGACTATTCCTCCTCCTTTATCTCAACAATAGATCGAGACCGAACCAAAGTAAAAGGACTAGCTTATAAAAAAGCCTTCTGAAACATTGAGATAAAAGCGAAAAGATAAAGAAAAAGAAAAGAAAAAATAAGAATAATAAAAGAGGAAAAAAGCATAATAATAGGATGCTTATCTTCGAAAACAGCATTAGATGTTCTAGCAGGCAAAGAGAAGATAAGACCAAAAGATACAATAGTAGCGAAAGAAATTCAATAAAAGGCAGTAAATTCAACAAAAAGCCATTGGCCTTGCATATAACTAAAACAATCACATAGACAGGACAAAATAAATAGAAAATCGCTATATTGAATAGATTATTAAACTGAGAGAGGCAGAAAGAAGATAAGATCAAATTAACAAAAAAGCTGAGCAGGCGAAACTAACAAATTCAAAAAATGGCTAAATATTAGAAACCCAAAAGCCATCTCTACAAAACCTATAAACGCAATAAACATAGCAAACTTAGGGAATATCATAAGAATAGGTAATTTCAGAAATATTAGAAACAGGACAAACAGATGCTGAGGAAACAGAAGAAAATGATGAAATTATAGAAAGTGAATAGATAGATTAAACACTTTAAAAGGTTGAGGAAAACAAGTAGACAACTGTATAATAACAAAATATGGTTTATCATCCAATATTTGGTTCATAGGAGTAGGCAGCTGCAAGGTAAGATGAAGCAGGCCATCGGCTTCAATAAAAAATGAGAGAAAGAGAGGAATAGCTGAAGAGATAGCAGATGTAAAGGTTATAAAAGTAGGCAGAATAAAGATAAGATGAGGCACTATTGAGAAATCAGCTCTCATTAAGATAGCAGGCAAAGTTAAAGATAAAATAAGAATAGAACAAACTTTAAGATAAAATTATGCTCCACCCTCTTACTCAAGAAGATAAGTGGAAATAGGTGCAAAAAATATTGTAAAAGCAATAGAAAATTAAGAAATAACAGCGATAACAGGAATAGTTGAGAAAAAGGCAAACGAAATAGAAGGAAATGTAATAAAAAGCCAGAAAAATAGAGGAGTAACTCCGAAAAAAATAATATGAGCGAATAATTATTCATTAATAAAATGAAATGATAAATCTTGAACCGTAAAGAATAAATTAATAAATCCAAAACCAATAAAGGAAGGGTGTTGATCGCTCAAAATAAAGTAAAGATAATTCTAAAATCATTGAAAGCATGCCCATATTATTTTAATAGCATTTGTAGGATCCTACGATTTAGTAAAAAGATTAGTCCTTCAAAATGCAGAAGCCATCAGCCAAAAGATAGAAATTAGACAATTTATTGAATAATATTAAAATGCTAGCAAAGAAGGATATATTTGATTCAAAATCTTCAAACATTCGCCTCAAAAATTTGTAAAAAAGCAATATTTTCAATTATATTCACTTCTAACAGTAGGACATGGAACTCTTAAAAAAGTACGCAGATTTAAATTCTAAGTAAAGCATTCCTAGCCTACAATAAGCCAAATAAAATGAAAAGATAGATAACCTAAGTATGGATACACAGGAGGCATACTTTTATTCAACTTTTATTATTTTGTTTCTACTTACCTTATGGTTTAGACATAAATTAGTAAGCTAAGATTAGGAGGGTCAGTAACCAATATTCGATACGGAAAGGATGCTTATTCCGCAATAGTAATAACTTATCTGAATGTTGTCTTGATAGTTATTTGACCTACACCAATTCTAATATTATTTGTTCGCATCAATAAAATTTATTAACTAATCAATTTCTAAAATAAGATACTCTTTTTTGCTGTTTCCCATCGAAACGAAAGAAGATTCTATCGATTCTACTAGAATGACAAAAGTAGAGTTAGGCCTAATGGTTGTAAATGGGTGGTGATAAGTTGTGAGTGTTTTGTTGTTAAATATTATTGATAATTACCTCATAATATAATAGTTTCTAAGAGAACTGTTACTTAGATAGGACAAGAAATGTTTATAAATACACCGTATCCATCAATTATTCAACAATAAGAATTCCTTGCTCTCTTCCAAACTCAAAACAGAATTTGCTCTCAGTATATTAAAATAGCGAGTTAGAAGTTGTATCTTAGCTAAGCAAAAAAAATCAGTTAAGCCAACGATCTCTTGTAGAAATTATCATGCCGATAAAAGGTCAAAGATTTATCATAGTGGGATGTATTTTCAACAAGAGATAGCGTCATTTTGTAGGATGAAGGAAGTTTTAATATTTCAAATATATCCATGGAGAATAGCAAAAGCAAGCTAATTAGTAGGAAAAACATATTAGGCGCACGCACTTCTCGTGATTTTGAGGGAAATATCAACGATTCCTTAATCTAAATCGAAAAAGAATGTTCAACCAAAACCGCGAATTTGGTTAAAAAACTCGCGGAAGATTACAAAAGAATGAAAGCGAAGATTCAAGAACATGAAAAAAAGTATTTAGTTAGTAAGGTAGGTAAAAATCGCTAAAAGTTAACGAAAAGGCTATAGAATAGCTCAGATAAAAGCTTATATTGTACTAATTAATATAGATAGACTAACAAAGAAAATAGAAGATACTGAGTAATGCTGCTAGAAACTAAAACTAGAAAATACCAACCTTCGGCAGTAAAACAAAGAGTTGAACTAAACCATCTTTAAGAAGACTAACTAGATCAATAGTGAAAAGAAGATTAAGCTATACTAAGAAATTGTGAATAAAAGCAATCATAACACTCCCAAGAAAAGTGCTCAGCCTTTTACTGGCAATTTCTAAATCCTCAATAAGCTTCTCTAAGAAAAATAAAAAATCATCAATCATAGAGTATATTTCTACCTATTTAGTATGAGTAGATTCGAAATGTTGAGGCAAAGGTAGAGCAGAATGTTTTAAAGATTGATCGTTCATGTATTACATGCTGCGACATGCTAAAAAAGATGAAGAATTCTATCCTTAGTTATAAGAGCTATCTCGAAAAGGAAGGATAGGAGTTCGAAGTTATGGTGGATAACTTTAAATAGAAAATACTGATTCATGAAAAAGAAAATTGATTACTATTTTCTGTCAATAATAATTAGCGAATTTTGCCTATTTACTTTTATTCTTTGTTGCTAATGTTAAGTTCCTCTAGGTCTACATTTTCTTATTGGTGGATTAATAGAAAGAGGTATTAACTTTATTCGCAATTGTAAATATATGAGGAAGTTATATTATAATTTTTATTCGCAATTAATGGCAAGGCCCTACCATCGATCTGTTATTACCTATAAATAAGAAAATTTCCTAAAGACCATGCACGAAGGCTTCAATTACTTTCATTAAATCGATTTTAGCACCAGTAAAAAGAAACCTTATAAGCTCAATCATAAACGTGCAGTCACATCATTTTCATAAAAAGACGATCATAAATCTTTGCAACTGTTATTACATGACAACAAAGAAAAGTTCACAAGAATAAAGACCGAGATGAATAGTTTAAGAGAAGTCTAAGTAAACGACTATGTGAAGAAGTCATTGAAATACCAAGAAATATTGAACCTAAATGACAATAAAAAGAAAAGATTACCTACTCTAAACACTAAAATAGGGGAAGTCGTTAAAAAATCAGTTGTATAGACCATCGCCAAAAATATTTAGTATACTATCATCAATAATGCTTATAGAATAGAAGGGTGGAAACCTGAGGCAAGAGAAGGCCATACCACTACTGTATATAAAAATATTGCAGTTGTTATTGGTGGGCATTGTAGTTTTCCTTATAATATTGCTCAAGTTTATTCTTTTGACAGGCAAGCTTGGATAAAAAAGTTCGATACAATGTCAGCCAGAAGCTATCATAGCTCCATTTTTTACAAAAATAGGTTCATTATTGTATTTGGAGGAATGGGTACATACGACGTAAGTCGGAAGTGTAGAATTTGCTATAACACTATTAATCTCATTGACTTGCAGTCTTGGACAGCAAGAGCATTGAAGATGAATAACTAATAAACAATATAAGGTAGAAGAAGCCATGGGGTGGCCTTAATGGGAAAGTATATGTTAGTCTTGGGTGGTATGAATACTAAGCGGTAATTTTTAAATGATTTTATCTATCTAGACCTCAAGGAATTGCGGTGGTACCATAAGGAGTACAAGGTTGAGGGGAAGGAACTCAATGATCACATGGAGTCAGGATTGGCAAAGCATAAGATTATTGCTAACTTTAAAAATACTCATAAGAATTTTCCATTATATTCATCCTAGTACTCAGATCAATAGGGATTATTTATCTTTGGAGGTTTGTTTGGTAATGGTGAAGACAATATAATACTTTTCATGGGCTTCAATAAATATAACCCTTACCTTAAAAGATTGGATTTCTCAGGAGTTCCTCCTTCCTCGATTGAGCCCATTGCTGAAAAAATTAATGATAATGCTGTTGTGATCATTTCTGGAGACCTTTCAGACAGAAACATAAAGTTATATCGAATAAAATAGAGATAATTTGTTGGCATCTATAAAAACATTGGAACATAATTCTTTGGAGGAATAGGGAGTACAATCAGCAAATATGAAGACGAAATATTTCTGTTTTTTGGACTGGCAAAGAAAGGATATATTGGTAGTGTAAACAGTTTTATAATTGAATAGAAAGTTGTGGAGAATGAGAGTAAAAAGAAAAAATAAAAGATAAATGAGTTTGATTAGAAAGTTAACAAGGTTGACTCTGAGTATGAGGACTCTTAAAGTAGATTTGGATGATTATAAGGTATAATGATTATTTATAAATAACAGATTCGTCACATTTTGTTTATGTGATACAACTATTAATGCCAGTATATTTATCCATCTGAAAAAATGATGCCGATTTGATAACTATTTTTACATTTGGAGCTAAATATACATTATAGTTTGTTAGAAATGTGAGTACCTTTTGCTTCGCATTTACTCTTACCTCTAAGAACATACATTCTATCGATTTCAAACTCAACTGGTGTAAAGACAATATGATGGGAAAGGCAAGTTTATTGTGTTGATGTAATGCTGTACTCTAAGCTTAGTCTTTTATGGTTATTTTTTACTTATTATTTAAGAAATATCTTAACTGTCTTTAATGATCTTTTCATGATATCTTTGATTGGAATAATTATTTATATTTATCCTTTCAACCTAGTATTTTAGCATTACCAATACATTACTTCTTTAATTTCTTAAGCAATAGATTTATTGTCTAATTTAGGCTTGATTTGTTCAATAACGATTCCCAAATTATTTCTCAATTTGTATGTTTAGTTATTGTATTTAAAGATATAGGACTGGTTGTTGTTGATATTACTTTTGTGGATTCTAAGTTTCATCTTATAGTTCTATTCGATTATCTTTGCCTTTGCAAGATCGTTTTTGTTCTTGTATATTTTTTATATTATAGGAGTTGTGATTTCCTCAACCTAGTAAAGCAGTTGAGATGTAAATATGCATTTTATTATGTATTGCTTAGATATTTGATATTTTGTGTTTAGGCTGCGGATGTATTCGAGAGTAAATTCAATGCGGCTTATATTTTTACGAACTGTCTTGAACTTTTTGAGAAAAATTACGAGTCCCCCGTTTTGTTGTTTGAAATCAAGATCGGAATTGTCGCTTTAAAAGATGGTTAAATTTGGAGTGAGATTGAAATCTACTCCCATAAATTGGTCATCTTCCCTTAAAACTATCTAATTCTATTGAAAACCAACATCTATGCTATAATAGACTGATATATTGATTTTAATGAGGCTGAACGGTATTTTATAGTTTCTCACTTTTAGCTGGGTCTATAAATACAAATTAGAACTTTATTAAAACTACAGTTGTTTGCCCAAAGCAAGGTCGATTTCAGGCTGCTTTTCATAAATTTAATATTTTATTGTTGAAGGCAGCTGCATTTATGAACAGAAATTCCACATAGATACTCTTATCTTAGAAATCACCCAAATTTATTCAGTTTAGCCCTTAGCCTTTATCTTCGATTAGAATTTGTGGACTGAACTTGGTTATAAAAACATAAATATTTCTTAATGAGAACAAACTTTGTTTTAGTCTGAGAGGGCATGGACTTTGAAACTTATCTTAGCTCGAATGGGAAAGGCAATTTTATTGTTAATTGACCCTTTTAATGTAATTTATTAATTCTCCTAAAAGAGTAGATTTTATTATTTTTTCCAACTCATAAAAAAAGCTCCTCCTACTTTCCTCGGACTTTCTCGATTCCCAATACGATTCTGTTTGGGTTTGATGGGCGACTCCAAAGCATAAAATTCTTTTACTTCTAGAAACTAAAGATTTTATAGATGAATAATTTAATTATTACTAAAATTAAGTTAGGATAGTATGTTGTTAATTTCTGCTAAAGACAACTGTGAGGCACACTTTGATAGAAGTTACAAGTAGAATTGGTTTTTACTTTAGTTTCTTTACTCTGCTATAATTTGTTGTAAGACTCGTTTGTAAAGCTACGGCCATTCCTTTATTGCTAAATTTTTTTGGATTTCTATCAGCAATAAAGAGGTTACTTATGATTTTTTATTGAAATGGATCATTGCTGCTAAAAAATAATAATAATTTTTCTTACGCATAAATCCGCTTTTCTAGTAGAGGTTTCCTATTGTTGTATAGGCGAGAAATTTCTATTGCTAAGTCAATGCTTTTGTACTATTCATTATGAAATTCCTCATTAGTTCATCAAATTTGTCAGGCTATTCTGTATGAAGCCTTGCAATTTTGAAATAATTCTCACATTCAAAGTTCCAATTCTTAGTTTTTTTGGAGATCACATAAGTTTAATTGATCAGCTCATCGATGTATTACTCTCGACCGCTTGATAATATTTGAGGAGAGATGATAAGACTTGCAATTTTGCCTTGAAGACACCCCAACACCCACAAGTAATCATCAATTTTCCTCAAGTTCTACTCAGCTTAGTTGAAGTAGTCAAATCCTTACTTATACAAGTGAAGCATAAGACTATAATCACCACAAAGCTTGATACACCTATACTTCTTCTTCTTTTTCATGACCTTAACATCAAACTTCTCTTACATTCTATTGAAGACTATAGTTCGATTTGATTCATCTTCTTTCTTAGACTCACTAATAATATTGCATATTTATGATTAGATGATGCTTAAGCAATTATACAGCCAAGGTTAAATAAAGTGCAGAAACTACTAGTCACTCATTTCTGAGCATTTAATTATATTCTATTTCTTGAAGAGATTTTATAAAGTTGCTGGGCCAAGGTTCATCACACCCACCAGCTTCACTCCGTTCTCGTTTCTTATTTTGGATAGGGTTTATTCGACCTGTTTCTACTACACGACCTCGTCAATTACTCCTAATGCGAATTTGGCCTTAAAGGTTACTTCAAATTAGGGCCAATCATTATTAAAATCCTCAGGGATAAAATACAGCTTCTGTGTGACTTTTTCTCTGTATTTTAAGATATCAGTATTCGTATTAGAAGTTTGCCTGATATAATTTTAATCGATGATTAATGAATAGAGTTTATAGTAAAGCAGATTCGATAGACGTTTGTTTATTTTCTATGAGAGTGGGGTGATGTTTTTTAGGAGGATTGGGATTCGAAAGTAGTTCTCAAGGCTTTTGCTGTAGTAGGTCATTTCGATAATA
>JACCDV010595542.1_pt1 | contig 12440 bp, 12 predicted proteins | sample 7446131 | NCBI WGS metagenome assembly JACCDV01 (sample SAMN15323448, study PRJNA562643) | freshwater metagenome | isolation source: river surface water | place: USA:Blue River Watershed | collected 2017-08-17
AAGGCAAGAGATAAGAGTCCCCCATGAGCTAGCCCTGGAGCACCTTGATGATTCTCAGTAACAATAAATTCTGCAGTGATATCCGCGCCTTCGCCCACGTGCGCTACAAGATGTAACCCAGTCGGGTGAAGCTCTCCACATCCAAAACAATGTTTGAAATGAGATGGAATCTGAGTTCCTGTTTCTGGCGATTGTGGGTGCCGCTCTGGAATGAGCGCCCCTTCAGGAGGCGTTGTGCTCGGAACGCGACTCATGTAGCAAGGTTACTTCATGGAGCGCATAAGGAGAGAATTGCAAGATAACCTAGCGCGCATGGTCTTCCGTGAAGTAATCCGCCCCCCACTCTGGGTCCTGGGCTTTATCTACTTCATGTTTCTTTCATTGGTTATCGCAATCTGGGCTGCCCTCGATAATCGCAGCGCTCTCATCTCCTGGATTGCAGCCACTCTCGGGATTATCGCCATTGCAATTCGTTGGCGTACGCAGATCACTGTCGATGAGAATGAGTTACGCGTCGGAAGAGCACATATAGAACTTAAATATCTAAAAGAGGCTAGCGCTCTCAGCAGCGAAGATATGCGCCGAACGAGAACCCGAGATGCCGACCCTGCAGCTTTTCTAGCGCTGGCCTTCTGGATTCCAACAGGTGTAAAGATAACTCTTAACGATGATAGAGATAGCGTTCCCTATTGGTTGATCAGCGTAAGAAAATCTGAAGAGCTTACGAGCACTCTTTACAAACTGCTTTAGCGCCTTCGCCCTTAGCAAGTTGTGTAATGTGATGGATCAAGAAACATCGTGAACATGTAAATTCATCAACTTGTACTGGAACCACTCTGACCGCTAGCTGTTCACCTGATAAATCTGCACCTGGAAGTTCAAGATTCTCTGCAGCTTCTGCTTCATCCACATCAATCTGACCTGATTGCGCATCTACGCGCTTAGCCTTGAGTTCTTCTAACGATTCCTCATGAAGTTCCTCATCGGTCTTTCTGGGTGTGTCGTAATCTGTTGCCACTGCTCTCACCTCGCTTCCATCGTCCTAGTTGTCGCCCCGCGCGCTGGCGCTGCGACCTGCGCGAATAGTCGCGCATAGAGCGGCTCTATAGACGTTACAACCCTCGGCGTGTCGCTTTTATTCCACCTTTGAGGTGGCAATTTCGATGGCTTTAGCCAATCCACCATCGACATAGGCGTGAATCGCGGTTCCATGCGCCAGATGCTCTTCACTCAAGATTTCGCCATTTTCGTGAATAGCGCTTACTAAATCTCCACGGTGATACGGAATAACGGTGGTGATTTCTATCGCTGGGTGCGGGAGCGACTTTTCAATTGCATGAATGAGTCCTTCGATTCCAAAACCTGATCTGACAGAGAATGCATAGCTATTTGGTTCTTTGCGAAGAATTTCCATGACTACATCAGGGCTAGCGATATCAACTTTATTGATTGCGATGATTTCAGGGATATCTCCCCCGCCAATTTCAGAGATCACCTGACGGACAGCGCGTATCTGTTCAAAAGGATCAGGATGTGCGCCATCTACAACATGCACAATTAAATCCGCTCCTGAGACTTCTTCAAGTGTTGATTTAAAGGCATCAACTAGCTGGTGAGGCAAGTGGCGTACAAAACCAACTGTGTCAGAGAGTGTGTAGACACGGCCTTCGGCTGTCTCACATTTGCGAACTGTTGGATCCAAGGTTGCAAAGAGAGCATTCTCAACTAGAACTCCAGCTCCAGTGAGTGAATTAAGAAGGGAGGACTTACCAGCGTTGGTGTAGCCGGCAATAGCCACAGAAGGGATGTTGTTTCTTCTACGCTCTTGTCGCTTGGTATCTCGAGATACCTTCATCTCTGCAATTTCACGTCTTAACTTGGCCATCTTGTCGCGGATTCTGCGTCTATCCGTCTCAATCTTTGTCTCACCTGGTCCTCGGCCACCAATACCTGCACCACCTGCTGCGCGGCCACCTACTTGACGAGAAAGAGAATCACCCCAACCGCGAAGACGTGGAAGCAAGTATGCAATCTGTGCCAACTCAACCTGCGCCTTACCCTCTTTACTCTTGGCATGTTGAGCGAAGATGTCGAGAATAAGGGCGACGCGATCGACAACCTTTACCTTGAGTTTTTCTTCCAAGGTGCGCAGTTGCGAAGGAGAGAGCTCGCCATCACAAATCACTGTATCCGCACCCGTTGATACGACAAGCTGCCGCAGCTCAACAACTTTTCCTGAGCCGATATAAGTGGCTGGATCTGGCTTATCTCTGCGTTGAATCAAACCTTCTAAGACTTCTGAACCAGCGGTCTCGGCCAGTGCTTTGAGTTCAGCGAGTGAGTTCTCAGCCATCTCAGCGCTGCCTTCGGTCCAAACGCCCACAAGCACCACACGTTCTAATTGGAGCTGGCGATACTCGGCATCTGAAATATCTTGTAGCTCAGTTGAGAAACCTTTGACGCGACGAAGTGCATGGCGATCTACCAGCTCTTGTTGCGAGTCTTCGCGATAACTATTTTCATCAGCATCAAAATCTGCGGCGGCACGGGCTGACTCGCGCAGTAGTTCATCGAATAACTTGTCGTAACTATCTTCAGGGGTAGTCATTACGCCAAATACTTTGAGATGTCGTGATCTGCAATTAACTCTGCTGGCCCAATTAGAGTCGCATTGGAATGGCCGTCGATATCTACTATCAAGCGCCCGCCAGGTGGGTAGATGGTCCAACGGCTAGGTAATTTGCCGCGAGTGTGAAGAGTTGCAGCAAGTGCCACTGCACATGTGCCGGTGCCGCATGAACGGGTCTCACCGCTTCCTCGTTCGTGTACGCGCATACGAGCTTCGTTATTGGCAAGGATTTGAACAAACTCAACATTAACGCCTTCTGGATAAGAAGACTGTGGTGACACCACTGGTGCTGTGGCAAGCGAACCGACCTCTTCTAAATCATCAAGAAAGACAACTGCATGAGGATTGCCGACGCTAATGTTGAGCCCACTCCACGTCTTCCCATTGTGTGTAACTTCGATTTCTTCCATCTCATCAGTTACTTGACCCATATTGACTGAGATATCGCCTTCAAGAGGTACTCGTAAATGCTTTATGCCGGCGCGGGTATTGATCGCAAAGATTCCTTCAGGTAAGTGCCCGCGCGCTACAAGATATCGAGCCATCACGCGAATGCCATTTCCACACATTTCCGCGATTGAGCCATCAGAATTGCTGTAATCCATAAACCACTTACCATCTGGCTTAGTAATTCGGATGAAGCCATCGGCTCCTATACCTGTATCACGGTTGCAGATAGCAGCTATCTGGGTGGGAGTAATTGAGTATTGCGAATCCGGATCAAAGAGGATCACAAAATCATTTTCAGTTCCGTGGCCATATGTGGCGATAGTCGGTGAACTCATCAGGCTAGGAGTTTATCTTTTCTAGGATGGTCTCGAGACGAGGTTGATGTGTGGCTACCCATTGAATTCTTCGATCCCGCGAGAACCAAGTTTCTTGTCGTCTGGCATATTGGCGGCTAGCTCTCTTCGTCTCTTCTATCGCCTCTTCTTCAGAGAGAGTGCCTTCGCGCATCGCCAGAATTTGCGCATATCCCAGAGCTCGCTGCGCCGTCGTCCCGCGCCGAATGCCTTCTGTAATCAAATGGTCGACCTCTGCAACAAAGCCCTCTTGCCACATGCGATCTACACGAAGATCAATACGGTCGCGTAGATGCTCACGATCCATCACCAGGCCAAATTGCAGAGCGTCAGGAAAGCGCGAACTATCTTCGCGAGGCAGGTTTGCTGTAAATGGTTTTCCAGTAATTTCAATGACCTCTAGCGCCCTGATGATGCGACGGATATTGGCGCGATCTATAGCAAGTGCCGCTGCCGGATCTAGCTCTTGCAAACGCTCGAAGAGGTAGTGAGCGCCAAACTCTTCGCCTAATTTTTCAAGGTTTGCACGCACTTGTGGATCAGTATCTGGAAAATTTAGATCATCGAGTATCGCTTTGATGTAGAGACCAGTGCCGCCCACAATGATGGCGTGAAGTCCCCTGCTATGAATCTCTGCAATCGCACTTCGTGCGCGCTCTTGGTACCAAGCAACTGTTGAATCCTCGGTTACATCAAGAACATCGAGCATGTGGTGAGTGATATTTCTCCGCTCAGCAACTTTCAACTTTGCAGTTCCAATATCCATTCCACGATAGAGCTGCATTGAATCGGCATTGATGATCTCAGCACCTATGTGCTCAGCTGCATCAAGAGCAATATCGCTCTTACCTGTCGCGGTTGCTCCGCAGATGACAATTACTTTATTCATCCTTAGGCGCGAACTTTTGGCATTCCCAAAGTAGTAGATGCTGGAGCGGTGCGCGCCTGGTGGGCATCGCCTCCACGAGTGCGTGTGACTGAGATTGCATCGGCTAGCAGGTAGTGAGCAGATGCTTCTGTGATCTTCACATCGACAATATCTCCGGGGCGAGCATCTGTATCTGCGCTGAAATGAACGAGGCGGAAATCTTCGGTCTTTCCTGTCATGCGAGCTTGCGCCTCATCGCGACGCCCTTCCACCTCAGAAACAAGTGCGCGATGAACGCTTCCAATGGCAGATTGATTAACTGCGAGCGAAATCTTCTGTTGGTGCTCGTGCAAGCGCGTGTATCGCTCACCAACGATGTTGTGATCGATTTGATTTGGCATTTCACCGGCTGGCGTGCCGGGGCGGATTGAATACTTATATGTGTAAGCAGCTGCAAATTGCGCCTGCGTAGTCAGATCAAGAGTTGCCTGAAAATCTTCTTCGGTTTCACCAGGGAAACCAACGATGATATCTGTCGTAATCATCGCTTCTGGCATGGCTGCTCGTACGCGCTCCAATATCCCTAAGTACTTATCGGTGCGGTAGGAACGTCGCATACTCTGCAGAATTGAATCTGAACCAGATTGCAGCGGCATATGTAGATGCGGCATGACATTGGCTGTCTGCGCCATCGCTTCGATGACATCGTCTGTGAAGTCACGTGGATGAGGTGACATAAAGCGGACTCGCTCTAAACCATCAATCTTGCCTGCTTCGTGCAGTAGATTGGCAAAGGCGCCTCTATCTCCAAACTCAACGCCGTAGGCATTTACGTTCTGGCCAAGGAGAGTAATTTCGATAACGCCTTGATCAACTAGCGCCCTCATTTCGGTCAAGATATCTGCAGGCTGGCGATCTTTCTCAACTCCACGCAGAGTTGGGACGATGCAGAATGTGCAGGTGTTATTGCAGCCAACTGAGATTGAGACCCACGAAGTAAATGCTGAAAATCTGCGCGCTGGCAGGGTGGATGGAAAATGCTCAAGAGATTCCAGAATTTCTATCTGAGCTTCTTCCTCGATGCGGGCGCGCTCAAGAAGTACTGGAAGTGAGCCCACGTTGTGGGTTCCGAAGACGACATCCACATATGGGGCTTTCTTCAGAATAATTGATTGATCCTTCTGAGCCAGACATCCACCAACTGCAATCTGCATCCCTGGATTCTTCTTCTTTATTGGAGCCAAAAAGCTTAAATTTCCGTAAAGCTTGTTATCCGCATTTTCGCGAACTGCGCAGGTGTTAAAGACAACAATATCTGCCTGGTTTCCTTGAATGACTGGGATGTAGCCCGCTTCATCTAAGAGACCGGCGATTCTTTCTGAGTCGTGCACATTCATCTGACACCCGTAGGTTTCGACGAGATATGTGCGAGTCATAAGACTCATCTTATTTCAGGTCTAGTTGGTGATGCGAATTGGTGCAATGCCGCGAGCAATCTGACGCTCGAAATGGACTTCTCGCTTGTCGTTAAAGACCGCAGCCGCCTTATAGGTCTCATCCATAAATGCTTTGAGTTCATCGCGGGCTTTGAGGCCATCACCAGATAAATCATCTCTCTCAAAAACATTCCATGCTCGAAGAACCGGCGCTACAACATCATCTAGATGTTGTTGGAGATCATAAATTCCAGCTAGGGCAATCTGAACTGCCTTACGACCAAATCCTGGCATATTGGCGCCTGGCATATCGAAGTTTGTGACCACATCAGTAATTGCACGCATTGCAGCATTTGGCTCCATATCGAGGGCTGCTGAAAGCGTGTTGCGATAGAAGAGCATGTGTAGGTTTTCATCGAGGGCAACGCGCTGCATCATGGATTCTGCGATGGGATCATCGGAAAGCTTTCCAGTATTGCGATGTGAAATACGTGTGGCAAGTTCCTGGAAGGAAACATATGCAATCGTATGCAACATATCGTTTTCATATGGCGTCTGATAGCCAAGGGACATATGTGCCATGCGTAGATCTTCTAGTTGATATGGATCTACTCCACGAGTTGCCATCAAATAATCACGGATAACAATTGCATGTCGCGCTTCTTCTGCTGTCCAGCGTTCAATCCAATTTCCCCATGCACCATCGCGGCCCATAGAGATAGCAATCTCTGTGTGATAGCTCGGTAAGTTATCTTCAGTGAGCAGATTAAGTACTAAAGAATCTTGCGCAACGGGAGTCAGGCGAGAGTCTTTCGCCTCCCATGCATCTCCATTCAGTGGGCCCGCGTAATCACGGCCTTCTGACCATGGGACATACTCGTGGGGATACCAGTTCTTCTGTACAGAGAGGTGGCGCTCGAGTTCAACTGCGACTACCGGTTCAAGATCTCGAATTAGTCTTGACTGGATTAGTGCTGACTCTTCGCTCATGCCGTCAACAGTACGGCAGTGACTTTGTTACTTACGAGTTAGAAATTATCTTTCGCGCGTTTTTCAGCCTGTTGTGTGCGCCATTTCGCAATTTCAGCGTGATTACCGCTCAGCAAAATCTCGGGAACCGAGATTCCACGCCACTCTTGAGGTTTGGTGAAATTTGGATATTCGAGATACCCCTCTGAGTTATGCGACTCTTCAGCAAGCGAATCAGGGTTTCCAAGAACACCTGGAATCAATCGCGTGATCGCCTCAATCATCACCATACCTGCAACTTCCCCACCGCCAAGGACATAATCCCCGATTGATGCTTCGTGAACCTTGATGTTTCGTGCCTGAAATTCTGGTTGCGAGTAATACTGCCGAATGCGATCGTCAATACCTTCATATCGCCCGCAAGCAAAAATCAATTGGGTAGAAGATGAGAAGTGTGCGGCGATTTTCTGGTTGAAGCGCTTACCTGCAGGAGTCAAGATGATGAGATCAGCGCCATCCTCAATTACCGAGTCAATAGCCTGCGCCCAGACTTCAGGCAGCATCACCATTCCTGCTCCACCACCGTAGGGAGTGTCATCTACCGTGTTGTGGTTATCGTTGGTGAAATCTCGCAAATTGTGAACTTTGATATCAACAATTCCTGAACTCTGAGCCTTGCCTAAAAGCGAAAGGCTAAGTGGGGCTAAGTACTCAGGAAAGATAGAGATGACATCGATCTTCACTTCATCTCTCCTTCAATAAGAGGTGGAATCACGGTCATGCGACGAGCTTTGATATCTACAACCGGAACAAGCTGGTGCACAAAGGGAATAAGTGTTTCGGCAGAACCCGACTTAATCACCAAGACATCTTGACCTGGCAGATTAAGCACTTCGCTCACCTCTCCAAATTCATCGCCATCGACTAAGAAGGCTTTACAGCCAATGAGCTGGAGAACGTGATAGTCATCTTCATCAACGCCGGGCGCATCGATATCAACATCTGCGTATAAAAGCTCGTTACGTAGCGTCTCTATCGCGTTTCGGTCTTCGATGCCTTCAAAAGAAAGCAAAAGAATTCCATTATGAACGCGCGCAGAAGCCACAGTGAGATTTCCGTGGCTTTCTGTCTCTAGAACTGCGCCGATGGCAAAGCGATCTTCTGCTTCATCTGTTCGGACTTCGATAGTAGCTTCACCCAGAATTCCGTGAGCTTTACCGATGCGGCCCACGTTTAATTTCATGAGTAAATGAAAAGTTAGCGAACCTCGTCGGTATCGATGAGATCGACGCGAACGGTGCGACCTGCAAGAGCGCTTACGACTGTGCGAAGCGCCTTTGCTGTGCGACCGTTACGACCGATTACCTTGCCGATATCTTCAGGATTGACGCGCACTTCGAGCGTGGTGCCACGACGGTGGGTCTTCTCCTTCACATTGACATCGTCAGGATTATCAACGATTCCCTTTACGAGATGTTCGAGAGCTTCATCAATCATTATGCAGAAGGAGTTTCTTCAGTAGTTGCTTCTGCTACTGGGGTTTCTTCAACAACGGCAACTTCTTCCGTTACTGCTTCAGCAACAGGGGCTGTCTCTTCAACCACGTCAGCTGGAGCAGACGCTGCAACCGCGACTGGCGCTTCTTCCGCCACTGGGTTTGCCTTAGCAGCCAACTTCTCTTGCGCCTTCTTCTTCATAGTTGTCGCACCTTCTGCAGGTTCTGCAGCAGCAGCCTTAACAGCTGCTTCGTAGGCAACGCTCTTGTGTGGCTTAGGAGCTGCAACCTTAAGAGTGCCTTCTGTTCCTGGAAGACCCTTGTGCTTCTGCCAATCACCAGTCACCTTAAGAAGAGCCTCTACAGCCTCTGAAGGTTGTGCACCAACGCCGAGCCAGTACAGAGCGCGCTCTGAATTAACTTCGATGATTGATGGTTCTTGCCCTGGGACGTAGCGACCAATCTCTTCGATTGAAAGTCCGTTACGAGCCTTGCGTGAATCTGTGACGACAATGCGGAAATAAGGTGTGCGAATTTTTCCCATGCGCATTAAACGAATTTTTGTAGACAAAGAAGTAGTGCTCCTAAAAAAGTGTGTCGATCCGCAACTGCTACAGCGGGGTGCGTAGCGATGAGGTCCAACTGTGGATTGGATTGTTACCGGGGTAGAGGGCCCTGTAACAGGTGGCTAATCTTGCCAGTTACGCTCCCAATCCGGAAATCAGCCCTCTTCCAGCGCTCGTTTAGCGGGGTTTCCTGACTTCGACTTCTTCTTCTGAATCGGCGCCGCTTTCTTGGGAGCTGGCGGCAGCCCAGGCATCCCCGGAGGAAGTGCCATGCCCCTAGCTCCATTCATTTGCGGCATCCCACCACCATTTCGCATCTGTTTCATCATCTTCTGCGCCGCCGTAAATTTATCGGCGAGGGCATTTACCTCTGAAACTTTTCGTCCTGAACCTAGCGCGATGCGGGCGCGACGTGAACCGTTGAGTACTTTGAGATCGCGTCGTTCAAGAGGCGTCATTGATTGCACAATTGCCTTTGTTCTGGTGATTTCTGATTCATCGAAGTTATCAATCTGCTTCTTCATAGCCCCGGCCCCCGGAAGCATTCCCAGTAGCTTGCCCATGGAGCCCATCTTCGACATCGCTTCAAGCTGTTCGAGGAAATCATCAAGTGTGAAATCTTCGCCTGCTGCAAACTTATCCTCGAGTTTCTTCGCCGAGTCGCCATCAAAGGCCTTCTTGGCTTGTTCGGCCAAGGTTGCGACATCGCCCATTCCTAAAATTCGAGAGGCCATCCGCTCTGGATAGAAGATATCGAAGTCAGAAATCTTCTCGCCGGTAGATGCAAACATGATTGGCTTGCCGGTAAGTGAGGCAATAGAGAGTGCAGCGCCACCACGTGCATCACCATCGAGTTTTGTGAGAACTACGCCATCGAATCCAACGCCATCTTGAAATGCTTTTGCGGTACGTACCGCATCTTGACCAATCATCGCATCGACGACAAAGAGGATTTCTTGCGGTGAGACGGCATCGCGAATTGCAATCGCCTCTTGCATCAAATCTTGATCAACACCTAGTCGTCCAGCAGTATCAACGATCACCATGCTGTGCAGCTTTGACTGCGCAAACTTGATTCCATCCTGCGCAACACGTACAGGATTGCCAACGCCATTTCCAGGTTCAGGAGCGAAGACAGGAACGCCGACTGACTGGCCAACAACTTGCAATTGATTGACTGCATTTGGGCGTTGTAAATCTGAGGCAATCAGGATTGGAGTTTCGCCTTGATCCTTGTAGAACTTAGCTAACTTGGCAGCAAGGGTTGTTTTACCGGCGCCCTGCAGACCAGCCAACATGATGACGGTAGGTGGATTCTTGGCAAAGCGGATACGGCGCGCTCCTCCGCCGAGAACTTCAGTGAGCTCTTGATTGACTACATCGAAGATGGCTTGTGCTTGGTTGCTTCCTGCCTGCAAAGTTTCAAGTAAGGCGAGCGATTTGCCTTCTACTTTTTGCGTGAAATTTTCAACTACTTCAAGGGCTACATCTGCTTCAAGAAGAGCAGATCTGATGTCGATAACTGCAGCGTTGATATCTTTCTCTGAAATCTTTCCACGAGATCGGAGCGCTCCGAGAGCGCCTGCAAACTTGCCAGAGAGTGACTCAAACATAAGAAGCGGAGTCTACTTCAGAGCTACGCGCAATCTCTCAGCTACCTCGTGAGCCCGTTCTGGCGTGAGCGGTCCCCCATTGATCTCTGTGACATACAAGGTATCTATCGCCTCTGCGCCAAGTGTTGTGACGATGGCAGAGCGGATATCGATATTGCTCTTTGTAATGGTGTCACCAATTCCAAAGAGCAAGGCCGGTCTATCGTGGCTGCGAACTTCAACGATAGTTGCATCAGTTGCTGCATCAAGGAAAGTCTCTACTACGGGCGCAGGAACTGGAATCGTCGGAAGTTCGGCATATGCCGCTATGCGGTCAGAAATTCTCTGTGTCAGCGAAGCTTTACTGGCGAGTGCATCAACAAGTTCGCGATGTAAGGCTTTCTCTGTGAGAGCTGGGGCATGTGGATCGGGAATGACAATCCATTCCATCACCGCAGATTTTCCATGTGACTTGGTTCGCGCAGAACGCACATCGAGACGAAGTAAGTTGAGTACACCGGCTACAGTCGATAGCAGTCCTGGCTTATCACTGACCACAATTTCAATGGCATACAGATTTCCTCTGTCATCAATTGTGACTGCTAACTCCCCCAGTTCAGCTTTTTGTCTTTGTTCAAGGCTGAGCTCTGGCTGTTGAGCAACTGTGTTGTCAGTCAGCGCGTTTCTCACTCTGGCTACGAGTTCGGCAACCAAAGATGCTTTCCAATCAGTCCAAGCAGCCCTTCCGGTTGCTTCTCCATCGGCGATGCTCAGGGCATGCAAGAGTTCGAGAGTCTGCAGATCTGGAATCACTTCTAGAACTGATGTAATTGTTGCTGGATCATCAAGATCTCGTCTTGTTGCGGTGGCGGAAAGAAGTAGGTGCTGCTTTACGAGAATTTTGATTGTTGCGATATCTGATTCAGAGAAACCAATGCGGGCAGCAATCGGTGCAATGAGTCTCTCGCCTCGTTCGGAATGATCTTCCTCGCTACCTTTACCAATGTCATGAAAGAGCGCACTAAAGAGAAGTAAGTCAGGTCTATGCACTTGTCGCGTCAAGGCAGCAGCATGAACGGCTGTCTCCACCATATGTCTATCGACGGTGTGGCGATGCAAGACATTGCGCTGTGGCAGCGAGCGAACGTTCTTCCACTCAGGAATCCAGTGAAAAATTATTTCCTCTTGATCTAACGCTTCAAAAATCTGCACCATGGCAGAGCCTGCACCAATTAATGAGATGAGATTCTCTCGCGCTTCACGTGGCCAGGGGTTCGGCAGCGCACCTACGCCGCTACTTAAACTTTCGCCAAGTCTCGCCAGTGAATCCATAGAAATTGGTAGCCCGAGTTGTGCGGCAGAGGCAGCAGCTCGTAGCCCAATTACAGGATCCAGAGAAAAATCTGCATCAGCGCCTATGACCACTTCACGATTTGAAACCGCAATATCCCGCGAGAGCGTTGTGGAGCGAACTCGTTTGAGAAATCTGCCTGCCCCATCGCGTCCCTTGTGTGCCAATCGATACCAAGTGGAATCGATAATGTAATCAACTGTGCGGGCCGCTTGTGCAACATCGCTCATGAGCAGATCTGCATCTTGATAACCTAAGAGCTCTGCCACCTTATCTTGCTCAGAAAAGAACAATCTATCTTTATCGCGCCCACTGACGATATGAAGCGCTTCGCGAACATTTGCTAAGAGTGACTCGGCAACGCTGATCTTTTCGATGGGTACCGTAATGGCGTTGGAGCGTTCAACTGCGCGAAGTGCGGTGATATCTCGCAAACCACCACGTGCCTCTTTTAGATCAGGCTCAAGGAGATAGGCCAATTCTCCTGCTCTTTGATGGCGCTCTAGTAGCGATGCTTGTAATTGGGGTAAGCGCGTCTTGGAGTTCTTGCTCCAAGATTCAAGAGCATCCACTTGAATAGCTGCAACTAAATCAGCGCTGCCGCAGATGAGTCGAATATCCAAAAGCCCAAGAGCCACTTTGAGATCTGACTCAGCCATTTCTCGCATCTCAGAGCGCGTACGAACTGAATGGTCGACCTTGATGGCACGCCCGGAAATCTTTTCATCCCA
>JACCDV010214175.1_pt1 | contig 12437 bp, 7 predicted proteins | sample 7446131 | NCBI WGS metagenome assembly JACCDV01 (sample SAMN15323448, study PRJNA562643) | freshwater metagenome | isolation source: river surface water | place: USA:Blue River Watershed | collected 2017-08-17
ATTTTGTTTGAACTGATTCTGAACCAAATATCGAACCTATCCATTGTGCAACGCCTTCCTCAAAAGATGATTTTTCTTGTAAGTTTATCATCGCTTGATTTCCAGCTTCGAGGAAGGATTTGATTTCCTGCAAGAGGGAAAGTTTGCTTTCTGCATTACCCTGACTGACATGGCTGCAATAGATGAGGTAAGCGAGCAGTCCCGACTTTCCACTTACCCGTTTATCCTGCTCCAACTGCGCCTTGTACTCCAATTGTTTGTGTTGGGGTATGGAGGTGAGGACATACATTTTTTCCCTGGCTCGGGTGATGATTACATTTAAAAGTCGGTATCCGTTTTTCTGACTGATGGGACCGAATGACATCCTGAATGCACCATTTTTGCTGGCACCGAATGTGGTCGACATGATGATGATATCCCTTTCATCACCCTGGATGTTTTCGAGATTTTTCACAAAGAATCCTTGTTGATCGAGCGCAGTCATCTTGGCATGAAACTGTGCATCCTCATAGCGGAGCTTATTGATCTTGTCGAGGATAAGGTTTCTTTGCACGAGGTTGAATGTGGCCACACCTACGGATTTATTGGCGGGGATTTCACGCCTGAGCAATTGGATTACTTCATCCGCCTCCTGTTCATTCATCCTCATGCCATAAGTACCATCGACCTGTTTGCATACAATGGGCGATTCCTTAATGGTGCCGGGCATGGGAATGAGTCTCGACCCATAAAAACAGGTATTGGAAAACGCAATCAGATCGGGGTGCCTTGAACGGTAATGCATGTCGAGGTAGGTCTGGCTGTATCCCTCGTCAATCGCCCATTCCAGCAGAGACTCTCGGTTGGCCATCTCCAGATCCAATTCTTCCATCAGGAGTTCCTCATCAGCCAAATCTTCATCTTCTGCATTTACATAGTCAAGCCTGCGGCTGCTTTCAAAATAACTGGACGGCGGCATCTGCTGACTGTCGCCGGAAACAATGACCGACTTGCCGCGCAGCAGACTGCTGAAGGTGTCTTCAATCCGCAACTGGCTGGCCTCATCAAAAATCACGAGGTCGAAGAGGTCTGATTGAAGGGGGAATAGGGAGCTGACTGCACCGGGGTTTGCCAGGATCAATGGGTGCATGTCTGTAAACGCGTCTGTATCTTGATGGATAATCCTCCGGAGGGAGTTTCTGGATTCCCCATTGGCACCACGCAGGTTGAACAGCTTCCTGAAACCGGTTTGGCTACCTTCGTATTTCATCAGTCCGTCATTGAACCATACCATGATGTTGTCGTGGATCATGATATCCTGCTTCTGTTTCAATTCCTGTTGGAGTGCAAGAATTTCATGCAGGTGGTGTTCATGTTCAGGATAACGGTGTTCCTGGTGGGCTTTGGACAACATCGCATACAGTTCAAGTTTTCTGTAGGTTACGCTCCAGTCTTCCTTTTGGCGCGACATGAACATGCGAACCACTTCGCGCACAGGTTCTGAAGCCAATGCCAGGGCCTCTCTCCAAGCGAGGTAGTGTTGGATGGAAGGTTCGTTGTTGGTTTGCTCCTGCATGAATGCCTTTAAGCCCTCCCACTTTTCCATTTGCACCTGCAGGGGGTGGCCGCTGTAACTCAGGTGGGCCATGTTGAAAACGGCCATCAGTGTGTGGAAGATTTCATCCAGCTCCCTTATGTTGTTGTTCCATTTGTCGGTTTCCTGAGCCGACAAATGACCCGCTTTGATAGATGGGGAAGTGAACTCCAAGGCCATGAATGCAGCAATGAAGTGTTCGCGCTCATCAGTGAAGGTTTTCAACCAGGTATTTGCCTTTGTAACATCCAACCGTTTATCGTCTAATTGGTGATATTGCGCTTGGATGTTTTGGCAAAGTGTTACAGCCTCTGCAGAAGCCTGCAGGATTTTAGATTTTTGTGCGTTGAAGAGGAGTTTGAATTTCTCCCACCAGGTTGGTTCAAACGGGTTTGCCAAAAAGGGGCTTACAAATTGAATCCGATTAGCAAGCTGTTGCGCTTGAAGTTGGAGGGCATCCTGTTGTTGCGTGGCATGGGCCAGGCATAACTGTACGTACCGTTTGAGCAGTGGATCCAGCACATCAAAAACCATCTTCAGTTCGAAAGATAGTGTTCTCAGTTTTTTGGGTATCGAGGGCAACTCTGCGGTTTCAATAGCTGTGCAAAAAAGTTCGTCGTAAGCATCCAGTTTTTCGTGCGTCAGGAGAAAAAGCTGGTAAAGCCTGGCGAGGGTTGACCTCGTATCCCCCTCATGTGTAGGCAGTCCCATTTTTTGCATCCTGCCCACCATCCATTCCAGTTCCGGCAGGCTGCTGGCGTCGATGTTCATCTGCATCCATTCCGCCACACCATCCATCCACAGCAGGTTCCCTTGCAGTGGTTCCAGCAGTTCTTTGTAGCGGTCGTCTGCCAGTGCTATGCGGTCTTCGAAGTCACGGTATTGCTTTTTGAATGCAGCCACCATACCGGTAGCCATCGATACCCTGTCGGGTTGGGTTTCCCTTTCCCTCGCTTTTTTTACTATCAGGTTCCTGTCTGATGAAACGTCTTCAATCAGCGCGATGGCCCTTTCCAGGAAGGGGTATTGCTTGACCATGTTTTGGCGAATCACTTCCAAGGCGGTCCGTTTTTCACAGACAACCAGCACCTTTTTACGGTCAGACAACGCGGTGGCGATGATGGCTGTGAGGGTCTGGCTTTTGCCTGTTCCCGGAGGGCCCTGGATGACGATGCTGTCTTTTTGCGCAAGCGACCGCACCACACTGTGTTGGCTCGGATCCACCTGGATAGGTGTTGAGGTGTGACCCCATACCATGGGAAAGCGGTTGTCGATATTGCCGCTGTCTGCCTGGTCCTGCATCTGTTGGATGAGTTCATTCAGGTCGTTGATCAGGCTTTGTTTCTGGCTTTTGTAGATGCCGAAAACGCCGCTGAAGATGATCCGCGATTGGCCTTGTGTTTCCTTTTCGAGGTCTACCCGCTCGGGGATCACGTCCAGGTAGTTCCATTGGTGCATACCCGGGTTGGAGATATTCAGTTTTTCCTTAAGGGAGTGGATGAATGTTTCCAGCTCGGTTTTGTCGATGATGCCGTCATCCGTGGCCGATTCAGGCAGCGTTGGTATATCGACCTGTTGTTCTGATTTGAGGAAGGAACGCAGTGCTTCATTGACCTGAATACCTTTTTCTGCTTTTCTGCTGATGGTCCATGTTTTGCTTTTGTCGAAATCCTGCCGGATATCCAGCGGCCAGATCAGCAGTGGGGCAACGATGATGCTCGTGGGGTCTGAGGGGTTTCTTCTCACTAGGATGGGGAAACCGAAGCCAAAGGTTTCGATACCATGTTCTTTCAGGATATCGTCATGGTCGTATTTGATGTTGACCAGTTTCCGTTCGATTTTTGATTTCTTGAGGTTTTCCTCTTCCAGTGCCTGTTTGATCAATGGCGGATCGGTAGACTTCGGTGTGCGCAGCAGGATGGGTATTTTGATGTCGAAGTCGGGCGAGGAACAGAGTTGATCCACGAAGGATGAGGAGAAATCCTTTTTCAGCAGGTCCACTTCATTGATGCCCAATCTTGATCCTGTGCGACCGGGAAGACAATTGAGGAGTATGGAGCGCGTGCTGCCGTAGGAGAGTTTGTTTTTGAGTATTTCCAGAAAGCGCTGCGAAGCTTGAGGCATGGTGTTTTTTGGTTTGATGTAAGGTACGAAGGGTGGAGGAAATTATGCTTCCAATTGATAAAATTGCTATTTTTCCTTTATCAGGTGAAACCTGTTGAAGTTTCATGCATCACTTCTTCCATAACTCAAATGCTTGTTTCCATTTGCTTTTGCATCTTGAAAAGCCGGATCAACTATTTCTGGATCAGATAAGGCAAGCAGGTTATGCTGATTCCCGAATCAAACAACAATTATCCATACCAGGATCCAGATTTTTTCCTGAGTTTGTTTCGGATATTCAATCAATTATAACTCGTTTGAATGAATGCCAGAATTCTATTACACTTGAAGCAAACGGTAATTTGCGGATAACAGCAAAAGTGGATTTGAAATGCTTTCCAGAGGGAGCCGGAACCAATGCAGTAATCCCAGTAGAAAAGCTGACGGATAACCAAAAATCAAAACTGTTCCTGCAACGGAATAGGGGATACCATATTCAACATTTGTATGTAACATCACTTCCCTCAACAAAACATTTTATGGTTTTTGTCAAACCACTAAAAAAGGGTCATCATTTCATCACAGCTTTTCCCGGAGAAGCATCCATGCCGATGCCCCATCATGGCATGAAACCGTCTTTATTTGAAGCTTGTAAGGTATTCTGGGATAATCACGTAGTATTGGTTCAGGAATGATTATTTCCTTCCTCTTTGTTAACGGGAAAAAGAGATTTGTGAAATATGGACAACTAATCCGGTAAATACATGCTTTGTTGCAGGCTAATGTAAGCGAAATCTCAAACCAAATGCTTCTTCAACTCCCTGCTGAAGCTGTATTCATTCCAAATGTAAAAGGCATTGGGAATAGTTTTGATTTTGCCCAACGCCATGCGGTAAAACATGCGGAATAAAATCCGGGTTCTCTTCTCATTGGCTTGTGGATCAAAGGGAATGGTTTCGATTTTGCCAGCTTGACGTGCCAAGTCCATCAACGAATGCTCTCCTTTGAATAATCCCATCACCTGCTTCTCCTGGATGGGAAAAAAAATGTACTCACCCTCACTGGTCTGTATAACCATATGCAAATGATCATCCTTCGTGAAGAGTCCTGCAAAAAAATCCTGGTTGGATTTTCCAACATACAAGGTGCTCAGCAATCCAACAGACTCAAACCCTTGTTCAATGATGATATGTGGAATGGATGGCATGAATATTTTTTACAAGGTTAGCAGCCGTATTGGAAATTTTATTTCCATAGTGATGCTGTTGTAAATTTAAGCAAAAACTTTACCAATAACAAACCGTTTGTGATTTGGTTTATACCATATCGCATCAAAAATTTATACACATGAGTAAATTAATCATCATTTATCCTTAACAAGTTCAATCTCTCCAGTGATTTTTACCTCTTCACTGACCAACACACCCCCTCCCTCCAATTGGGTGTTCCAATGTAAACCGAAATCAGCTCTGTTGATGCTGGCACTGATGGTGAATCCTGCCTTGGTCTCCCCCCAGGGATCTTTGGCCAACCCGCCAAACTCAACCTTCACCGGTATGTTCACGGTAGTATCTTTGATGGTTAGATCGCCATGCAGGATGAAGTTGCCGCCAATGTCCATGCTGTCGACCTTACTGGAGATGAACCTGATTTCAGGATGATGGTCGGCATCAAAAAAATCAACACTCTTCAGATGGATATCCCTTTGGTGGTTGCCTGTATTCAAACTCTTCACTTTACCAGTAAAGGCAAGCTGCAAATGTGTGAATTTTTCATCATCAGAACTGGCACTGATGCTAAACTCATCAATGCTTCCGGTTACATGGGTAATCATGAGGTGTTTGACCCTGAACTGGATCTTGCTGTGTGAACTGTCGAGACTCCATTTGATTGATGGCATAATCATGGTTTGAAAAGTGAAAGAATCATCGCAAAAGGAAACAAAAAGGGCAAGAAGATAAATCCTTGCCCTTTCGGACTGTTGAAGGCCGACAGGGTATTTACCTCCTGCCGTCATTCAGTGTCTGATTCATCATGTCAGTGTCCGGGTCAGCTGATGGTTTTTCTTCCAACTTTTCGTGAAATCAGTTTAAGTCTTTTACAACTGATATATCTGATTTCCTATCCAACCCACACTTCATTGATGAACTGATGTAAAGATAGTATGGTCGATGAAGGCTTTCCGATGAGGGTGATCAGTGGCATGGGTGAGCCTCATCATGATGATGCACGAATGATCTATTGTCAAACCAAATGGAGGTATGGCGGACGCTGGCAATAAGTGTTGTGCTTGATGAGCTCTTTTTTGAAATGGTATTCATTCCAGTGGTAAAATGCATTTGGGATGGTCTTGATGCGTCCGAAAGTGGCCTGATAAAATAACCTTAGTGCCAACCGCAACCTGTTGCCGGTAATGGTTTTATTTTCTGGTATCGCAAAAATCTCATCAGCATTTCTGATAATTTCCATGAGCGAGGTTGTTCCGCGCAACAATGCATCAACCTGCTTCTCAAGAATCGGTACCATCAGGAACTTTTCTTTGCCACAATTGATGGCGATATATAACTGTTTGTCTCTGTTGAACAGCCCCGCAAAAAACTGACTGTTGCTTTTGGTAATATATAAAGTGCTGAGATTCCCTGTGGGCTCAAAACCAAGTGAAGTGATAGAGGTGGGTATCATGGGTGTCTTTTTTGAATAGTACCTTGGATAACGATAATTAAGCTGATTTCTTTTGTGAAGCCACAAGAATTTTTTTTCGACAACCGTCTATTGCCGTTCACCTCCCGGATGTTAACATAACCTTTGGTTTCCTTCAGCCATCATCGGGTTATCTTGCAGGCCCAAATCAAACGCATGCCCCCCCTTAAAACAGCCCTCCTTCTACCATTACTTATAATTATTGTTTGTTTCCTCTCTCCGTCTGCCTCTGCACAGGTGAAATTCAGGGTGGGCGGACAACTCACAGACACGGCTGAAAAGAAGTCCGTTTCGCAGGCAAGTATTGTGCTCTTGAGGACTGCAGATTCCGTTTTGCAGGCAGCTGTCCGTTCAGACCAGTCTGGTCGCTTCCAACTGCCACCCATGCCGCAGGGCTCCTATATCCTGCAGGTGTCCTATCCCAAATATGCAGATTATATCGCCACCATTGAATTGAACAAGGATATCGATCTCGGGCAAATTCCTGTCGTTTCCGCCTTTTACCTCCTCAAGGAAATCATCGTGAAAAGTCCCAGTTCAGCCATCCGCATCAAAGGGGATACCACAGAATTTATAGCAGACAGCTTCAAAGTTACTCCCAACTCGGATGTGCAGGAACTGCTGAGGAAGATGCCGGGTTTTCAAATCAATGCCAAAGGCGAAATCACCGCGCAAGGTGAAAAAGTGCAGAAAATCCTGGTGGATGGGGAGGAATTCTTCAGCGATGATCCAGCTGTTGTAACCAAAAACCTAAGGGCCGATGCTGTTGAAAAGGTCCAGTTGTTTGACAAAAAATCTGATCAGGCTGCTTTCACGGGAATAGAAGATGGGGAAAGAACCAAAACCATCAACCTGCAGATCAAAGAGGAAAGCAAAAAAGGCTTTTTCGGAAAGGTGGAAGGGAATTCCAACTTCAAACAGTATGCCAATGGTAAATTGATGGCCAATGCTTTTAAAGGCAAGCGTAAAGCCGCTGCTTATGTAACCACTTCCAACACGCAGTTTGAAGGCTTGAGTTGGGAAGAAGACCGCAATTACAACGGAAGTGGTAATACGGTAACTGAAGTGCTGGAAGATGGTGGAATGATGATCATGAGTCAAAGTGATGGAGATTATGGGGATAACAAAGGGCTTCCGCAACAACAAACTGCAGGTGGATTTTATGGCGATAAATGGGGTAAAATAGCAACCGGTAACTCGGGACAATATCAGCGTCTGCAAACTTCAGTTGCAGGGAGTAATTTTACAAGAAGTTTGCTTGATGGATTCTCCTTCGATAACACCACCACCAGTAACCAACAAATGGATAAGAAACGATACAAATTTAGTACTACCAATGAGTGGGGGACAGACAGTACGGGACTATTTAAAGTCATTTTAAAAGGTCGTCAGGTACTGAAATCATCCAATGCTGATTATGACGGGCAATCTTTGTTGAATGCTTCAACTTTAGTGAACACTTCAAAGAGAAGTATTTCCAACCAGGAAGATGAAAAGTCTGCTATCGCAAATCTTTCTTTCAGAAAGAAACTGTCTAAACAGGGTAGAAGCTTTAGCCTCACTGCCGATTTTGACTTCAACAACACCATGCAGGATGGAATACTCAAGGCAGAAAATACTTTCTTTGATAATGGCCAGCCTGCTCGGATTGAATCTATTGACCAACAAAAAGATGCAAATCAGGTTAAATCTGTTGTAAACACTGCAGCTGTTTTTACAGAACCGTTATCAAAAAAATCATTTTTAATTTTTCGCTATGGATTACTAACAGGAGGCAATGATGCTGTGCGCAATACGTTTGCCAAAGATGCATCTGGTTCTTACAAGAACGTAGTAGACTCTTTAAGCAACCACTTTATTTTCAATACGCTCAACAACAATGGTTCACTCAGCTATCGCTTTGTCGAGAAGAAAATTAATTTTGTAATAGGAGCAGGTCTGGGACGGGTCAATTACGCCACCAAGGATGTTGAGTCCTATCAAAAAAGGGCCATTGCCTTCAACAACTTTTTGCCTTCCTTCTCTTTTACATACAAGCCCAAGCAGCAACGCAATTTCAACATCAGTTACAATGGTGCACCCGTGAATCCAAGTTTGCAACAGATCCAACCCCTAATTGACAATACCGACCCTTTGCGCATCAATATCGGCAACAGCGAATTGGTTCAAGGGTTTAATAATAAGGTCAATTTCAGGTGGAGTGATTTCAAAGTCTTGAAAAGCAGGTACCTCGCTTTCAGTGGTGCCATCTCCAATACGGCAGGTGCCATCACCGGCAGCAATGAAGTTGGCGCTGATGGTAAGACAGTTTCGAAATTTGTCAATGCCGATGGGCTATTCGACTATAATGCCGACTTCACATACGATATGGAAGTGTATAAAGGAATACATGCAGGATTTTCCATTAGTCATAATTTCAACCGCTACATCAACTTTGTAAACGGATTGAAAAACACCAACGACAATCGTTCCAATAATTTTTCAATCAACCTGAATTACTGGGGAGATAGATGGTACAGTTTTTATGCCAACATCAATGCCAGTCAGAACCGATCTATTTCCAGTATACAATCTTCCGCCCCAACCAAGTACTTCAGTTTGAATGGTTATGGCAGCATATCCTTGAAGTTCAAAAAAATCAAAACTTATATAGACCTCAATACCGAAGCCAGGGTTTATGGCAAGTCTGCCGCATTTGCAAAGAGTCAAAATGTTTACCTGTTCAGTCCAACTGTCAAGAAAGTGGTCACTAAAAATGATGCCTTGGAAGTGAAGGTTTCTGTATTCGACCTTTTCAACCAAAACGCAGATATCAGTCGAAACATCAGCAGCAATTTCATTTCCGAAAGCATCAGCAGCACCATCAGGAGATATGTGCTTATCGGATTGGTATACAATTTCAAAAACAAATCTGCATCAACTCAAAGCAAATGAAACGCAACCAATTCAATATATTTTCCAAGTTCCTTGTTTTTTTACTTCTCCTGACGCAAGCCAACCAGGCACAGCAAATGTTCATCAGCTCAGGCCGATTGTCTTTTGAGAAGAAGACTGCCCAATTGTCGCTTTTTGAGTCCATTGTTGATGAAGGCGATAATATTTTTATCGATGAGCTCAAGAAGAGTCATCCGAAGATTGTAACGGATTACTACACGCTCGACTTTAACACAGGCGGTTCTTTATTCAAACTCGAAAAAGAGGTTCCCGAAAACAAATATATGCTCATGGGAACACAGCCTGATCCCAAAAATTATGTTGCGCAACATTTTGATGACAGCAGCACAACCATGCGGCTGGGGGTTTTTGAAAACAACTACTTGGTTAAAGACAGTATCCAAAGCTACAATTGGAAAATGATCGGTGAGGTTCGTGAGATAGCCGGATTCATGTGCCGAAAAGCCACCACCAAGATTGGTGATTCGGTTGTGGTAGTGGCATTTTATACGGATGAATTGCTGGTGAGGGGTGGCCCCTTCAATTTCAATGGCCTGCCGGGCATGATCCTTGGCATTGCCGTACCGAGGTTGCATATGACCATCTTTGCAACAAAACTGGAAAAGGCCAATCAACTTACTGCTATCAATTACCCCGTGGAAAACAAACCCAAATTTGTTACCCGCAAAAAAGTGCAGTCAGATATTGATAAAGGAGTAAACGATTGGGGTAAGTTTGCCAACCTGTTGCGGTGGAACAGCATTCTTTAATGGGAGGCTGGTGGCAGAACCCGTGTAGCAACATTGTGCTTTAATTCTGCTTATTTTTACGCATGATTGATCAAAAAAGCAGGAAGGGCCAGGCAAAGGTTTTGCGTGTTTTCAGAAAAATTCACAGGCTTACCGGGGCATTCCTATTCATTTTCTTCTTCGTTGTTTCTGTTACCGGATTGTTGCTGGGGTGGAAGAAGAACAGTGGAGGCTATATCATGGCCAAGTCATATAGCGGCACCTCAACAGACCTGAAAGACTGGTTGCCTGTTGACAGCCTTCAAGTGCTGGCTTCCAAATACCTGCATGACTCAGTGTCTCCCAATCTTTCAACGGAGTTGGATAGAATAGATATCCGAAAAGATAAAGGGATGGTTAAGTTTCTGTACAGTAACCATTTTACCGGATTGCAGCTGGATGGTGCTACCGGTAAACTGCTTCATATAGAAGCGAGGCGTTCCGACTATCTCGAAAAGGTGCATGACGGGTCAATAATCGACTTTTATCTGGGTATTTCTGGATTATTTAAACTTATTTATACTACCCTGATGGGTTTAGCACTACTTATTTTTACTGTTACCGGCTTCTGGCTTTGGTACGGACCAATTCATATGAAACGCACCCGTCACTGATGTGGTTTTGCAATCCTTTAAATATCAACCTATTGTTTTAAATCTAACTGAGAGAAATAGAAATCCGACTTGGATATAAATAAATCCAATGTCGATATCGCCAATATTTATGTAATCTATATTGCATTTTCTTTTTAGAACAGTTAAATTTGTGTGTATAGTTCCTTCCTTATTCCATGTTAAGCCACAGTAGACCAAGTTAAATAATTGGTCTGAAACCTAAATAACGCTTAACATGTTCCCAACCTTTTCCCCCCGTTTTCTTAGACTATTTGTATTTGTAACATTTATTGCAGTTTCCTGTACAAAAGACGTCAAACAGCCAGGCAAACAGCAGTTTCTGCTCGACAATGTGATGCAAAATGATGGCCTTGCACCTGTCTTCAAAAGCAATAACGTTCCTGCAGGCATGGAAGACAGTTATATTGTTGTTTTCAATGATGACGTAGCCCTCGAAGAGATAGAACTGGAATCTGAGCGGATGTGCGGAACAGCCAAAACAACCCGTGAACGAACTTACAAATATGCGCTCAAAGGTTTCAGCAGCCGTCTTTCTGCTGTTGCTATCGAAGAGATGAGACGTAACCCCAAAGTCAAGTACATCGAGCAGAATCAGTTGGCTACCATTGGCGCCACTCAAAACGGTGCAACGTGGGGAATAGATAGAATTGATCAGCATTCCCTTCCGCTCAGTACATCTTATACCTATAATACGAATGGTTCCACTGTAGATGCCTATATCTTTGATACCGGTATCAGACTTGATCACACTGAATTCTCCGGCAGGTTGGGAACTGGCTACAATGCCATCAACACGACTGCATCGGCTAATGATGATCAGGGGCATGGTACTCATGTTGCGGGTACCGTTGGTGGAACAACCTATGGCGTTGCTAAAGGTGTAAAACTCATTCCAGTAAAAGTGCTGAACAACCTTGGTTCAGGAACTTATGACCAAATCATTGCTGGCATAGATTGGGCTGTTGCCGATCATACCAATCGCCCTGCCGTTGGCAATATGTCTCTCGGCGGTGGTTTTTCAACTGCACTCAATGATGCAGTGAAAAGAGCCATTGCTGATGGTATCATCATGTGTTTGGCGGCCGGAAATGACGGACTCAATGCCGCGAATTACTCTCCCGCCAGTACGGTTGAAGCCATTACTGTAGGGGCAACCACCAATACAGATGCATTGGCAACGTATTCCAACCGTGGTGCTGTGGTGGATATTCTTGCACCTGGTTCAGCCATCACCTCATCATATTTTCTCAGCAGCACTTCTACGGCATCCTTATCCGGAACATCCATGGCTTCTCCACATGTGGCTGGAGCTGCTGCATTGTATTTGGAATACAGTCCGGGTGCCACCACAGCGCAGGTTCAAACAGCTTTGAAAAGTTTTTCTGCTGTCAGTCGCATCTCCGGTGTGCCTGCCGGTACCGTGAATGAGCTGCTCCAAATCAATTTTGGCACAGTGCCACCATTGCCTGCTCCTGCAGTTCCGGTATTGTCTTCACCGGCCGCCAATGCAACAGGGCAATCACTTACACCCACCTTAAGCTGGGCAGCAGCAACAGCTGCCACCAGTTATAACCTGCAGGTTTCCACCTCGTCAACCTTTGCAACAACCTTGGTTGATCTTACCGGGCTCACCACCACTTCACGTGCGTTGAGTGGATTGGCCAATAGTACTGTTTATTATTGGAGGGTCAGTGCAACCAATTC